>OGZG01001516.1_pt1 | contig 17363 bp, 14 predicted proteins | sample 1576781 | NCBI WGS metagenome assembly OGZG01 (sample SAMEA3541502, study PRJEB24748) | human gut metagenome | biome: human gut; feature: human-associated habitat; material: faeces | place: China | collected 2012 | reverse complement strand
TCGGCGGCGGTCAGGTTATCAATGCCTAAATCCTGCACCGCTATCTGGTCGTGGAGCCCGGTATAGACGCCGAGCAGCATGCAGGGCGAGTGGGTCGGTTCGGCGAACAGGCAGTGAACGTGGTCGCCGAAGGCCAGCTTCAGGCCGAATGCCACGCCGCCGGGGCCGCCGCCAACGCCGCACGGCAGGTAGACGAACAGCGGGTGATCGGCATCGACCACGCGCCCTGCTTTGGCAAACTGCGCCTTCAGGCGCTCGCCGGCTACGGCATAGCCGAGGAACAGCGTGCGCGAGTTTTCATCATCAATGAAAAAGCAGTTCGGGTCGGATTCCGCTGCCTTGCGCCCCTGTTCGACGGCGACGCCGTAGTCCTCTTCGTACTCAACGACCGTCACGCCGTGGCTGCGCAGTTTGGCTTTTTTCCACGCCCGGGCATCCGCCGACATATGTACCGTAACCTTAAAGCCGATGCGCGCGCTCATGATGCCGATCGACATCCCGAGGTTGCCGGTGGAGCCGACAGCGATGCTGTACTGGCTGAAGAACTGTTTAAATTCCGGTGTCAGCAATTTGCGATAATCATCTGCGGTGGTGAGCAGTCCGGCCTCCAGCGCCAGCTTTTCCGCATGGGTCAGCACTTCATAAATCCCGCCACGCGCCTTAATGGAACCCGAAATCGGCAGGTGGCTGTCTTTTTTCAGCAGCAGATCGCCGCTAATCGGCTGGCCGAACTTTTGCTCAAGGCTGCGTTTCATTGCCGGAATGGCAACCACTTCCGATTCGATAATCCCGCCGCTGGCGGCCGTTTCCGGGAAAGCTTCCGCCAGATAGGGCGCGAAGCGCTGAAGGCGGGCATGGGCGTCTTGCACATCGTCGGCGGTCAGACCGACGTAAGGTAACCCTTGCGCCAGGGTGGTGGTGGCCGGGTTAAACCAGGTGGTTTCTTTCAGGGCGATCAGATCCTGCACAAGCGGGAAGGTCGCGGTTAAGGTGGTCAGGTCAGCGTGTTTCATCATACGTCTCTTTGCGCTCAGATAATGAAAGAAAGCAGGAAGGTGGCGGCCAGTGCAAGTAGTGACGCGATAAATGTCGCTGTCGTGTAGTACTTGAACGTTTCGCTGAGGCTGGCGCCGCAGTACTGTTTTACCAGCCAGAACAGGGAATCGGTGACGATCGTGCAGCCAATGGCGCCGGAACCGATGGCAATGGCGATGATCTCCGGGCTTACGCCAGGATAAAGCGGCAGCATCGGCGCAACGATGGCGGTAGCGCCCATCATCGCCACGGTAGCGGAGCCGACGGCGGCGTGCAGGATAAGCGCCACCAGCCAGGCCAGCAGAATCGGATGCATATGCAGATTCGAGAGGATCACCGCCAGGCTATCGGCCAGGCCGCTGGATTTCAAAATCGCGTTGAACGCGCCGCCAGCGCCAATAATCAGCAGGATGTTGGCGATCGATCCGAAGCCGTTTTCAGTATGAGTCAGCAGGACGCCCATCCCCATCTGCCGACGAATGCCGAGAATGTAATAGGCGACAAAAACGGCAATAAACATCGCGGTGATGGGGTTGCCGATAAATTCCAGCACTGTATACAGCGTGCCGCCTTGCGCCATATTCAGTTCAGCGACGGTTTTCACCAGCATCAGCCCAATCGGTAACAACACGGTAAATAGCGTAGCGCCGAGCGAGGGCAGCGTCGATTCTTCGCGAACGTCGAGGTTGGAAAACTCGGCTGGCACCGATTTAAACGGCAGGCGGTTGCCGAGCAGCCTGAGGAACAGCGGGCCGCCGACCAGCGAGGCGATCAGACCGACCAGCAGGCCATAGACGATAACCGTCCCGATATCGGCGCCCAGTTTATTCGCCACGAACAGCGCAGCCGGATGCGGCGGCACCACGCAATGCACCGCCATCAGGGCCGTACACAGCGGAATAGCCAGCTTCAGCAGCGAGGTATTGGTTTTTTTAGCGATGGAGAACGCCAGCGGGATCAGCAGCACCACGCCGACTTCGACAAACAGGGTAATACCGCAGATCAGGCCGACCAGCACCATAATCACGTCCGCCGACAGCCAGCGGCAGCGCTGCAGCGTCAGGCCGATGCGCTCCGCCGCGCCGGAGACTTCCATCATCTTGCCGAGGATGGTACCGAGACCGATCACCGCCGCCAGGAAGCCCAGCGTGCCGCCGATCCCACTCTCAATGGCGTTGACCATCTCCAGCGGGCCCATCCCCATCATCGCCCCGACGAAAAAGCTCGCCAGCAGCAGCGCCAGAAACGGATGAAACTTCAGTTTGACGATCGTTAAGACGATTAACACGATGCTAATCAGCAGCGTGCTCACAACCCAGATTTGCGATTCCATACCCCACCTCGCCGTAAGTAACGTGTGGTTATTGAACAGAAACTCGGCATGGGCTGACAAACGATATAAATGGCCTTTCAGGTGAGCCAAATTGAATCAAAAAGGTGATTTAGCTCTAAAATTGACCTATGAATATGCTATGGGTCAAATTAATTCATCCTTGAGCGGAAGTTCTGGCGTTATTTTTTTATCATCCAGATCCCCTTTTTTGCCAGGAGCGCATAATGGATGTACTCAAAACCTTAGGTACCCGGTTGCTCAACGGCTGGCAACTCTCCAGGCTGTCGACGTTTGAGGTGGCGGCGCGGCACGAGTCGTTCGCCCTGGCCGCAGACGAGCTTGCGCTCACCCCAAGCGCCGTCAGTCACCGGATTAATCAGCTGGAAGAGGAGCTGGGGATCCAGCTCTTTGTCCGCTCGCACCGCAAAGTGGAGCTGACGCGAGAAGGGAAGCGCGTTTACTGGGCGCTGAAGTCGTCGCTGGATGGCCTCAATCAGGAGATTCTGGACATCAAAAACCAGGAGCTCTCTGGCAGCCTGACGGTCTATTCGCGCCCGTCGATAGCCCAATGCTGGCTGGTGCCGGCGCTGGGGGATTTCACTCACCGCTACCCGGCCATCTCGCTGACTGTGCTGACCGGCAACGATAACGTCAACCTGCAGCGGGCGGGTATCGATCTGGCAATCTATTTTGATGATGCGCCGTCGTCGCAGCTGAGCCATCATTTTCTGATGGATGAGGCGATCGTGCCGGTATGTACGCCGAATTACGCCCGCCAGCTGCAGTTAACGTCAAATCCTGCCAGTCTGCGCCACTGTACGCTGCTCCACGATCGCCAGGCATGGAGCAACGACTCGGGGACCGATGAGTGGTATAGCTGGGCGCAGAAATTTGCGGTGGAACTGCCGCCATCGTCGGGCATCGGCTTCGATCGATCCGATTTAGCGGTTATTGCGGCGATGAACCATGTAGGGGTGGCGATGGGACGTAAACGGCTGGTGCAGAAGCGGCTGGAGAGCGGCGAGCTGATTGCGCCTTTTGGCGACATGACGCTGAAATGCCATCAGCATTATTACGTGACGACCCTGCCGGGCCGTCAGTGGCCGAAAATCGACGCTTTTATCGAATGGCTGCACAGCCTGACCTGAAAAGAGGTGAGCAACGGCTCGGTGCCTGATAATCGCCCGGCGGCGCTGCGCTTGCGCGGGCCTACAGTCCGGTAGCCCGGATAAGACGTCAGCCGCCATCCGGGGAACGACCGCCGCGCTTATACCGGCTGCTGATGGTGGGTGAAGCGCGAGGCCAGCGGCAGCCAGCACAGCAGAATCAACAGGCCCATCAGCATCATCAGCAGGCCGAGGCTGCCCTGACCAGTTTGCGGCATCATCGCCGACAGCCAGGCCAGCACGCCGGAGCCGATATTCTGCAAGCCGCCCACCAGGGCCCCGGCGGTACCGGCGAGAAACGGGAACGGCTCCATCGCGCCGCTGGTGGCCAGCGGGAATAACATCCCGGCGCCGAAGAAGAACAGCGCCGCCGGCACCAGCAGGGTCCAGACGGTCATGATGCCCAGCAGTCCAGGGATCCACATCATCAAACCTGCCAGCAGGCAGCAGATCACCGACTGCCACATCAGCGTCGGGAAACGCTTGTTCGGCCGGCCGGCAAACCACGCGCCGAAGAACGCCGCCGGGATCGGCAGAATAAACAGAATACTCACCGCCATGCTGCTCAGGCCGAGCACCGCGCCCATCAGTACCCCGGAACAGGCTTCGAACACCGCAATCCCGGCCAGGCCGCCGATCAGCATCAGCAGATAGCAGTTAAACGCCCCGGTACCGAACAGCGTTTTGTAGCTGGTCAGGAGTTTGGTGCGTGGCGCCCCTTCCGGGCGCGTTTCCGGCATCCACTTCGCCATGCTGAAGGTCACGCCCGCGCACAGCACCAGCAAGAAGGCGTAGCAGGCGCGCCAGCTCCACAGGGTGTCGAGGATGCCGCCGAGCAGCGGCGCAATCAGCGGGCTGACCAGAATACCCATATTTAACAGGCTATTGGCATGACGCAGCTGCGCGCCTTCGTACAGGTCGCGGGGCAGGGTGCGCGCCATTACGCCGCCGACCCCGGTGCCCATCCCCTGCATGGCGCTGGCGGCGATCAGCACCGGCAGGCTATGGGTGGTAATAGCTACCAGCGTCGCCAGCATAAAAATCGACATCCCGACGAGGATCACCGGACGGCGGCCCACGCGGTCGGAGAGCGGGCCGTAGAACAGCTGTGAAATACCGTAGGTCAGCAGATAGGCCGCCATCACGCTTTGTACCGCCCCTTCGCGGACGTTCAGCGCGACCGCCATGTCGGCAATAGCCGGAATATAAATGGTCTGCGCCATCTGGCCGACGGCCACCAGCAGTACCAGCATCAACAACAAATTGAAGTTCTTATGCCGTTTCATGTCGATGAATACTTTGCGAGTAATTAGAAGTGAAGAATATGTGACTGGCACACCCCGTAAACGATGGAGGAATCTACCATATAAAAATGACAGAACAACTGCAAAGTACCGATTGCTGGGGGGAGTCGAGGCAGATTTTGTAAACAGGTTCGGCAACTAATGTTGCCATTTCAGGCTACGCCAGGCGCAGGAGGATCGCCCCGGCGGCAATCCCGCAGGCGGCCACGATGCGCAGCGGCATCAGTTGCTCTTTCAGGACGATAAAGGCGATCAGCGCGCCGAAGAGAATGGAGGTTTCACGTAGCGCGGCGACCACCGCCAGCGGGGCCTGGGTCATCGCCCATAGCGCCAGGCCGTAGGAGCCCATGGTGCCGACACCGCCGAGGATGCCCTTTTTCCAGTGCTGACGTAAATAACGACTGGCCTCTCGCCGTCGCGCCACCATGGCCCAGCACAGCAGGCAGAAACCGTTCATAAAAAAGGTCCACAGGGTATAACCCAGTGCAGAGCCCGCCAGCCGGACGCCGGTGCCGTCCACCAGCGTGTAGCCGGCGATAAAGCAGGCGTTGATCAGCGCCAGCACGATGCCTTTGCGGGAGCTAACGCGGCCGTGAAAGGCCATCGCCAGAATCGCCAGGCAGATAACGCCGATGCCCAGCCAGGCCAGCGGCGACAAGCGATCGCCAAGAAAAATGACGCTAATGGCTGCCACCAGCAGCGGCGCGGTGCCGCGCATCAGCGGATAGGTCTGGCTCATATCCGACACCTGATAGGTCTTCGCCACCAGCACCGTATACACCACCTGTAATGCGCACGACGCCAGCAGATAGGGGGCGCTGGCAAGCGCGGGCTGCGGGGCAAAGGGCAGCATCACAAGGGCGATCAGCGCGGCCGAGCCGCTGACGCCGATCGCCGCGTACATTTTATCGCCGCTGGCTTTGACGATAGCGTTCCAGCTGGCGTGCAGCAGGGCGGCGAACAGCAAAATGCAGAATACGGTGAGGGTCATCGCAGACAGGTTCAACAGTGAAGGTCACCGGAATGTAACACGCGCCCGCGCTGCCTGCCAGCGGGGGGGTTAAAGCGAACAAAACAGGCGATGCGTCACCCGCGGTTCATCGTAAACCGGGCGAAAACCAAGCCTTTCATAAAAGGGCCAGGCCTGCGCCGGGGCATGGGTGTTAAGAAAATCGAACCAGGCGCTGGAGTGGGTAATGACCGAGACCAGCAGCTGCTGGCCGATGCCCCGGCGACGGTAACGTTCGCTAATGTAGAGATGGCGAATGCGCCCGACCCGCGGCTGCGGACTGAAGGGATCGCTATTGATGCCGCATACCCCTACCAGCTGGTGGTTGACGAAGGCGCCCAGCAGCGTTTCGCCCGGCGCGTTAAAGCGGTTTTTGCCGCTCTGCCAGTTTTCCGCCAGGCGGCGCAGCATGTTGAAATGCTGTTCAAGGCTTTCAGTGCGCAGCGCAACGAACCCCGGATCGTCCGGCGTTGTGGCGGCAATTAACAGGGGTGGCATAGTTTCCTCCATCAAGTCATCCCGGGACGCCCGGCGGGCGCCTGCAGGGGGGCGGTTTCCCGCCCCCCTCAGGTGCGACTTGAACCTGAATCAGCGGAACTGTTTCAGGACTGCATCAAGTAGTTGCAACACAGCAACCATGAGTTTCAGGATTAAAATAATAATATCCATTCCGCCCATACGCGCGTCTCCTGTGGTTAAGGAGCACAATAAGCTGACGTACCTTTCCGCTGCCCGTTGCCAGCTTATCCCTGCCTGTCGCCGGCGGCGTCTGCCCTGGCCGATAGTTCATCCTTTCCATGAACGGCTTCCCGGCCCGCCGCCTGCAACGACAGGGGTGCGCAGCGCTGAGCCACGCGTTGCCGCGCGGGCCAGTGACTGCACGTTGTTGACGTAACACAGTGTGCTCTCTCGGGGTTAAGGCACTGACGGCACCACCCGTTTCAGCCAGGACTTCGTTGCGCCGGTCAAACTTGCGGCCCCCGAATGGCACAAAGTGAACACACCCAGTATAGATAAATACTGTATGGATGAACAGTATTTTTTTGGACAAATACGCCCCTCTCATCCATACTCTATGACAGAGAAAAACCGACCTTAAATTGCGCGAACTGCAGCGATCGCGTATACTTTTGGCGTTGACGTAATACAGTGTGCTTGCGGCTACCACCTGTAACCATGCTGATAAAAACCTCGCTCCGGCGGGGTTTTTGTTTTCTGCCCTTTTGCGCCGAATTGTGATCTTTCACGCAAATTATCGTGGATGAAAATAAATCCATTGTGAAATCGTAAAACCTGTGTTTGTATAAATTCAGCTTATTTTTCGACACAACAGGTCCCTAATGAACGCAACCCTGATCGCTTCGACCCTACTAAAAACCGCGCCAGCCGCGGTGGTCGTCGTGTCTGTGGTGGTCGTCGTCGGCAACGCGCCGTAGGGTCCGGAACAACACGAATTCCAAACCCCGCCGGCGCAAACCGAGCGGGGTTTTTTGTTGGCGAGCCCCCCGGTAAAGTCGGCCCAGAATAAAAAGGACTGGAGCATGGCAAGTTCGGGCACCACATCAAACACAATGCGCTTTACCGGCGCGCAGCTGGTTGTTCATTTACTGGAACGCCAGGGCATCACTATGGTCAGCGGCATCCCGGGCGGTTCTATCCTGCCCATCTACGATGCCTTGAGCCAGAGCACGCAGATCCGCCACATCCTGGCGCGCCACGAGCAGGGCGCGGGTTTTATCGCTCAGGGGATGGCGCGAACCGAAGGCAAACCGGCGGTTTGTATGGCCTGTAGCGGCCCTGGCGCCACCAACCTGATTACGGCGATCGCCGATGCCCGCCTCGATTCAATCCCGCTGGTCTGCATCACCGGCCAGGTGCCGGCCTCCATGATCGGCACCGACGCTTTCCAGGAAGTGGACACCTACGGCATCTCTATCCCCATCACCAAGCATAACTACCTGGTGCGCGACATCGCCGAGCTGCCGCAGGTGATCAGCGACGCCTTCCGTATTGCCCAGTCCGGGCGTCCCGGGCCGGTGTGGATAGACATTCCTAAGGACGTACAGGCGGCGACCATTGAGCTGGAAACGTTGCCAGAGCCGGGCGAGCGCGCCCCGGCACCGGCCTTCACGCCTGAAAGCGTGCGTGAGGCGGCGGCAATGATTAACGCGGCGAAACGGCCGGTGCTGTATCTGGGCGGCGGGGTGATTAACGCGCCGCAGCCGATTCGGGACCTGGCGGAAAAAGCCAACCTGCCGACCACCATGACCTTGATGGCGCTGGGGATGCTGCCGAAGGCGCATCCGTTGTCGCTGGGGATGCTGGGCATGCATGGTGCGCGCAGCACCAACTTCATTTTGCAGGAAGCGGATTTACTGATTGTTTTAGGCGCGCGTTTTGATGACCGGGCGATTGGCAAGACCGAGCAGTTCTGCCCGAACGCGAAGATTATCCACGTCGATATCGACCGCTCTGAGCTGGGTAAAATCAAGCAACCGCACGTCGCGATTCAGGGCGATGTGGCGGAAGTCTTAGCCCAGCTCACCCCGCAGATTGAGGCGCAGCCGCGCGACGAGTGGCGCCAGCTGGTGGCCGATTTGCAGCGTGAATTCCCCTGCGCCATCCCGCAGGAAAGCGACCCGCTCTCCCATTACGGCCTGATTAACGCCGTGGCCGCCTGCGTTGACGATGAGGCGATCATCACCACCGATGTGGGTCAGCATCAGATGTGGACAGCGCAGGCCTACCCGCTCAACCGTCCGCGCCAGTGGCTGACTTCCGGCGGCCTCGGCACCATGGGCTTCGGCCTGCCGGCGGCCATCGGCGCGGCGCTGGCGAATCCGCAGCGCAAGGTTATCTGCTTCTCCGGCGACGGCAGCCTGATGATGAATATTCAGGAGATGGCTACCGCCGCCGAAAATCAGCTGGATGTCAAAATTATCCTGCTGAACAACGAAGCGCTGGGGCTGGTGCACCAGCAGCAGAGCCTGTTTTATCAGCAGGGCGTGTTCGCCGCCACCTATCCGGGGATGATTAACTTTATGCAGATTGCTGCCGGTTTTGGCCTGCAAACCTGTGATTTAAATAACGAAGCCGATCCGCAGGCGGCGCTGCAGGCGATTATCGACCGTCCGGGGCCGGCGTTGATCCACGTGCGTATCGACGCACAGCAGAAAGTGTATCCGATGGTACCGCCGGGTGCGGCCAATACTGAAATGGTGGGGGAATAAGCCATGCAAAAACAATGTGATAACGTCATTCTGGAACTCACCGTCCGCAACCATCCCGGCGTCATGACCCACGTTTGCGGGCTATTTGCCCGTCGGGCGTTTAACGTCGAAGGCATTCTCTGTCTGCCAATTCAGGGCAGCGAACACAGCCGCATCTGGCTGCTGGTAAATGATGACCAGCGATTGGGGCAGATGATTAGCCAGATTGAAAAGCTGGAAGATGTCACCAAAGTGGCGCGTAACCAGTCCGATCCCACCATGTTTAACAAAATTGCGGTGTTCTTCGAGTAAATCGCGCAAGGCTTGAACGGTAAGGTGCTTATGGTTAAGGTAAGCGCCTTTGCCGGATGGCGCTGCGCTTATCCGGCCTACAGGGAGTGGATCCGTAGGCCGGACAAGGCGTTTACGCCGCCATCCGGCGCTTTCAGGCACCAGGAAACACCATGACTACCATCGCCCTTATTGACGATCATTTGATTGTCCGCTCCGGCTTTGCTCAGCTGCTGGGGCTGGAAGCTGATTTTCAGGTTGTCGCTGAATTTGGTAGCGGCCGCGAGGCGCTGACGGGGCTACCGGGGCGCGGCGTACAGGTCTGTATCTGCGATATCTCCATGCCGGATATTTCCGGGCTGGAGCTGCTCAGCCAGCTGCCGAAGGGGATGGCGACCATCATGCTGTCGGTACACGACAGCCCGGCGCTGATCGAGCAGGCGCTGAACGCCGGCGCGCGCGGCTTCCTGTCGAAACGCTGCAGCCCGGATGAACTGATTGCCGCGGTCCGCACGGTGGCGGCGGGCGGTTGCTATCTCACGCCGGATATCGCCATGAAGCTGGCCGCCGGGCGCCAGGATCCGCTCACCAAACGCGAACGCCAGGTGGCGGAAAAGCTGGCGCAGGGCATGGCGGTGAAAGAGATTGCTGCCGAGCTCGGCCTGTCGCCGAAAACCGTTCACGTTCATCGCGCCAACCTGCTGGAAAAACTGGGCGTCAGCAACGACGTTGAGCTGGCGCGCCGCATGTTCGATAGCTGGCAATGAAGGCTGTCGTCTCACGATTGCTGTCGGTGATCGGCTGCGCCTTTATCTTCTCCGCAGCCTGGTTCTGCCTGTGGAGCATCAGTCTGCATCTGGTGGAACGCGCGGATTTAGCGGTGTTGCTGTTTCCCTTTGGCCTGCGTTTAGGGCTGATGCTGCAATGCCCGCGTGGCTACTGGCCGGTGCTGCTGGGCGCCGAGTGGCTGCTTATCTTCTGGCTGGCGCAGGAGGTGGCGCTGGCGCATCCGATAATATTGATGACCGGAAGTCTACTGACCCTGCTGCCGGTGGCGTTGATCTCTCGCTATCGCCATCAGCGCGACTGGCTGACGCTGCTGCGCCAGGGCGGGGCGCTGATCGCCGCCTCGCTGCTGCAATCGCTGCCGTGGCTGGCGCAAGAAGGCAGTGAGGGACTGACCGCGCTGTTGTTGACGTTGACCGGCGGTCTGACGCTGGCGCCGACCTGCCTGGTTATCTGGCACTATCTTACCAGTACCGTCTGGAGGCCACTGGGGCCCGCGCTGGTCTCCCAGCCGATTAACTGGCGCGGTCGGCATCTGATCTGGTACCTGCTGTTATTCACCATTAGCCTGTGGCTGCAGCTTGGGCTGCCCGCCGAGCTCTCCCGCTTTACCCCATTTTGCCTCGCGCTGCCGATTATTGCCCTCGCCTGGCACTACGGCTGGCAGGGGGCGCTGATCGCCACCCTGATGAACGCGATTGCGCTGATTGCCAGCCAGACCTGGCACGATCACCCGGTCGATCTATTGCTTTCGCTGCTGGCGCAGAGCCTCACCGGGCTGCTGCTGGGGGCGGGGATCCAGCGATTGCGCGAGCTTAACCTGTCGCTACAGAACGAGCTGGCGCGAAATCGGCGGCTGGCGGAACGTCTGCTGGAGACCGAAGAGAGCGTGCGGCGCGACGTGGCGCGCGAGCTCCATGATGATATTGGCCAGACTATCACGGCAATTCGCACCCAGGCGGGGATCGTGCAACGGCTGGCGCCGAATAACGCCAGCGTGCGCCAGAGCGGCCAGCTGATAGAACAGCTGTCGCTGGGAGTTTACGACTCGGTGCGTAGACTGCTAGGCCGTCTGCGTCCGCGTCAGCTCGACGACCTGCCGCTGGAGCAGGCAGTACGTTCGTTGATGCGCGAGATGGAGCTGGAGGACCGCGGCATTGTCAGCCATCTCGACTGGCGGATTAACGAGGCGGGACTGAGCGAGAACCAGCGTGTGACGCTGTTTCGCGTTTGCCAGGAGGGGCTGAATAATATCGTCAAGCACGCCAGCGCCAGCGCTGTTACCCTGCAGGGCTGGCAGCAGGATGAGCGACTAATGCTGGTGCTGGAAGATGACGGTTGCGGCCTGCCGCCGGGGTCGAATCTGCAGGGGTTCGGCCTGACCGGCATGCGCGAACGTGTGACCGCGCTGGGCGGTACGTTAACTATCTCCTGCACACACGGTACCCGCGTGTGCGTCAATCTACCGCTGCGTTACGCCTGAGAGGAGCGCCGATGTTTGCCTTTTTAAAAGCGCCGCCGGACGCCGCGCCAGTTAGCGATAAACGCGAGCTGGACGAGCGTTATCGTTACTGGCGTCGACATATTCTGCTCACTATCTGGCTTGGCTACGCGCTGTTTTATTTCACCCGCAAAAGCTTTAATGCCGCGGTGCCTGAAATTCTTGCCAGCAATGTGCTGACTCGTAGCGATATTGGCCTGCTGGCCACGCTGTTCTATATCACGTACGGGCTGTCGAAATTTTTCTCCGGTATCGTTAGCGACCGCTCCGACGCCCGCTATTTTATGGGCCTGGGGCTTATCGCTACCGGGGTGGTGAATATTCTGTTCGGTTTTTCCACCTCGCTGTGGGCTTTTGCGCTGCTGTGGGCGTTGAATGCCTTCTTCCAGGGCTGGGGCTCTCCGGTCTGCGCCCGGCTGCTGACGGCCTGGTATTCGCGGACCGAACGCGGCGGCTGGTGGGCGCTATGGAATACCGCGCATAACGTCGGCGGCGCGCTGATCCCGATGGTGGTGGGGGCGGCGGCGCTGCACTACGGCTGGCGTGCAGGGATGACCATTGCCGGCTGTCTGGCGATCCTCGCCGGGCTGTATCTGTGCTGGCGGCTGCGCGATCGCCCGCAGGCGGTGGGGTTACCCGCCGTGGGCGACTGGCGTCACGATGCGCTGGAAATCGCCCAGCAGCAGGAAGGGGCCGGGCTGACGCGCAAAGCGATCCTGACCCGCTACGTGCTGGCCAATCCCTATATCTGGCTGCTGTCGTTGTGCTATGTGCTGGTGTACGTGGTGCGGGCGGCGATTAACGACTGGGGCAATCTGTATATGTCGGAGACGCTCGGCGTCGATCTGGTGACCGCTAACTCGGCGGTGACCATGTTTGAGCTGGGCGGTTTTATCGGCGCGCTGGTGGCGGGGTGGGGCTCGGATAAGCTGTTTAACGGCAACCGTGGGCCGATGAATCTGATTTTCGCCGCCGGAATTTTGTTGTCGGTTGGCGGGCTGTGGCTGATGCCGTTTGCCAGCTACGTCATGCAGGCGGCTTGCTTCTTCACCACCGGGTTCTTCGTCTTCGGCCCGCAGATGCTGATCGGCATGGCGGCGGCGGAATGTTCGCATAAAGAAGCCGCCGGGGCGGCAACCGGGTTTGTCGGCCTGTTCGCTTATCTTGGCGCCTCGCTTTCCGGCTGGCCGCTGGCGCAGGTGATGGATATCTGGCACTGGACCGGATTCTTCGTGGTGATTGCGATTGCCGCCGGCATTTCCGCGCTGCTGCTGCTGCCGTTTTTAAACGCGCAGGCGCCGCGTACCGCCAGCGAAGCGTGATGTAGCTCACCCTTTGGCCGCGAACGGAGCAAAACTAAGAAATTTTCCCGGTTTCACCTGGACGCCGTCTCAGGCCAGACGGCGCGCTGGTTTTTACAATGCCTGGTTATGACGCAGGCATAAAAAATCAGCTCAGGAGATACCCATGCTGGCCTTTCTGAATCAGGTGCGCAAGCCGACCCTGGATCTGCCGCTCGATGTGCGGCGCAAAATGTGGTTCAAACCTTTCATGCAGTCCTATCTGGTGGTCTTCATCGGCTACCTGACCATGTACCTGATCCGCAAGAACTTTAACATCGCGCAGAACGACATGATCTCCACCTACGGGTTGAGCATGACGCAGCTGGGGATGATTGGCCTGGGCTTCTCCATCACCTACGGCGTGGGCAAGACGCTCGTGTCTTATTATGCCGACGGTAAAAACACCAAGCAGTTCCTGCCGTTTATGCTGATCCTCTCCGCCATCTGTATGCTGGGCTTTAGCGCCAGCATGGGCGCGGGCTCCACCAGCTTGTTCCTGATGATCGCCTTCTATGCGCTGAGCGGCTTCTTCCAGAGCACCGGCGGCTCGTGCAGCTATTCCACCATCACCAAGTGGACGCCCAGACGCAAACGCGGCACCTTCCTCGGCTTCTGGAATATCTCCCACAACCTCGGCGGCGCGGGCGCGGCGGGCGTGGCGTTGTTTGGCGCCAACTATCTGTTCGACGGCCATGTGATCGGCATGTTTATCTTCCCGTCGATTATTGCGCTGATCGTCGGCTTTATTGGCCTGCGCTACGGTAGCGACTCGCCGGAATCCTATGGCCTCGGCACGGCGGAAGAGCTGTTTGGCGAAGCGATCAGCGAAGAGGACAAAGAGACCGAAGAAAATGCGATGACCAAGTGGCAGATCTTTGTTGAGTACGTGCTGAAAAACAAAGTGATCTGGCTGCTGTGCTTCTCCAACATCTTCCTCTACGTGGTGCGTATCGGTATCGATCAGTGGTCCACCGTGTACGCCTTCCAGGAGCTGAAGCTGACGAAAGAGGTGGCGATTCAGGGCTTTACCCTGTTTGAGGTCGGCGCGCTGGTCGGCACGCTGCTGTGGGGCTGGTTGTCGGATCTGGCCAACGGCCGCCGCGCGCTGGTGGCCTGCATCGCGCTGGCGCTGATTATCGCCACCCTCGGGGTTTACCAACATGCCAGCAACCAGTACGTCTATCTGGCCTCGTTGTTTGCGCTGGGCTTCCTGGTGTTTGGTCCGCAGCTGTTGATCGGCGTCGCCGCTGTCGGCTTTGTGCCGAAAAAAGCGATCGGCGCCGCCGATGGAATCAAGGGCACTTTCGCCTATCTGATTGGCGATAGCTTCGCCAAGCTGGGTCTTGGGATGATCGCCGACGGCACGCCGGTCTTCGGCCTGACCGGCTGGGCCGGCACCTTTGCAGCGCTGGACGCCGCCGCCATCGGCTGTATCTGCCTGATGGCCATCGTGGCTATCTTTGAAGAGCGTAAAATTCGCCGCGAGAAAAAGAACCGTATTTTGCAGACTGCCTGATTCACCAGGTATTTGGTAACCTTGCCCGGCCAGTGCGCCGGGCTTTTTTATTTCTTGCGTAATATGCCAGGTCCGACAGTCGACAGCAGGCAAATTCCCATTATGATAGTCAGGCCGCGATTGGATGAGAGGATGCATGATCTGGATAGGACTGGCCACCCTGGTAGTGGTATTTGTTGTGGGATTTCGGGTGCTTACCTCTGATTCACGCCGCGCGATCCGCCGCCTGAGCGAACGCCTGGGCATTACGCCTGTTCCGCTGGAATCAATGATCGATCAGCTGGGAAAAACCGCCGGTAATGAGTATTTGCGCTACCTGGAGCGGCCGAATGAAGCGCATCTGCAGAACGCCGCGCAGGTGCTGCTCATCTGGCAGGTCGCGATTGTCGATGCCAGCGAAAAAAACCTGCATTACTGGTATCGCCTGATGCAAAAAGCGCGTTTAGCGGCGCCGATTACCGACGCGCAAATTCGTCTTGCGCAAGGGTTTCTGCGCGAGCTGGATCCGGATGCAAGCGATTTGCATAACCTACAGCAGCGTTATAACGCGCTGTTTCTGCCGGAAGACGGCGTGCACTGGCTGCACTGATCTCATTGTTATCCGGCCTGTGGTTCAAAACCATATCTCCCTTACGTTCCTTGTAGGCCGGATAAGCGTAAGCGCCATCCGGCAGAATAACTACAGTAGGATTTTCAGGCCGTGTTTTTGTACGACGCTAAGCAATTTTAATGACATTCCGCTCGGTCGTTTAGCGCCAGTCTCCCATTTTTGCACGGTAGACACACTGGTATTCAGATAACGAGCGAACACGGGTTGGCTAACATTGAGTTGTTCACGTAGCGCTTTAATTTCAATGGGTTGAAGTGCGGCTACGCTACCGAGACATGATTCATCAAAATGGCGCATTGTTTCCTGTGGGATTGCGCCAACGCTGAATAGCCCCGACGCAGCGCTATGGATCGCTTCGAAAGCCGGGCTTTTGTATTTATTTTTTGCTGTCATCGCAAATCTCCACCAGTTCTTTACTTTTAACTAAGGCCGTCGTTTTCTCTTCAGAGAGATTGACATAGTGTTTTGCTAACTCACGAAACCCCATTAATTCGCGATGGTTGATATTGGCCATATCCTGTTTGGCATATAGAAAGGTATAAAACCAATACCCTGCGCTTTTGGTAAGGATGATTGCGCGATCGCGATTCTTGTTGAGTCGCTTTTTATAAACCCCCCCTCCTAAATCAACCACCTTGCCCTGAAGCGCAGATTGAATTGCCTGATAGAGCTCGTTGTCGGAAATGCCATGAGAGCTAGCCTCTCTGGCAAACCATTTGGTTTTAAAGATACGCATTGCTGACATCCTGTCGTTAAAAGTATAGCACATGGTGCTATATTAAATTCTCCTGAGATTTGTAAAAGCGATAGCAAGCATCGTTTTTTTAAACATGCGAACAGCGACGCATCCTCTTATGAAAAGCGAGAAGAGTTGCGAAAACGTTAAATTCGTCACAAACAAAATGTTACACTGCGCGGCTTTCAGCCACTTTCTTCGCAGGTCACTCATGAGTCATTCAAATGAAGCCAAACCCCATGCACGCGAGCTGGCGCGACCAAACTGGTCGGCGGTTTTCGCGGTTGCTTTCTGCGTTGCCTGCCTGATTACCGTCGAATTTCTACCGGTCAGTCTGCTGACGCCGATGGCGCTGGATTTAGGCATCTCCGAAGGGATGGCCGGGCAGTCGGTGACGACCACGGCATTCGTCGCGATGTTTTCCAGCCTGTTTATCACCTCCATCATTGGCAAAACCGATCGCCGCTACGTGGTGATCCTGTTTTCGCTGCTGCTGACCCTTTCTTGCCTGCTGGTATCTTTCGCTGATAGCTTCACCCTGCTACTGCTGGGGCGCGCCTGTCTGGGCCTGGCGCTCGGCGGTTTCTGGGCGATGTCGGCCTCGCTGACCATGCGTCTGGTGCCGATGCGCGTGGTGCCGAAAGCGCTATCGATTATCTTCGGCGCGGTATCAATCGCGCTGGTGATCGCCGCCCCATTGGGCAGTTTCCTTGGCGGGCTTATCGGCTGGCGCAACGTCTTTAACGGCGCGGCGGTGATGGGCGTGCTGTGTACGCTCTGGGTGCTGAAAGCGCTGCCATCGCTGCCCGGTGAATCGGCTTCTCAGCAGCAAAATATGTTTGGTCTGCTGAAGCGTCCGGGGGTGATGGCCGGGATGTGCGCCATTTTCATGGCCTTTGCCGGGCAGTTCGCCTTCTTTACCTATATACGTCCGGTGTACATGACCCTCGCCGGGTTTGATGTCGACGGCCTGACGCTGGTGCTGCTGAGCTTTGGTATCGCCAGCTTTATCGGCACCTCGCTCTCCTCGGTGCTTCTCAAGCGTTCGGTAAAAGCGGCGCTGGCGATCGCGCCACTGGTACTGACCGCCTGCGCGGTGGCGCTGGTGCTGTGGGGAGAAAGCAAAATCGTCGCCTCGACGGTGGCGATTATCTGGGGCTTCGCGTTTGCGCTGATCCCAGTTGGGTGGTCAACGTGGATCACCCGTTCGCTCTCCGATCAGGCGGAAAAAGCCGGGTCGATTCAGGTGGCGGTGATCCAGCTGGCCAACACCTGCGGCGCCGCGGTCGGCGGTATTGCGCTCGACCACTTAGGGCTGCTGTCGCCGCTGGTGTTGTCAGGAATATTAATGCTGTTTACCGGGTTGCTGGTGGCGACCAAAGTGAAGGTGAATCCACCCGCTTAAGGCCGCTCGCCTTTTGCCAGCCGGCACTACCGCGGGTACGGCGCCTGACCGCCCGGCGGCGCTGCGCTTGCCGGGCCTACGGGTGGTATCCCGCAGGCCTCCTCAGTCGTAGCCCGGCT
>OGZG01001508.1_pt1 | contig 17444 bp, 16 predicted proteins | sample 1576781 | NCBI WGS metagenome assembly OGZG01 (sample SAMEA3541502, study PRJEB24748) | human gut metagenome | biome: human gut; feature: human-associated habitat; material: faeces | place: China | collected 2012 | reverse complement strand
CAATACTTTGTGTATGAATTAGTTGGCTGATTTTGTAATATTTAATGAATGTCCCAATAGAAAGGCGCGGACGAAATCCCTATCATCCGCGCCCGAAATCTTTATAAGATATTAAAGACTATTCTTTTACCGGCGTATTTTCCAACGTAGCTACCACGAAATCATAGAACTTGCCTACAGAAGGAATAAAGCAGCGTTCATCCGGTGAGTGAGGAGAACGCAAGGTAGGACCGAAAGAAATCATATCCAATCCCGGAACCACCGCACCGATGATACCGCATTCCAAACCGGCATGAATCACTTTCACAGCAGGTTCCGTACCGAATTGTGCCTTATAAGACTCCTTCATGGCTTTCAGAATAGGAGAATCCACATTGGGTTCCCAGCCTGAATAACCACCTGAACGGGTTACTTCCATACCTGCCATAGAGAAACAGCTTTCCAATGCAGTATTCAGATAATCCTTCATTGAATCGCGTGAACTGCGGGCCAGGATTTTTATCTCCGCCTTGCCACCACCTATAGAAACAATAGCCAGATTGGAAGAGGTTTCCACGGTATCGGGGATAGTAGGAATCATACGCATCACTCCATTCTGACAAGCATAAATGGCATCCACCAGATTATCTTTAATTTCATCGGGAACCATCATCGCAGGCAATTCCACCCGTTCTGCCTTGAAGCTGATCGGTGTTTCGTGTACATGATATTCTTCATTCCACAATGCTTCGCACTCCTGCACAAATTCCAGTACGTCCGCTTCTTCTTCAGCCGGAACCGTAATGACCACTTCACATTCACGAGGAATGGCATTACGCATATTGCCACCTTGCCAGGACACCAGGCAAGCCTCATCGTAAGTTATCACCTGGTTCATGAAACGAGCCATCAGCTTGTTGGCATTGGCACGTCCTTCATTTATTTCCAATCCTGAATGACCACCGCGCAGCCCTTTCAAGGTAACTTTCAAAGCAATGTCAGCCGGATCTGTTTCCACTTCTTTATATTCCAACACTGCTGTCAGGTCTTCACCGCCTGCACAACCGATATACAATTCTCCTTCTTCTTCCGAATCCAGATTCAACAGAATATCACCGTCTACCGTTCCCGGCTTCAAACCGAACGCACCGAACATACCGGTTTCTTCGTCGGCAGTAATCAGTGCTTCCAACGGACCATGTTTCAGCGTCTTGTCTTCCATGATAGCCATGATAGCGGCAACACCCATACCATCATCGGCTCCCAAAGTCGTGCCTTTAGCTTTCACCCAATCTCCGTCAATGTAAGTCTCGATAGGATCATTTTCAAAATCATGCACTGTATCGTTATTCTTCTGAGGAACCATGTCCATGTGAGCCTGAAGAATCACCTTCTTACGGTTTTCCATCCCCGGAGTGGCAGGCTTGCGGTAAATGATATTACCGGCTTCGTCCTGGAATGACTCTACGCCTACACTTTTTCCAAAGTTCAGCAAGAACTCTTGCACTTTCTTCAAGTAACCCGAAGGGCGGGGAACCTGAGTCAATGAATAGAAATGCTTCCACACATTCTGCGGAGCGAGAGAGAGAATTGTACTCATAACTTCTTAGTTTTATTTGTGAACGGCAAAGCCGCTAATCCATATATACCCAACAAAATTAATAAAAAAGTTTGTATTCCATGCACTAATAAGGCAAAAATTCCCGCATCTTCTTTTCCCACTCCATAGAGCATCATCATCGTTATGACAGCAAAATGCCACGGACCCGCCCCATTAGGAGTCGGAACTACTACCGCAATGCTACCTACAGCAAACATGACCAGTCCCGCCATCACTCCCAAATTATCGGAAAAATCGAAACAAAAGAAAGAAACATAGAATTGCAGGAAATAGCAAGTCCAGATACCGACGGTATAAAGAATGAACAGAGGCATCCGCTTTACATGACGCAAAGACAGTACACCGACCCATACATTATGGAGAATGCCTTTCACCTTAGCAAAGACCGTCACATTCCTGATCAGAAAAAAAGCCAGCACCAATACGGCCAGCACACAGACGATAGTGATATAGAAATGCCCCGAAGTAAATACCTGTGCCAAAACCGTGGTATCCGTGCCGGTTTCTTTAAAAAAGGTATCGAATACCCTTGCCTGCATTATAAGAGTTACCCCTGTAATCAACGACACACACAGCGTATCAATCAGCCGTTCCGTAACCACCGTACCCAGCGATTTGGAAAAAGATGTACCATCATATTTAGCCAACACCCCGCAACGGGAAATCTCACCTACACGGGGAACAACCAAGTTGGCGGCATAAGACACAAAGATGGCATATACACAATCGGATGTTTTGGGATGCTCGCCCAACGGAGCCAGCGTAAGCTTCCACCGCCAGCCACGAAAAATATGACTAAACACACCAAACACTAATGACACTAACATCCACCCATAGTTCATTCCTCCATCCAAGACCTCCCACACCCGGGAAAAATTGAATCCGTGATACATCCATATCAGTATCACAGCCCCCAAAAATAACGGAAATGCAATCTGCAAACCTTTATTTATAATCTTTTTTAATCGAGTTCGTTCCAAAATCTGTGTATATTAATTTAGAATGTTTACCTTTGCACGATGCAAAGATACTATCTTAGCGAAATAAACCTATTTATTAACGATAGAAAAATAACGGAATGGGATTAGTAAAGCCAAAAAAATTTCTAGGACAACACTTCTTGAAAGATCTCAGTATTGCAAAAGATATAGCCGATACGGTAGACGTGTGCCCTGACTTGCCAATTCTGGAAGTAGGACCGGGGATGGGGGTACTAACCCAGTTTATTATGCAGAAAAACCGTCCGGTAAAAGTGGTGGAACTGGACTATGAATCTGTAGCCTATCTCCGTGAGAACTTCCCTGCCCTGGAAGATAATATCATTGAAGACGACTTCTTGAAACTGAACCTCGAAAAATTATTTGACGGAAAACCTTTTGTCCTGACCGGCAACTATCCTTATAATATATCCAGCCAGATATTCTTTAAAATGCTGGATTACAAAGACCTGATACCCTGTTGTACCGGAATGATCCAAAAAGAAGTGGCCGAACGCATTGCCGCCGGTCCCGGAAGCAAGACATACGGCATTCTCAGTATCCTGATACAAGCCTGGTACAAAGTAGAATACCTGTTCACCGTACACGAACATGTATTCAATCCGCCTCCCAAGGTGAAAAGTGCGGTCATCCGTATGACACGCAATGAAACGACGGAACTGGGATGCAATGAAAAATTGTTCAAGCTCATTGTAAAAACAACATTCAACCAACGGCGTAAAACTTTGAGAAACTCTATTTCTTCCATTTTAGACAAAGAGAACCCATTGAGCACAGACCCCATTTTCAACAAACGCCCGGAACAGTTGTCTGTACAAGAGTTTATCGAACTGACCAACCAGGTGGAAGCGGCGCTGAAAAACAAGACGGATATTGTCTATAGCAATGATATCGCCCGGAAAGGAACAAACAAGAAAGAATAACACCTATTTATTATATTAACGGAAGAATAGGATGAATAAAGAGGAATTAGAAAAAGTAGAGCAGCTGATCGAGCAAAAAGACTCAGAGCAACTGAAGGACTTGCTTGCCGGACTGCATCCTGCCGACATAGCAGAGCTGTGCAATGAACTGGATGCGGAAGAAGCACGGTTCATATACCTGTTACTGGACAATGAGACTGCCGCCGATGTCCTTATCGAAATGGACGAAGACGCCCGTAAAGAATTCCTGGAAATCCTTCCCTCTGAAACAATCGCCAAACGGTTCGTTGACTACATGGATTCGGATGATGCCGTGGACATTATCCGTGAAATGGACGAGGACAAACAAGAAGAAGTCCTCTCACACATTGAAGACATAGAACAAGCCGGAGACATTGTCGATTTGTTGAAATATGACGAAGACACTGCCGGTGGATTGATGGGTACCGAAATGGTAATCGTAAACGAAAACTGGAGTATGCCCGAATGTCTGAAGGAAATGCGCATCCAGGCGGAAGATATGGACGAAATCTATTATGTATATGTAGTAGACGATGACCAGCGGCTGCGCGGTGTGTTCCCGTTGAAGAAAATGATCACCAGCCCTTCCGTATCCAAAGTGAAGCACGTGATGAGGAAAGAACCGATATCCGTCCATGTAGATACCCCTATAGACGAAGTGGTACAAACCATTGAAAAATATGACCTGGTCGCCGTTCCGGTAGTGGACAGTATCGGACGCCTGGTAGGACGGATTACGGTAGACGATGTGATGGACGAAGTACGTGAACAGGCTGAGCGCGACTACCAGCTGGCATCAGGTTTGTCACAAGACGTGGAAACAGACGATAATGTATTCCGCCAGACTACAGCCCGTCTGCCCTGGCTGCTCATCGGCATGATAGGCGGAATAGGAAACTCCATGATTCTGGGCAACTTTGACAGCACTTTTGCCGCACATCCCGAAATGGCCCTCTACATCCCCCTTATCGGCGGAACAGGGGGGAATGTGGGAACACAGTCCTCGGCACTTATCGTACAAGGACTGGCAAACAGCTCGCTGGATGCCCAAAACACCTGGAAACAAATAGTAAAGGAATCTGTAGTGGCCGTAATCAATGCTACTATTATTTCTATGCTGGTATATATCTATAATTTCATCCGTTTCGGGGCAAGTGCCACCGTGACTTATTCGGTTTCATTCAGCCTGTTTGCAGTAGTCATGTTCGCTTCCATCTTTGGGACCCTGGTTCCTATGACACTGGAAAAACTAAAAATAGATCCGGCCATCGCTACAGGTCCGTTCATATCCATCACCAATGACATTATAGGTATGATGCTTTATATGGGCATCACCGTATTACTATCCTGACACATTTCACTACAGATTACATAGATTGAAATTCAGAGAAAAACAGATTCACACAGAAACCGGCAAAGAATCACAATAAAAGAGAATCTGTATGAATCTATGTAATCTGCAGTGCATTTATCCCCCTTGATTCTCCTATTTTCTCCACTTTTAAGGATTTTCCTAAAAAAATCGGGAAAAACAGTATGAAGTTCTAATTTATTTCTTTTAATTTGTAAATTGTTGTTATAACAAAAACGCTTACTTTAAAAATCTATACGATGGACTCGAATGAAACTATCCGCCCTTTAACCGAAGTTCCAGTGGAACAGACATCTGAAACTTTGGTATCATCTTCCGCTACTGCAGAAGAAAATAACGCTACGTATGTACCTAAACAAACGAAAGAAGAGGTCATCGAACGTTTAAAAGAAATCAACGAAGACGCCTGCAATGCAGACAAACAAGAGTTGGATTTATTGAAACAGAACTTCTACAAGCTGCACAAGGCTGAGCAAGAAGCCGCCCGTAAGGCATTTATTGATGGCGGAGGTGCTCCTGAGGCATTTATTCCCCAACCGGACGATGCTGAAAGCCGTTTCAAAGATATCATGAGCTCTATCAAAGAGAAAAGAAGCGCCATACAAGCAGAACAAGATAAAGAAAAAGAAGATAACCTGGTGAAAAAGCTCGCCATTATCGACCGCTTGAAAGAACTTGCCGAATCTCCCGAAGATGCCAACAAAGCATACAATGAATTCAAGAAACTGCAACAGGAATGGAACGATATAAAACAGGTGCCGGCTGCCAAGGTAAATGAACTATGGAAAAATTATCAGCACTATGCAGAAAAGTTCTATGACTTGATAAAGCTGAACAATGAATTCCGTGAGTATGATTTTAAAAAGAATCTTGAAATAAAAACTCATCTCTGTGAAGCCGCAGAGAAATTGGCTGATGAAGAAGATGTGATTTCCGCTTTCCACCAATTACAAAAGTTACATCAGGAATTCCGGAATACGGGTCCTGTTGCAAAAGAATTGCGCGAAGATATATGGACCCGGTTCAAAACTGCCTCTACAGCCGTAAACCGTCGTCACCAGCAACATTTCGAAGCCTTAAAAGAAAAAGAGCAACGTAATTTGGATGAAAAGACCGTAATCTGTGAAATTGTGGAAGCGATGGAATACGATACGTTCACTACTTTCCAAGACTGGGAAAACAAAACTCAGGAAATCATTGCTTTGCAAGCTAAATGGAAAACAATTGGTTACGCACCTCAAAAAATGAACGTGAAGATATTCGAACGTTTCCGTGCCGCTTGTGATGAGTTTTTCAAACGCAAAGCCGAGTTCTTCAAATCCATCAAGGAAAGTATGGCAGGCAATCTGGAAAAGAAGAAAGCATTATGTGAAAAAGCAGAAGCACTAAAAGAAAGCACAGACTGGAAAGCAACTGCTGATATTCTAAGCAAATTACAAAAGGAATGGAAAACAATCGGTCCTGTACCTAAAAAGTATTCGGATGCCGTATGGAAACGATTCATTGCCGCATGTGATTATTTCTTCGAGCAAAAGAACAAGGCGACTTCTTCACAACGCTCGGTTGAACAGGAAAACATGGTTCAGAAAAAGGCGATCATTGAAAAATTAAATGCAATTGACGCACAGGAAACACCGGAAGAGGATGCGGGAAACGCCATTCGAGAATTAATGAAAGAATGGAACGGCATCGGTCATGTACCGTTTAAAGAAAAAGATAAACTGTACAAGCAATATCATGGTGTCATCGACAAGTTGTTTGACAAGCTGAATCTTTCCGCATCACAGAAAAAATTAAGCAATTTTAAATCAACCATCAGCAAGGAAGGCAACCTTTATCGTGAACGCGAAAAACTGGTTCGTGCTTACGAAAACATGAAGAATGAAATTCAAACATACGAGAACAATTTGGGCTTCCTGACCAGTTCTTCCAAAAAAGGTAGCAGTTTGGTTACGGAAATGAATCGTAAAGTGGAAAAACTCAAAGCAGACCTAGAATTGATCTTGAAAAAAATTGAGGTGATCGACCAATCAATGAAAAACGAATAAAAACAGTTATATGAAAAAAGAGTCTAACGCAAATGCGTTAGACTCTTTTTTCATATAACACTACTAATTCTTAAGATAACCAACACAAAATAAAAAAAGATCTTCTAAAATTATAATTTTAGAAGATCTTTGTCTTTGACAAGTGGTTTGTCTGTTGGGATACCAGGATTCGAACCTGGAAAAACAGGACCAGAATCTGTTGTGTTACCATTACACCATATCCCAATTTTCCTATCAAAACACCCGTTTTGATTTTGACGCTGCAAAGATACGGCTTTTTATTTAATCCACAAATTTTTGAAGCTTTTTTTTCTAATCAAGATTCTTTTTTTCTCCATTTGCCTTCTTTTCCGGCCTTCCTTATCCTTCTTGACCGTGTATCATCATTCTAGACTTAACATAACAATAAAAAGATTCTCTAACTAAAAAAAACAAAAACCGAATATATTTAATGCACATTTTTTCGCTAGAATGAGAAAACCAAGTATCTTTGTGCATTGTTGTAAATACATATATTAGAATAATCAGTTGTTAATAACATTATAATGAACGAAGCAGAGACTTTAGTAAAAAAAATAACAGAAGGCATTCAAGAAAAGAAAGGTAAAAACATTGTAATAGCGGACCTCACCGCCATTAATGATACCATTTGCAGCTATTTCGTAATCTGTCAAGGTAATTCCCCAAGTCAAGTTACAGCTATCGTTGACTCAGTCAAGGAATATGTACATAAAGAAATAAATGACAAACCTACGGGAATAGACGGACTGAGAAACGCAGAATGGGTTGCAATGGACTACAGTGATGTACTGGTACATGTCTTTTTGCCGGAAACAAGAAATTTTTATAATCTGGAACATTTATGGGCAGATGCCAAACTAACCCAAATTCCTGATCTAGACTAATCCAATACAGAATCAAAATGAGTGAAAATACCAATAATAAACCAAAGATAAACATGCCACGCTTCAATTTGAGTTGGCTGTATGTTATCATTGCCATGAGTTTTGCCATCCTCTACTTTTCCAATCAAGAAGGAGGAATTGACAAACAAATAACATATACCGAGTTTAAAGATATGATAAACAAGGGATATGCCAATAAAATAATTGCATACGATGACAATACGGTAGAAATGTACATTAAACCGGAATTTGTTAAAGATGTATTTAAAAATGACTATAAAAAAGTAGGTCGTAATCCAGCCTTGAACGTTGAAATAGGTTCCATGGAGTCATTGGATAAATTCATGGAAAAGGCACAGGAAGAAGGTCATTTTACCGGATCTATCAGTTATGAAAAGAAACGCGACTACTTCGGTGCATTATTTTGGAATATCGCTCCGTTTTTACTGTTGATCGGTATATGGATGTTTGCCATGCGCCGCATGAGCGGCGGAGCAGGGGCCGGAGGCGCCAATCCGTTCAACGTAGGTAAAAGTTCCCGGCATATAGCCATTTCATCTGCAAGCTGCACAAATGCGTTGATTGCTGCGCACCGGATAAATTCAGGTGCCGCTTCTTCAAGCGCCGTCTGCCGTACTATTTCCAAACATTCCACACACTGATATTCCCCACACAGAGTCAGATGAAGCTCCAGAGGATCTCCCTTCAAATCCTTTTCCAGCAGATTCTTTTTCACTTCCCGGCACAGTTCTTCCTCCGTCAGATACTGCTTTAACAGTTTCTCCATCTCCGCCTTATAAAAATGGCCGCCAAAAAGAAGTAGTCCCAGAGCCTTTTCTTTCCCCATCGGAAATTTCAGCCGCTGTGCAAAATAAATCAGATAATAACCCTGCGGCACGGCGGCAGAGAAGGGACTGCTGCCCGGCTTTGCAGTGCAGGGCATCAGCCTTATCACCGAGAAGGGCGTGCTGGGGCTGGGGCGCAGCGCAGTGGTATTTGCGCCGCGCAGCTTCGGCAGCACCGACTATGAGGCGCTTTACGGCAGTGATTTCATGTAAGGGGGAAAACAAGACATGCGCAAAGAACTGTACCGCCTGTGGCTGTGGCTGGCGGCACCGCAGCAGCTGCATTACATCAATGGGGCCGATACCCTGCCGCCGCCCCTGCCGCCCGAACAGGAGCGCGAGGCGCTGGCTGCACTCGCCCGGGGGCAGACCCCGGCACGGGATCTGCTCATCACACATAATCTGCGGCTTGTTGTGTACATTGCCAAAAAGTTTGAGACGCCGACCGCCGGCATCGAGGATATGATCTCAATCGGCACGATCGGGCTGATAAAGGCGGTCAACACCTTTGAGCCTACCAAAAACATCAAGCTGGCGACCTATGCCAGCCGATGCATTGAGAATGAAATCCTGATGTATCTGCGCAAAAGCTGTAACCGGAGGCAGGATGCCAGCATTGACGAGCCGTTGAATACCGACACGGACGGCAATGAGCTGCTGTTGATGGATGTGCTGACCAGCGATGACCCGCAGGTGGGGGAGGAACTGGAGCGCAGCGCCGAGCGCGCCGCCCTGCGGGGGGCGGTCGGCCGGCTTTCCCCACGGGAGCGCCGCATTATGGAGCTGCGCTTCGGGCTGAACCATGAAAAGGAGCATACCCAGAAGGAGGTGGCCGACACGCTGGGCATCTCACAGAGCTATATCTCCCGTCTGGAAAAGCGCATTATCCGCCGCCTGCGCCGGGAGCTGGAGGCGGTGGGCTAAAAAATCTGCAGCTTCGTAGGGGCCGCACATCTGCGGCCCCTACAGGGCAATGCCTTCTACACCGCCGGCTCCACCCGGGTGTTTGTCACAAACGGTACGGCCAGCCCGGCAATCATATTCATCTCGGGCTGCAGGGAGTAGAGCAGATACTCATAGCCGTCCCGCACCCAGAAGATGCTGGAGATGCGCCCGGCGTTCTGCCGCTGGGTGACGGTGATGCCGTCAATATCGTACTGCTGGACATCCTCAAAGGCAAATTCAAAGAAGTCGGTGGGGTAAAGCATCTGCCCCTGCTTTGCAGTGCGCAGGCTCATGCGGCGGCCCGGCACAATGTCATAGTCAATCTCCGACACCCGCCCCTCGATAAGCCAGCAGCGGTAGGGCAGAATGACCTCGCTGCTGGGGGCGGAGGCCACCCGGAACCCGGCTGTCTGGCCGTAGTCGGGATGCAAATATTCCGTGCGTGTCTCGCGTGCGGGGCAGGTTTCCTCCCGCCGAAGGATCAGCACCAGCACCAACGCCACAGACACGACCGCCAGCAGCACCAGCGTCAGGACAAACCACAGGGAATCTACCATAACAAGCCCTCCTTTTCCGTATGCTATGCCAGAGCGGCAGGGCGTGTGCGGTGCTGCCCAAAATTTGCCGGTTTGCCGATGCCCGCAGCTGCCTATACTCCCAGCAAGGAAATGCTTGATTTGGGGGTCGAAAGGATGTATGCAGGAAAAGTCGAGATATGCGGTGTGGATACAGCCCGCCTGCCGGTGCTGAGCGAGGCGGAAAAAAGCCGGCTCATCAAGGCGGCGCGGGCAGGGGACAGGCAGGCCCGGCAGGAGATGGTGCAGGGCAACCTGCGTCTGGTGCTGAGCGTGGTGCAGAAGTTTGCCGGGCGCGGCGAGAACATGGACGATTTGTTTCAGGTCGGCTGCATCGGGCTTATCAAGGCCATCGACAACTTTGATCCGGCGCAGAATGTGCGGTTTTCCACCTACGGTGTGCCGATGATCGTGGGTGAGATCAAGCGCTATCTGCGGGACAACAACGCCGTGCGGGTCAGCCGCTCCATCCGCGATCTGGCCTGCCACTCAATGCGCGCGCGGGAGGAGCTGCAAAAGAAAAACGGCCGTGAGCCGAAAATCTCCGAGATTGCGGCACAGGTGGGGCAAAGCCCCGAAAATGTGGCGATGGCGCTGGAATCCGCCGTGACGCCCACAAGCCTGTATGAGCCGATCTACTCGGACGGAGAGGACAGCTTTGCCGTGGTCGATCAGCTGCGGGACGCAACCGGGGAGGAAAGCTGGATCAGCGATATGATGTTCCGTGATACGGTGCGGGCACTCTCTGCGCGGGAACGCCGTATCATTGCACTGCGCTATCTGGGCGGCAAGACCCAGACCCAGGTGGCCCGGGAAATCGGCATCAGTCAGGCACAGGTCAGCCGTCTGGAAAAGGCCGCGCTCAGCCGCATCAAGGCGCAGATATGCAGCCAATAAAAAAAGCGGCATCCGCCGGGATGCCGCTTGGCTGCAAAGCAGGAGAGCAGAAAATCAGTCCACCTCGATCCCGCACGCACCCAGCGCACGGGTAAAGGATTTCGGGTTCTTGTACAGGATGCCCGTGATGCCCAGGTTGTACGCGGCCTGGGCATTGGCCTTTGTGTCGTCCACAAAGATCGTCTCGTCATACGCAAGGTTGCAGGTATGCATCAGCGTGGTGAAGATCTCCGGCTCAGGCTTGAGCAGATGGACATCGCAGGAGGCAACGCCGCCGTCAAACAGTGAGAACCACTCCCGCTGGCGCAGCTCGTCCATGATGTCGGTGGGGATGTTTGTCAGGTAGTACAGCCGGTAGCCGTCAGCCTTCAGCTTGCGCATGATCTGCACCGTCGTCTTTTTTGTGCGCAGCATCGTCGCCCATTCATCGATGCAGGTCTGCACCTCGAACACCCGGTTCGCGTGGGCGGCGTTTTCCAGCATGATCTTGTTTGCGTCCTCGCGGCTGATTGTGCCACGGTCAAGCATCTGCCATTCCTGACTGCCGAAGACGAGGTCGTAGGTCTCCTCCTCGGCGCGGCGGTTCATGAAATGATCCATCAAAAAATCCTTGGGGTTGAAGTCGACGACCACGCCGCCGAAATCGAAAATGATATTTTTATACATACAAACCTCCGTGGGTCTTGCCCTGCTTACCATTCTATTATACACGCAATCCGGCAAGGAAACAATTCCTTTTTTGTTGCATAGGATGGCAGAGAAGGGGGTGCTGCCATGACGCTGCGTGAATTGAGCGGTAAGGATGTCATCCGGCTTAAAAACGGTGAAAACCTCGGCCGCATCGACGATCTGGCCTTTGACGAAAACGGCGGACGGCTGCAGTCCGTCATTCTGCGCGGGCGCGCGCACTGCTTTGGCCTGCTGGGGTGCGATGATGACCTTATCCTCCCGTGGGAGAGCATCCGCAGCATCGGCACTGATGTGGTTATGGTCGATGCAGACCCCTTGCCGGGAAAATACCGCCGCTAAAGCAGGAAAATCGTATATTTTGTGTAAAATCCCGCGAAAGCGGATGCTTTTTTTGGCGCAATGTGCTATAATTAAAAATCAATGGAAGGCGGGGAACAGGCAATGCAGACAACGCAGAAACAGATTCTGGCGGCTGCGCTGGCGGTGGTGCTTATTGCGGCCGGTGCCCTGTTCCTGATCGCCCCCGTGCGGCAGCCGCAGCGCCCGGCCGCCGCCTATGCCCCGGTCACGGCAGCGCAAACCCCTGCGCCGGAGCCGGAGCTTATCGACATCAACACGGCCACGGCAGAGGAATTGACCGCGCTGCCGGGCCTTGGCCCGCAGAAGGCCGCAGCATTGGTGGCATACCGCACAGAGCACGGTGCCTTTGCATCGCTGGCCGATGCAGCTGCGGTCAGTGGCATATCTCTACGCATGACAGAAAGCTGGGCGGGACTTGCCGCCGCAAAATAAATAGGAGGAGATCCATTTGGAAAAAAAGCCGGAGAGCATCTTCATCAACCGCGAACTCAGCTGGCTGGATTTTGACAGCCGCGTTCTCGCCCTTGCCAAAGAAAAAACGGTGCCCTTGGGGGAGCGCATCAAATTTGCCGCCATCTTCGGCAGCAATATGGATGAATTCTTCATGGTTCGTGTCGGTTCTCTGTATGACCAGACGCTGCTGAAAACCAACAAGACCGACAATGTCACCCACATGACGGCGGCGGAGCAGATCAATGCCATCACGCCGCGCGTGGCGGAGCTGCAGGCCAAGTGCGACAAATACTTCCAGCATCTTGTGTCGGCGCTTGCGGAGCAGGGCTACCACAAGGTGGACTTTACCAAGCTCAGCAAGCAGCAAGAGCATCTCTGGAAAACCTACTTCCAGCGTGAGCTGCTGCCCCTGCTCAGCCCGCAGATCGTGGACTCCCGCCATCCGTTCCCCTTCCTGAACAACAAGGACATCTACTATATTGCCCAGCTGCACTCCAAAAACGAGGGGGTCAGCTACGGTATCGTGCCGGTCAGCAGCCAGTTTGAGCGGGTGCTTTTCGTCAAGGACGGCGAGACGGCCTGCTTCGCTTTTGTGGAGGAGCTGATCGCCCACTACGCCGCTACGATCTTTACAGCCAGCACCGTGCAGAAGCAGTGTCTGTTCCGCGTGACCCGCAACGCCGACATTACGGTGGACGAGGGCATGATGGACCACGATGTGGACTTCCGCGATGTCATGAGCGAGCTGCTGAAAAAGCGCCGCAAGCTGGCTGCCGTTCGGCTGCAGTTCTGGCCCGAGGCTCCGCAGGAGGTCGTGAAATTCCTGCGGGACAAGCTGGTGGTCCCGGCGGATCGCTGCTATACCCAGACCTCGCCCCTTGATGCAGGTGCGCTGTTCAAGCTTGCAGGGCGCATCTCGGGCGACAGCGGCCATGCGGACCTGTTCTACCCGGCGGCCAGGCCGATGCAGGCTCCGGCGGGCTATGACCTGTATACCGAGGTCCGCAAGCATGATGTGCTGCTGGCCTATCCGTACCAGAGCATCCGTCCGTTCATCAAGATGCTGCTGCGTGCGGCTGCCGACCCGGATGTGGTCTCGATCAAGATGACCCTCTACCGTATGGCCAGCGATTCCCAGATCGTCAACGCCCTGATCGCCGCCGCCGAAAACGGCAAGGAGGTCGTGGCCATGGTCGAGCTGCGCGCCCGCTTTGACGAGCAGAACAACATCGACTGGTCCAAGCAGCTGGAGGATGCGGGCTGCACCGTGTTCTACGGCTTTGACGATTACAAGGTCCATTCCAAGCTGACCCTAATCACCAGCCGGGTCAACGGCCAATATAAGTACTTGACGCAGATCGGCACCGGCAACTATAATGAAAAGACAAGCGAGCTGTACACCGACCTGTCCTTCATCACCACCCGGCAGGAGATCGGCGAGGAGGCCAGCAGCGTATTCAACAACATGGCCCTGCAGCGCCTGACGAGCGAGGCCGATACGATGCTGGTGGCACCGCTGCGCTTCAAGAGCGTTTTGCTTGAGGAGATGGACCGCCAGATCGCACTGGCTATACAGGGCAAGCCTGCGTCCATCATCCTGAAAAACAACTCCATCAACGATCCGCAGATCATTGATAAGATCAGCGAGGCCAGCTGCGCGGGCGTAAGGGTGGATATGATCGTGCGCGGCATCTGCTGCGTGCGGGCCGGGGTGCCGGGCCGCACCGAGAATGTGCATATCCGCAGTCTGGTGGGGCGGTATCTCGAGCATTCCCGCATCTACTGCTTCGGCAGCGGTGAGGCAATGCGCATCTACATTGCGTCCGGCGACTTCCTGACCCGCAACACCGAGCGCCGTGTGGAGGTGGGTGTCCGGGTGGATGACCCCGCCATCGCAAAGAAGCTGCGCGGCATCCTTGACCTGCAGCTGCGCGATACCGTCAATGCCCGGGAAATGCAGCCGGACGGCACCTATACCAAGGTACACCCCGCCGAGGGGCAGCCCCCGGTAGACAGCCAGATGGCGATGTTTGGCTATTTCAAGGACGGCTTTGAGATGGCACCGGAAAAGCCAAGACCGGAGCCGAAAGCAGCCCCCAAGCCCCAGGCGGCAGCCGCCAAAGCTGTGGTAAAACCTGTTGTCCGGCAGCGTGCAGCCCTGCGCCCCAAGCGCGCAAGCCTGCTGCAAAGCCTGTTCGGCCGCGGGAAAAAGTAAGGAGAACTCGAAACATGAAAAGTTGTGTAGTGACCGCAAATTTTGCCTGTGACCCCATGAAGGTCTGGCTCTACCTGACCAAGCCTACCCTCAACAACTGGTGCAAAGATGTCAGCGCCTATGAGGAGAGCAGCGATGGTATGACGGCAACGGAAAAGCATACCGATGGCAGCGAGACCCAGATCACCTTTACCCGCAAGGAGAAGCCCCGCTGCCTGAGCTGCAGCTTCCAGCGGGGCAAGATCAGCGGCAGCTTTACGGCGCTGCTGCTGGGCGGCGGTGACTCCACCAGTGTAGAGTGTACACTGGATGTGAACGGGCTGGGGCTTTTTGCCAAGCCCGCCAAGCTGCTGGAGGCACACTTCGATATGTTGCACAAGACCCTCGGCGCGTAAGCGGCGGTAAGCTGCGCGCTCTGCCAATACCCCGGCTGTCCGCCCCGTAAATGGGGCGGATATTTTTTGCCCCTCCCGCATACGGTTGAAAAAGGGGAGGTGTATGCCATGTGGGAAAATGCAGCCCCGCCGCCGCAGCCGGAGGAAAAGCCCCGGCCCTGCCGCCCAAAGAGCGAGGAGGATCTCGTCCTGTGGGCGCAGGTGCTGCTTTGCCTTGCAGCCATCGGCTTTGTGCTGGCGGCAAGGGCGCTGGGGTGGCCGGTCTACCCTGAGCTTCGCCGTGCGTTTGCCGCTGCTCTGCAGCCGGAGCAGTCGCTTTTGCTGGGGGAGGAGCGCGGCCTGCTCCGATTTACCGAGCAGACGGCGCAGGAACTGGCGGATGCCGCCCGCAGCATGTGGGAGGATGTGACAGCCACACCGGAGACGGCCCGCACGCGCCACAGCCAGCCCTCCCCGCCGGCCTATGCCAGCGAGGAAAGCTATGAGCCGGCGTTTGCCCTTTGCTTTCCGCTGCCCGGGCAGCATGACCGCAGGACCTCCGGCTACGGCTGGCGCACCGACCCGATGGGCGGGCTGGAGGAGGATTTCCACATTGGCAACGACCTTGCGGCAGCTGAGGGGACGGCGGTGCTGGCGGCGGCGGACGGCGTTGTGCGGATGGCAGGGCGCCACAAAAGCTACGGCAACTATCTGCGGGTGCTTCATGCCGATGGCGATGAAACGCTCTATGCCCACCTGCAGTATCTGTTCGTGCGGGCGGGGGAGGCGGTCAGCGCCGGGCAGACGCTGGGTACGGTGGGCCAGACGGGCAACGCTACGGGCCCCCACCTGCATTTTGAAATTCTGCACAGGGGGCTGCGGTATGACCCGGCGGCAGCGCTGCAGCATGCCTCGTAGGCCCGGCGGGCTGCGCTGGTGCAGGCCGTTGACGGTGCTGCTCGGTCTGACGGTGCTGCTGGCGCTGGACGGCAGCGGCATCCTGCGGGTCGGGCTGGGCTGTGCGCTACTGCATGAGGGCGGCCATGCGCTGATGTACCGGCTTTTGTGGCATCACTGGCCGGAACTGGAGATCTCGCCGCTCGGCATCTGCCTGCGGCTGCGCGGGCTGCTTATGACGCCTGCGCAGGAGCTGCTGCTGGCCGCCGCCGGGCCGCTGGCGAATCTTTTGGCCTGCGCGGCGGTGCTTGCCTTTATGCAGTGGGCAGGGTACAGCTGCGGCGGCTACTGGTTCGCCTGCTGCAATCTGCTGGTTGGCGGCAGCAGCCTGCTGCCCCTGCCCGGGCTGGACGGGTGGCATGTTGCGGCGTGTCTGTTGCATTTTCTGCGAAAATAAGCTACAATCAAATATATACCTTTAGGCAACACCGCACAATTCCCGCCTAACGGCTTAAGCACCGCTCCGGCGGATCTCCGCGCCAAGAGCCGCCGCAAGCGGCGGTTGCGCTCCGAAGCGCCTCGCTGCGGCTCGGTGTGCGGCACGGCATCTGCGTTGCCAAAATGCTCGATAATGTCGGGTTGCGGTACCCGCATCGTGCTTCGGGGGCAAAAGCCCCTCGCACTCTGCGACCGCTGCCCCTGCTTCGGTTCGCTGTATCCGCCACTGGCGGCGCTCACCTTTGCAGCACAAAGTATTATCTGCGCTTTTTGCTTAGCAGCTTGTACTTCTCGCTCGCCGCATCGGCACTTAGAATTATGCGGTGTTGCCTAAGAATAGACGAAATTCTTTTGCAGAGCAGGGACGAACATGGTTCGCCCGCCTCTTAATTGCCGCCGCATGTATGTAGGGGCCGATGCTTGCATCGGCCCGCAGGCGCTCCGACAAATGCCTTTTTGTCAGGTTTGACACAACAAATAACGTTACAATGGCGAAAAGTAAAACACTTTTCTACACGGAAAAAATCATACAAAAAATACAGGAATTATTTTGGAAAAACGCTTGACATTAAGGCTTTGGTATGGTAAAGTATAACCGTGGTTAGCGGATACTAACTATAACCAATCTCGAACCCCATCGGCCTATTGCCTCACCGGTGCGGTTCCTGCCAATAACAGGCTGCGCCTCCGTTATGGCGTTTTGCTCTGCGCCTTTTTTAGCGGTCTGCTTATTGCGTTACGCCCGCATCGTTTACTGCTCCAAACGATGCGGGATTTTTTATGCCCGCAGCCTAAAAGGGCTCCCTTTGCACAAGGGAGCCTTTAGAT
>OGZG01001498.1_pt1 | contig 17525 bp, 14 predicted proteins | sample 1576781 | NCBI WGS metagenome assembly OGZG01 (sample SAMEA3541502, study PRJEB24748) | human gut metagenome | biome: human gut; feature: human-associated habitat; material: faeces | place: China | collected 2012 | reverse complement strand
ACGCTACGAGGATGCAGTCTTTATGATCACGCATCCAGAAGCCGGCGGCGGCCGACAATCAGACAATCAACCAGGGCACCCCATTTGCCGGGAAGACCATTGTGGTGACAGGCAAAGTAGAGCCCTATACCCGCGATGAGATGAACAGCCTGATTGCCTCTCTGGGCGCTGTGGCCGGCAGTTCGGTGAGCCGCAAGACCGATTATCTGGTCTGCGGTGAGAAGGCCGGCAGCAAACTGTCCAAGGCACAGGAGCTGGGCATTCGGGTGCTGACCCACAGCCTTGTGCCGCCCAACGACGGCGGCATTGCGCTGCGCACGCCCACTCAGGCGGAACTCGGCCAGATCCGCACCCTGCTCGAGGAGCACGTCGCCGCAACGCAGAGCCCGCGCGGTATCAAGCTGCTCTATCGCTTCGACGCCATCAAAGACCGCTTTGTCAAGGCAATCCCCACCGATTACGAACGCGTCATGCAGCAGTCCGCCAACGCCAGCTACCAGAAGGAGGCCTAGGCCATGGGTAAACCGGGAGCCTTTCTCGACATCGATCGCGCGGCCAGCAAGCTGCGCCCTATATCCCAGCGCGTTCGCGACTTCGACCCGCTCTATGAAGAGTCTTTTGGTAATGCCGCATATTTTCCGCGATCGGGCAAAGGAATATTTTGAAACACATCGTTCCAGGCTGGAATCGGCGGGATTTGACGGTCTTGTCATCCGGGCATGGGAAGAGCTGGAACTGGTGCGCGAGTGGAAGATTTCCATCCCGCTTGTGATGGATTATGGTATTTATACGATGAATCACCGGGCGGAGGATTTTGTGCGGGAGATGGCGCCGGAGCTTTCGATGCGTTTTACCCTTCCGGTCGAGCTCAACAGCCGGGAGTTGGAGGCGCGCGACAGCCGGGAACGGGAACTTCTCGTATATGGTTCGATCCCGGTCATGGTAACCGCCCAGTGCATCCGGAAAACAGTGGAAGGATGCAGTAAATGTCCGGAATATCTGTATCTGCGGGATCGCAAAAAGAAGGTATTTCCGGTAAGGAACCAGTGCCGTTTCTGCTGCAATACGATCTACAATTCCAGCCCCCTGTCGCTTTTGAAGGATAAAAAGCAGATAGACCGCCTGCAGCCGGAGGTGCTGCGTCTGGCATTTACGTCGGAGAGTGCGGCACAGACCGGGGAAGTGCTGGATGCCTACGTGAAGACCTTCCTCCATCAGGAACCGGTGGAGCTGGAGGGCGAATTTACAAGAGGTCATTTTAAGAGGGGCGTAGAGTAGCGTGTGTACCGGGAATCTTCCGGGTACACATGAAAAGGAGGATCACCATGATAAATCTTGTGACAACGATGTCCAGGTATCTGATGATATTGCTGATACTGATTTATACATATTACAATTTCCGCTTTTTTTCACTGCCGGATGACGAGTCGAAACTCCGGCTCTGTCGTCTGCAGAATGTACCGCTGTTTTTGATATTTCTTCTGTCGGGTACGATCATTTATCTACAAACCGAGGATGAGGCAGTTGTGCTGTTTTTCGGCGCGCAGCTTGTCTTTTTTGTCCTGTACCAGCTCTTATACCGGCTGTTTTACCGGAATGCGTCGAGACTGTTGCTGAACAACACGTGTATGCTTCTGTGCACCAGTTTTATCATGCTGACGCGCATCTCGATGGACAAGGCGGTCCGCCAGTTTATCATCATGGCAGTTGCGGCGATTATCACAATGATTATACCATATGTGATAGATAGAACCTGGCAGCTCGCTAAGATACCGTGGGTGTACGGCCTGATAGGTCTGGCGCTGCTGCTGGTTGTCTGTGTGATCGGCAATACCAGCTTCGGCGCGCAGCTTTCGATCAGTATCGGCGGATTTTCGTTCCAGCCGTCCGAGTTTGTTAAGATCAGCTTTGTATTCTTCGTGGCGACGATGTTTTACCGCTCAACGGAGTTTAAAAATGTGGCGATCACGACCGGCGTGGCGGCGGCGCACGTGTTGATTCTGGTGTTATCCAAGGATCTGGGAAGTGCGCTGATTTTTTTCCTCGCCTATGTCCTGATGCTGTTTATTGCAACCTCCAACTGGCTGTATCTGGCTGGCGGTCTTGGAAGCGGCTGTGCGGCTGCGATGCTGGCGTATAAGCTGTTTTCGCATGTGCGTGTCCGCGTGGAAGCATGGCAGGATCCGTGGAGTGACATCGCAGGAAAAGGATATCAGGTTACGCAGGCGCTCTTTGCGATCGGCACAGGCGGCTGGTTTGGCATGGGACTTTACCAGGGGATGCCGAAGAAGATACCGGTTGTCGAGAAGGACTTCATTTTTGCGGCGATCTCGGAGGAGCTGGGCGGCATCTATGCGCTCTGTATTCTCCTGATCTGTCTGGGCTGCTTCATGCAGTTCATGCTGATTGCGACCCGGATGCAGGCATTATTTTACAAGCTGATCGCGTTTGGTCTGGGAATTGAGTATGTGGTGCAGGTGTTCCTGACGATCGGCGGCGTGACCAAGTTTATCCCGTCCACCGGTGTGACGCTGCCACTTGTCAGCTACGGAGGCAGTTCGATTCTCAGCACATTTATCCTGTTTGGCGTGATACAGGGACTATATGTCCTGAAACGGAATGAGGAAGAAGAGGAGGAGCAGCAGTTTGATGAGGCAGAAGGATGAAATGGAAAGAACTGAAAATGCGAGAGCGCGTTCAAACCGTCATATTCTGTGGCTGACCTATGGGATTGCGGCGCTCTTTATCGCGATGGCCGTTTATTTTGGCTGGTTTATCCAGTTTAAGAGTGAAAATGTGATCGGCAGCTCTTATAATGCGAGGCTCGATCTCCTCTCAGACCGGGTGACCCGCGGTTCGATTATGAGCAATGATAAAACGGTGCTGGCGCAGACGAACGTTGCAAGTGATGGAAGCGAGAAACGCTATTATCCGTATGATTATCTGTTTGTCCATTCGGTCGGATATTCCGGCAAAAATGGAAAAACAGGTCTGGAGTCGCTGGCGAATTTCTACCTGCTTTCCTCCCATGTGAATCTGATTGAGAAAACGATCAATGAATTTCAGGGGAAGAAAAATCTGGGCGACAATGTGATTACGACGCTCGATGTGGATCTGCAGCAGACGGCATCCGACGCGATCGGAAAACACCGGGGCGCGGTGATCGTCATGGAACCGGATACGGGAAAGATTTTAACGATGGTTTCCCAGCCGAATTTCAATGCGAATCTCGTCGATGAGCGCTGGGCAGAGTTGATATCGCCGGACAATACGAAGGCGCAGTTAGTCAACCGCGCGACGCAGGGCTTATATCCGCCGGGATCGACGTTCAAGATGCTGACGGTGCTGGAATATATGAAAGAGAACCCGAATACCTGGCAGGACTATGTGTATAATTGTAATGGCTCTTACCAGAATGGCGATTATACGATTAAATGTTACCACGGGACGGCACACGGGGCGCAGAACCTGATTCAGGCATTTGCCAATTCCTGCAACGGTGCGTTTGCGGAGATTGGAATGCAGATTAATTCAGAAAAATTCCGGGCGCTGGCAAATCAGATGCTCTTTAATTCGGAGCTTCCGTACACACTTCCGTACAACCAGAGCACGTTTTCGCTCGACGGCAGTTCGGATGACTGGGAAAAGCTTCAGACCGCGATCGGACAGGGAAAAACCCAGATTACGCCGCTGCATAACCTGATGATCGTATCGGCGATCGCCAACGGCGGCACGCTGATGAAGCCATATATGATCGATCATGTTGAAAATGTGGGTGGTCAGACGGTCAAGAAGTTCCTTCCGTCCGCCTATGGAGCCCTGATGTCTGCGAATGACGCACAGTTTCTGACACATCTCATGAGCCAGGTGGTCGAGATTGGTACAGGTTCCGCGATGCGGGGGGCATCCTATACGGTGGCCGGAAAAACCGGTTCCGCCGAGTTTGAGACAGGTAAGGAGACACATTCCTGGTTTGTCGGTTTCGCTCCGGCGGACAAGCCGAAGGTGGCGATCTGCGTGCTGGCAGAAGAGTCCGGTTCCGGCGGTGCGGTCGCTGCGCCGATCGCAAGACAGGTGCTGGATCGGTATTTTGCGAAATATGGGCAGTAGGACAAAAGAAAAGGGCAGGAAAGCGATTTGAAGCTTTTCCTGCCCTTTTTGTCTCAAATATGCATAGTCACATTTTATTTACACAGCCGTTTCAGATCCCCATAGAATCCCGGATAGGAGATGTTCACGCAGTCTGCATCCAGAATTTCGGTCTCGCCGGAAGCGCCGAGTGCGGCAACGGCGAAGGTCATGGCGATGCGGTGATCCTTCTTGCTGTCGATCACAGCACCGTGCAGCGGCTTGCCTCCGTGGATGATCATGCCATCTTCGGTCTCGGTCACATCCGCGCCCATAGCGGTTAAATTCTCTACCATGACAGCAATGCGGTTTGACTCTTTTACCTTCAGTTCCGCGGCATCGCGTATGACGGTGGTTCCCTCGGCATAGCACGCCATCGCAGCGATCACCGGAAGCTCGTCGATGAGAGTCGGGATGATCGCACCCTCGATCGCGGTTCCAGTCAGCTTACCGGAGCGGACGAGCAGGTCGGCGGTCGGTTCGCCGGAGGCGGTGTTTACATTGAGAAGTTCGATGTCCGCGTTCATCGCCTTGCAGACGCGCAGGATGCCGTCGCGGGTCGGGTTGATACCGACATTTTTAATTAAGATTTCTGAATCCGGTACGATGAGTCCGGCTGCGATAAAAAAGGCAGCGGAGGAGATATCGCCCGGAACCTGAATTTTCTGTCCATAGAGCTGTTTTGCCGGCTGTAAAATCGCGGTGGTTCCTTCTGTGTGGATGTCTGCGCCGAATGCGGACAGCATCCGTTCACTGTGATCGCGGGAGATGTACGGTTCGGTCACGCGGGTTTCTCCGTCGGCATACAGACCTGCCAGCAGAATCGAGGATTTGACCTGGGCGGAGGCAACCGGAGAATTATAATGGATGCCGTGCAGCGGTGAGCCGGTGATATGGAGCGGCGCGCAGCCATTTCCATTGACACTCTCGATCTTTGCGCCCATCTGAGAGAGAGGATCGATGATGCGCTTCATCGGACGTTTCTGGATGGAAGCGTCGCCGGTCAGTGTTGTGTCAAATTTCTGGGCCGAGAGAATGCCGGAGATCAGGCGCGTTGTGGTGCCGCTGTTGCCGCAGTCTAAAACGGAGTCTGGGGCAGTCAGCCCGTGCAGTCCACGTCCGTGGACGAGAACGGTCTCGCCCTGATTTTCGATCGAGATTCCCATTTTGGAAAAACAGGAGATCGTGGAGAGACAGTCTGCGCCCTGCAGGAAGCCGTGGATTTCGGTCAGTCCGTCCGCAAGAGCGCCGAACATGACGCTGCGGTGGGAGATGGACTTGTCTCCCGGAACGGTCAGTTCGCCCCGGAGAGAAGATGTATGGGTAAATTTCATTGAGTTCATAGTTGTACCTGCCTAAACATTAATGTTGAAAGTTAAGTTTGAAACATACATTGCAGTCTACGCGAACAGCGTGTAATTGTATTTCTTCAAACGCGCCCACGCCGCTTCCATCGAAGCCTTGTCGTAGAAGCTGATCCGCAGCGCGCCCTCGCCATGCTCACGGTTGTGGCTGATGCCAATATTTTTGATACTGATTCCTTTACCAGAGAGGATCGAGGAAATGATGGAGATAGCACCTGGCTCGTCCACCACGTCGGCGGAGAAGGTGTATTCCGGCTGTATCGATCCTTTTGGAGTTTCTGCAAACGAATTCCGGTAGTCGCGGGAGGACTCAAACAGCTGGTAGATGGCTCTGGACTGGTGGTCGGACAGTTCTTCCCGCAATGTCGTCAGGGAATCAATGTAGCGATCCAGCACCTCAGTGATATTGCCTGTGTTCGTCATGCAGATCTGTTCCCACATGACCGGAGAAGAGGAGGCAATACGGGTGATATCCTTGAAACCTCCGGCAGCCAGCCGTTTCATCATCTGATCCTCGCTGTCGCAGTCGTGTACCAGGTTGACCAGGCTGGAGGCGATGAGGTGCGGCAGATGGCTGATCGCCGCGACAATGAAATCATGACGATGGTAATCCAGCACCAGGGGCAGCGCACCGATCGCCTTTGCCACATCCACCATACGGTCAGTGTGGGAAGCTGGGGTGTGCGGTGTCGGGGTAATGATATAGTATGCATTTTCCAGCAAATGGTCGGTTGAACTCTCGTAGCCGGTCTTTTCCGAGCCAGCCATCGGGTGTCCGCCGACGAAGCAGCTTTCCATGCCAAGCGCGGCAACGGTCTCATGAATGCTGGTCTTGGTGCTTCCGACGTCAGTCACAATCGCGCCTTCCTTTAAGAACGGTCGGATCTGGCGCAGATAGGATTCATTAAATTCAACCGGTGTGCACAGGAAAATGATGTCGCACTCGCTTAAATGCTCGTCCACGCCGTCCAGAATCAGGTCAACAATGCCGTCTGCATGTGCCTGTTCCAATTTTTCGCGGGTCCGCATATAAGCCATGATCTGAATATCCGGGGCACTGCGTTTCAAACCTCTGGCGATAGAGCCGCCGATCAGACCGAGTCCGATGAAACCGGCGGTAAGATGATTAATCGGTGTATTCATAGCAATTACGCTCTCTTTCATAAGTAGTATAGTAAAAAAATGAAACTAGAAATTATTGTAGAATAGAACAAGTCACTTGTCAACGATTTTACGCGTTGAAGTGAAAAAGAAATTTTTTTGCATCTGTTTATTACTAAATTTGCGAAAATGCGATTGATTTCACCGCCTTTGAACAGGGAAATTGTCGCATTTTCAATGCTTTTCAAAATAAAACGAATAAATTTTGTATAAAGGTGTTGTTTTACTTGAAATTTTCTCTATTTTCTTGTACAATATGAACAGAGGTTAAAATACAAGAAGAAAACATCAAAATAAATAGACGGGAGGACTTAACTATGAACGTGTATGGGACAAAACAAATCCGCAATGTAGTGTTACTGGGGCACGGCGGTGCCGGCAAGACAACGGTAGCAGAGGCGCTGGCACTGGTAACAGGTACTACCAAGAGAATGGGAAAAGTTCCAGAAGGAACCACCATCAGCGATTATGATAAAGAAGAAATCAAGAGACAGTTCTCTATCTCCACCACGCTGATTCCGTTGGAGTATCAGGGAGAAGATGGACCGATCAAGATTAACCTGTTAGATACCCCTGGCTATTTTGATTTTGTGGGAGAAGTAGAGGAAGCTATCAGTGTAGCAGATGCAGCAATCATCGTTGTAAACTGCAAGGCTGGCATCGAAGTCGGAACCGAGAAAGCATGGGAACTCTGTGAAGAGTACAACCTGCCGCGCCTGTTCTTCGTTACCAACATGGATGACGATCAGGCAAGCTTCCGTGAGCTGATCTTAAAACTGGAGAAACAGTTTGGCCGTAAGATCGCGCCGTTCCAGGTGCCGATCCGTGAAAATGAAAAATTTGTCGGCTTTGTCAATGCGGTAAAGATGGAAGGCCGCCGTTTCACTCATTTAAGCGAATATGAGAAATGCGAGATTCCGGAGTACACCAAGAAGAACCTCGGCATCATCCGTGATGCGCTGATCGAGGCAGTGGCAGAGACGAGTGAAGAATATATGGAGCGCTATTTCTCCGGTGAAGAATTTACACAGGAAGAGATCGCACAGGCGCTGCGTGAGCACGTAAGTGAGGGCAACATCGTTCCGGTTATGATGGGTTCCGGTGTCAATGCACAGGGCTTCGCATATTTGCTGCAGGCGATCGATAAATACTTCCCGTCACCGGACAAGTTCGAGTGTGTCGGTGTCGATGTATCGACCGCAGAGCGCTTTACCGCTAAATATAATGACGATGTATCCCTGTCGGCACGTGTTTTCAAGACTGTGGTTGACCCGTTCATCGGCAAATACTCCCTGATGAAGATTTGTACCGGTACCTTAAAACCGGATACCGTTATCTACAATGTAAACAAAGATGCTGAAGAGAAAGTTCAGAAAGTATATGTTCTCCGCGGCAAGGATGTCATCGAGGTTCCGGAATTAAAGGCTGGCGATATCGGCGCGGTTGCCAAATTAAACGTTACTCAGACCGGCGATACCATCGCAGTCCGCACGGCTCCGATTGTATACCACAAACCGAAGATTTCTACCCCGTATACCTACATGGCATACGCAGCTAAGACCAAAGGCGATGAGGACAAGATCTCCAGTGCACTGGCGAAGATGATGGACGAAGATCTGACACTCAGAAGCGTCAGCGATACCGAGAACCGTCAGACCTTACTTTACGGCATCGGCGAGCAGCAGCTCGAAGTTGTTGTCAGCAAGCTGCAGGCAAGATATAAAGTAGACATTGTGCTCAGCAAACCGAAATTTGCATTCCGCGAGACACTTCGCAAGAAAGTAGAAGCACAGGGCAAATATAAGAAACAGTCCGGTGGACATGGACAGTACGGCGATGTTAAGATGTCCTTCGAGCCGTCCGGCGATCTGGAGACACCATATGTATTTGAAGAGAAGGTATTTGGCGGTGCCGTTCCAAAGAACTACTTCCCGGCAGTTGAGAAGGGTATTCAGGAATGCGTACAGAAGGGTCCGTTGGCTGGATATCCGGTTGTCGGTGTGAAAGCAACCCTGTTAGATGGTTCCTATCATCCGGTTGACTCCTCCGAGATGGCATTCAAGATGGCAGCGACGCTGGCATTCAAGAAAGCGTTCATGGAAGCGAATCCAGTTCTCCTTGAGCCGATCGCATCTCTGAAAGTAACCGTTCCGGATAAATTCACCGGCGACGTCATGGGCGATCTGAACCGCAGAAGAGGTCGTGTTCTCGGTATGAACTCCAACCATCACGGCAAACAGATCATCGAGGCAGATATCCCGATGTCCGAGCTGTTTGGTTATAACACCGACCTTCGTTCCATGACCGGCGGTATCGGTGAATTCTCCTATGAGTTCAGCCGCTACGAGCAGGCTCCGGGCGATGTACAGAAGAGAGAAGTGGAGGCGAGAGCGGCAGAAGCTGAATAATGGCGGATGAAGTGCTTACCGTTTCGGTCAAAAATATGATATTCTTATATAAATAAGCAGAAAACCGCCGCAGGCGGCTGAGTGGATCGATACCGATTCATCAAGGCTGTCAGCGGCGGCTTTCTCTTTCTGGAAGGTCTTTCGGATCGATATGGTTATAGGCTGTGCTTGAATTGAACAAAGCGCTGCGAATGTTATCGATGGGACAGGCGAGAAGTTAAGGCAGTGAATGCGGATGCCAAATTGCTACGAATTGCGTTCTTTTGCAATTTTCAAAAAGAAGGCTATAAATTGTAAGAAAATAGAAAAGACTACCCACCTGTAAAAAGGTATAATGTTGCAAAGAGAACAACTTATACAGACAGGTGGGTGGCCTTTTTATGATAGAGAAAAATGAGAAAAGCGGGGAACTCATGGAAGTAAAAGAACAGGCAAAAACAGTTCGGAAACATCCGGAGCGGATGATCGTGCGTATCTGGCTGGTGCTGGCGCTTATTTGTCTGCTGGCGGGTCTGATCGCCCAGTATACGTTCCGGCTGAAAGAACCGCTGTTTCTGCACTACAGCCAGTCGGCTTATCTGGGCTGTGGGCTGGACGGAGTAGAAACTTCGGATGTATGGTATACACAGGTAAATTTTGCCTATCTGACGGATGTGACGGATGAGATCTGTGTGAGAGAAATTCGTTTTTCAGAGTTGCCTGAACTTCAAATGCAGGAAATGCGGGAGACAGTCCAGTCAGCGGGACAGTATGCGCTTCATCGCCTGGATGCTACGCTTTCGATTGAAGATCCGCAGCATAACGGGATCCGTCAGTGGAGAATCCTGACGCGGGCGCAGGTGCTCTATTCAGATGGAAACACAGCGGACGTAAAAATTGGTAATCTGGTACTGATTGCAAATCCGGAGGGCGGGAGCGCCCTGGAAAATCCAAGTTCCAGCGCCAATTCAGATGGAACGGCCACACAGGTTTACACCGTTCAGAAAGATGGAACCATCGAAGTAAAAGGCTGCATTGCGTCAGCCGGGGAGATGGAAAATTTTTCGATGACCTTAAATGGAGAGCCTATCCCAGCCCAAAAAGAAGGGGAAGATCCGAAACGGCTGACAGTAAAAACGGGTGATGTCCTGACGTTCCAGAGCCATTGGATTGGCAAAGAGGAAGACCAGTCGCCGCAGGTATTTCATTCAGGAGTTGCAGTGCTTTCATATATCGGCAAAGATGGCGGGGAGCAGGTTCTTTCATTTGAAAATGAATACAGGAAGAGAAGGGAGCTTCGCTTTATTGATGTGTGGAAATATCTGCTGAAAGAGGAGGCATTTAAGTGAAAACGGGAGATCATAAGATTTTAGCCGGTCTGATTCTTGCTTCGATTCATATTAATCTGTTCCATGTGATGCTGCTGCCGCCCTGCATCGGGTTCCTGATTTTATATATCGGGATTCTCCAGAAAGAGCGGCAGGCTGGATTTTTCCAGATGGATGTAAAAGAGATGAGAGTGTACCGGGCAGCAGGGGCGGCGCTTGTGCTGGTGACTGCTTTTTCTAGCTTCCTGTCCATGTTCTGGAGGCGGCCGGACGGAACCATCTGGTCGCTGATTCCCTGTATGCTGGAATATGTGGTGCTCTATGGACTGATGGAAAGCTACACCGCAGGTTCGCCCAGACATTCCTATCACTCCGAACTGTGCTGTGGATATGCTATGGTAATGGGAGCAGCACTGTGTGGGTACGCAGTCAGCCTGATTCTGCATATCGCGCTGTGGCAGCTCTTTGCGTCTATGATTATTTTGGTCTGCCGGTTTATGGTGGTTATGGTTGTTATAGGGGCGAAGAAAGAGGCATAAAAAATAAAAAGCCGTAATCAGATATACTCGCCCATGGGATTAAACTCATGAGCGAAAGTATAAGGTTACGGCTTTTCTATGTTGAAAATTCTGGTTTTCAAATAATCAAAGATAACATGGAATGTTGATGTTTCGGTTCCGATGTATCTTTCCAATTTTTATTTAAAATTCTCCTCCGCATACCGGCGCAGCTCATCACGGAAATCCGGGTGTGCGATGGCGATCATGGCATCCGCTCGTTCTTTTAAGGTAAGCCCGGTCAGTTTTGCGATACCGTACTCGGTCGCCACGTACTGAATCATGGTACGCGGTGCAGATACGGTGCTGCCGCCCGGAATGAACGGTACGATGTTGGATTTTAAGGAGCCATCTTTTTTCTTGTGGGTGGAAGCAAGGCAGATAAAGCCCTTGCCTCCCTCGGAGCGGAATGCGCCCTCCAGGAAATCCATCTGTCCGCCGATACCGGAGAGCTGTCGGGTGCCGGCAGACTCGGCATTTTCCTGTCCCATCAGATCCAGCTCGACACCACCGTTGATACTGATGACATTTTTCATCTCACCGATGCGGTACGGGGAGTGGACGTAATCGACGTCAGCCGGATGGAAGAGCTGCGGCTCATTATCCAGCCAGTCATATAATTCCTGAGAGCCCATGGCAAGGTTCCAGGTAGAATAACCGTTGTCAATTTCCTTCTTCTTGTTGGTCAGCTTGCCAGCCTTATAGAGGGCTAAAAAAGCATCGCTGATGGTGCCGGTGTGGCAGCCGAGGTCGGTTTTGTCGGACTGTGCCAGCATATTGGCAACGGTAAACGGAACGCCGCCGACGCCCAGGGAAAGGACAGCGCCGTCCGGGATCTCCTCAACGACACGTTTGGCAATTTCAATATCAACGGCGCTCGGATCGCGGTAGGTGCGGATCGGAAGCGGCTCATGCTCGCCCTCGACGATGAAATCTGCCTCTGAGAGGTGGACACGGTGGGAACCATCGACGCCCTGTAAGCGCGGGAGGCGCTCATTGATCTCGAAGATGACGGTACGCGCATTCTCAAAGATGGTGCGCCATGCATAGTTGGAAATACCCAGTCCGCAGTAGCCGTCCGCATCCGGTCTGGAAACCGGTACAAAGGCAACATCCACGCGAATGTGGTGGCGGTACATTTCCGGCAGGGAACGCAGCATCATCGGCATAAACTTGCAGAGCCCACGGGTCTGCAGCTTGCGCTCATAATCGCCGATGTGCCAGCTGTAGTAGCTGAATGCTTTCTGCTCCGGGTCGCTTTCGACAACCTCGATGCGCGGGCGGATGACTAAACCGCCGCGGATCTTGACATCGGTCAGCTCATCCCTGCGTGCTGCCAGCGCACGGTCGAGAAGCTCCGGAAATCCAGCACCAAAGCCATAATCCACCCAGTCGCCCGGTTGAACGGCCTTGACGGCGGTCTCAGCACTTACAAATTTGCCTGCGTAATTGTTAGACATAGTAAAAATCCTCCATCGGTATGAAATTCATAATTTTCTAGTTTCCATCATATCCCAGAAAGCGCTTTTTTGCAACTTCCAAAGACAATTCCAAAAGACAATTTTTAAGCTGGGTTTTAAGATAAGTTTAATACGGAAATAGTTGACAAAATAGGTGTTTATGATAAAATTAAGTGTTTATAAATAAGAGTTGATCTTTTACACAGCAGGCAGAAGTGCCTGTATTTTTATGTAATAGGAAATTCCTTGGAATCCCCTATTACACAAAAAGGCACTAACGTGCCAATGATGTGCACTTGCGCGAAGCAGAAACATGTCGCAAGCGACCGCGCTCGGCGCGAGAATGTGACTGTAAAGAATACAACAAATATAGAAAGAGAGGAGTTACGACAAATGAAAACAAATACGGATTTATTTGAAAAAACACCCGTACCGAAGGCGGTCGCAACCATGGCGGTTCCGACTATGATTTCCATGCTGGTGGTTGTTATCTATAACATGGCGGATACATTTTTCATCGGTCAGACGAAGGATCCGCTGCAGGTGGCGGCAGTTTCGCTGGCAACGCCGGTCTTTATGATTTTTATGGCATTAGGCCATCTGTTCGGTATCGGCGGCAGCTCAGCGATATCGAGAGCACTGGGAGAACGCCATAAAGACCGGGCATGTCATATCAGTTCATTCTGCTGCTATGGATCCCTGGGGCTGGGCGTGATAGTGGCTATCCTGTCTGTACTTGGAATGGAAACCATTCTGCATCTCATCGGTGCCAGTGTAAATACGATCGGTTTTGCGAGACAGTACCTGGCGATTATTGCAATCGGCGCGCCGTTTATTATGTTTTCAACTGCATTTGCGAATATTCTGCGGGGAGAAGGCGCATCGAGAGAATCGATGGTCGGAAACCTGTTAGGTACCGTAGTAAATATTATTTTGGATCCGATCATGATCCTGGTGCTTGGCTGGGGAGTGACCGGTGCAGCGCTTGCGACGATCATCGGCAATATTGCGGCCTGTCTTTACTATATTGCTTATTATCTACGGGGAAAATCGACACTGTCGATTCATTTCCGTGATTTTAAGATGGGAGATGGAATCGTTTCCGGCGTGGCAGGGATCGGTATTCCGGCTTCCTTAAATAACATCCTGATGAGCTTTGCCAATATTATCCTGAACCAGGCGCTGGTCGGTTACGGTGACACACCGGTAGCGGCGATGGGGGTTGCGATGAAATCCAATATGCTTGTTGTCCTGCTGCAGATTGGTCTCTGCGTGGGAATCCAGCCGCTGATTGGTTATAATTATGGAGCGCGCAACAAGAAACGCCTGATGTCGGTATTCAAATTTACAGGATTTGTATCGGTTATTATGGGAACGATTCTGACATTGTTTATGATTGTCGCAAGAAAGACAATGATTCAGATGTTTATTAATGATGCGGAAGTTGTCCAGTATGGTATTCAGATGGTGGTTGCGCTCCAGCTTTCTGCGCCATTCCTTGGTATCTTATTCCTCTGCATCAATACGATCCAGGGAATGGGAAAAGCGCTTCCGTCGCTGATTCTTACGATCTGCCGCCAGGGACTGATTTTTATTCCGCTGATTTTCGTGCTGAATGCGATGTTTGGCCTGGATGGAGTTATCTATGCACAGCCGGCGGCTGATTATCTGTCGATTGTGGTGGCGATTTTGATTTGTGCACATCTGTTCCGAACGATGGATCATAGAGAAGAGAAAGCAGAAGGCTGAGAAGATTCAATAGATTCAATAAGGAAAAATATGCTTAAAGAAAATAAAAGAGAAGAAATCACAAAGAACATAGAGAAGAGGGAAGCCCTTGTAGAACAGGTGGCAGAGGGAATTTGGCGGATCGGTGTGGAATTGCCGCAGAATCCTTTGCGGGAACTCAACAGTTACCTGATCAAGGGAAAAGAAAACGAGCGTGATCTTCTGATTGACACCGGATTTCGGCGCGAGGAATGCCGGGAGGCGCTGTTTGCCGGGCTTCGGGCACTTGGCAGCAGTCCGGATCGGCTGGATATTCTTCTGACGCACCTGCACTCGGATCACACGGGACTCGCCAGGGAGGCGGCAGGGGCGGACAGCTGCATTTATATCAGCGGAACCGATCTGGCAATCTTAAAGGACGGTTTTACACCAGAGCGTCCGCTTCGCCTGGCGGAGCAATTCCGTGCCGGGGGATTTCCGGAGGATGAAATGAAGAAAACGCAGGCGCTCAATCCGGCAGTCCGCTATAAGCTGGATCGGGTTGATGACCGTTTTGTTCCGATTGAGGCAGGCTGGAAATACACGGTAGGAGATTACACCCTGGAAATGATCTCCGTGCCGGGGCATACGCCGGGCAATGCGATGTTCTGGGCAGAGAAGCAGGGCGTCATGTTCACGGGCGATCATATCCTGTTTGATATATCGCCGAATATTACTTCCTGGCTGGAATCGGAGGATTCATTAGGTGACTATCTCGACAGCCTGCGTCTCGCCAGAAAATATCCGGTCCGCCTTGCCCTACCGGGACACCGGAAGACAGGCGATTATGCGGCGCGCATCGAGGCGCTGCTGGCACACCATGAGCGGCGTCTGGAGGAGACGGAGGCGCTGCTTGCCGAACATCCGGGTATGACGGCATATGAGACGGCTGGAAAGATGCGCTGGAAGATCCGTGCCGCCAGCTGGGAAGAATTTCCACCGTCCCAGAAGTGGTTCGCGGTGGGCGAGTGCATGGCGCATCTGGACTACCTTCGCCTGCGCGGCAGAATCCGCCGGGAGATGGACGGAGAAGTGTGGAGATGGTTCACGGTAACGGCTAAATACTGTTAGAATTAACTAACAATTATTACCATTGACTAACAATAGTCTGACTGTATATAATAATAGTAAAGAAAGCGGTAACTGTTCAGTAGGTCTGCGCATTTACTGCGCTGACTGTACGAAAACATGGACCAGCAGACAAAAATCCCATTGCCGTAGGCAATTTTTAATGGATTTTTGCGCGTGACTGTGAAGGTACTGAACAGTTACAGAAAGCGGAATATCAGTCAGGAGGTCGTTGTATGCAGTCGTTGGCAAAGGTGCAGGCGGGAGAGTCCTGTGAAATCAAGTGGATGTTTGGAAATGCGGATGTGATGAACTTTTTGGAGCGCTATGGAATCAAAGAAGGAAGCCGTATCCGGGTCCTTGGACGTGTGCTGGATGGTCTGATCATCGGAAATGGAAAGGTTCGGCTGGCACTGGGCGATGAAGTGGCAGAGCGGATTCAGGTGTAGGTTTGACGGTGATTGAAAGATTGTCGAAAATGTCATGTATTGAAAGAACGTCGAATCTGTCACGTGCAAGTTTGAGAAGGTCACGTTACTTGACATTTCTTCCCATTTATGCTATTCTACCAGATAGCACAAATGCAATGAACGGAAGTAGTAAGCCGCGAAATTTCTACAGAGAGCTGCCGGATGGTGTGAGGCAGCGGAAGGAAGCCGCCGAACTGGTCCGGGAGCAGCCTGTTGAAAGAAGTGTTTTTGAATACCCGAGTAGACAGAGCCGGTCATCCGCCGTTACAGGACGATGAGGAGCACACGGATTCCGTGTGAAATAGAGTGGTACCGCGCAGTTGGAATTTTCGCCCTGCGTCTCTATACAGGTAATGTAGAGACGCAGGGCGTTTTTGACGTTACCGGATTGAAAGAATGTCCGCAAGGGTTGGATGTTATGCAACTGCCAACGGACCAGTCGATTGCAATAATGAATCATCATTTTAGAGACTGGAGCCGGATTTTGACAGGAAATAGCAAAAAATCAGCGTGGGTTAAGCAGAAAACAGGAGGAACAAAGATGTCACAGTACAATCATACCGCCATTGAGAAAAAATGGCGCGAGAACTGGGAAAAACATCCCATCAATGTAAACGATGGAAAGAAAGAAAAATATTACTGCCTGGATATGTTCCCATATCCGTCCGGAAGTGGTCTGCACGTTGGTCACTGGAGAGGCTACGTTATTTCAGATGTATGGAGCCGTTATCAGCTGCTGCGCGGCAAATACGTGATCCATCCGATGGGCTGGGACGCATTTGGTCTGCCGGCAGAGAACTACGCGATCAAGATGGGCGTACACCCGGCTATCTCGACCGAGTCCAACATTAAAAATATTAAACGTCAGATCAACGAGATCGCAGCCATCTATGACTGGGATATGGAAGTAAATACCACAGATCCGGCATTCTACAAATGGACCCAGTGGATCTTCGTCCAGATGTTCAAAAAAGGCCTGGCATACGAGAAAGAATTCCCGATCAACTGGTGCCCGTCCTGTAAGACAGGTCTGGCAAACGAGGAAGTTGTCAACGGCTGCTGTGAGCGCTGCGGTACCCCGGTTACCAAGAAAAACCTGCGCCAGTGGATGCTCAAGATTACCGCGTACGCAGACCGCCTCTTAAATGATCTGGACAAACTGGACTGGCCGGAGAAGGTTAAAAAGATGCAGACTGACTGGATCGGTAAATCTTACGGTGCAGAGGTTGATTTCGGCGTAGAGGGACGCGATGAGAAGATCACCGTTTACACCACCCGCCCGGACACCCTGTACGGTGCAACTTTCATGGTACTGGCTCCGGAGCACGCGATGGCAAAGAGCCTGGCAACCGATGAGACCCGCGAGGCAGTAGAGAAATACATTTTCGATTCCTCCATGCGTTCCAACGTAGACCGTCTGCAGGATAAGGAAAAGACCGGCGTATTTACCGGAACTTATGCAATCAACCCGATCAACGGTGCGAAGGTTCCGATCTGGCTGTCTGATTATGTATTAGCTGACTACGGTACCGGCGCTATCATGTGCGTACCGGCACACGATGACCGTGACTTCGAGTTTGCAAAGAAATTTAATATTCCGATCATCCAGGTTATCGCAAAAGATGGCAAAGAGATCGAGAACATGACTGAGGCGTATACCGAGGCGTCCGGCACGATGATCAACTCTGGCGAGTGGAATGGTATGGAATCTTCCGTACTGAAAAAAGAAGCGCCGGAAATGATTGAGAAGAGAGGTATCGGTCACAAGAGAGTCAATTATAAGCTGCGTGACTGGGTATTCTCCCGTCAGCGTTACTGGGGCGAGCCGATCCCGA
>OGZG01001486.1_pt1 | contig 17617 bp, 9 predicted proteins | sample 1576781 | NCBI WGS metagenome assembly OGZG01 (sample SAMEA3541502, study PRJEB24748) | human gut metagenome | biome: human gut; feature: human-associated habitat; material: faeces | place: China | collected 2012 | reverse complement strand
TGTTAATATTTCCCTTTTGCTCTAATAAAAGAGTGGTTTTTTGGATATTATCTGTATTTCGGCGTGTCCGCCGCCTTTCAGGGCGGGCTCGGCACCGCCGACAGCCAGTACGAGAAGATCGCGATGGTCGTACCGTCCGGTACGCGGGAAAACGTCTACCCGTGGCTCGGCACGCTTCCGTCCATGCAGAAATGGGCCGGGGACCGCATCATCCGCAACCTGAAAGCCCACAAGTACAGTATTGAGAATGAGAAGTTCGAGATGACCATCGCCGTGAAGCGCGACGACATCGAAGACGATCAGATCGGCGTCTACGGCCCCATGTTCCGCGACATGGGCGCGCAGGCCGGGCTTCATCCGAACCAGCTTGTTTTCGGTGCGCTCAAAAAAGGTCATGAGCTTCTCTGCTATGACGGGCAGTACTTCTTTGACACGGATCACCCGGTCAATGGCGCGTCCGTCTCAAATTCCATCACTGCCAGTTCCGACGCGGTGGCTCCGTGGTTTCTCATGTGCACCACCCGTCCGGTGAAGCCGCTCATCTTCCAGAAACGCCGCGAGTACGCGCTGAAACGCAAGGACGCGCCCAACGACGACAACGTGTTCATGCGTGATGAATACCTTTATGGGGTGGACGCCCGCGTCAACGTCGGCTTTGGCCTGTGGCAGTGCGCGATCCGTTCCACGAAGCCGCTCACGAACGAGAGCTACGCCGAGGCCCGCGCCGCGATGATGGCGTTTACGAACGATAACGGCGATCCGCTTGGTCTGGTGCCGAACCTGCTGGTCGTGCCTCCCACGCATGACGGCGCGGCCCGCAAGGTCGTGGTTTCCTCCCTGACCACGGGCGGGGCCACCAACGAGTGGGCGGGCACAGCGGAACTTCTCGTCAGCCCGTGGCTGTAGGTGGCGTCATGATCCGCATTACCGCAAAGAAAGATGGTTTCCGGCGGGCGGGTATGACGCACGCCGGAACGCGGGAATACCCCGACGGGACGTTTACGGCTGAGGCTCTGGCGGCACTGAAGGCCGAGCCCATGCTTGTGATCGAGGAAATCCCCGACGCCGGGGAGCCGAAGCCCGCCACCCGGAAGAAGGACTAGAGCCATGACCTACGCCTCGTATGACGACCTTGTGACCCGCTTCGGGGAAAAGATGCTCGTGCAACTTACCTGCCAAGGCGGAACACTCGGAAAAGTTCCGGACAAGGCCGTCATCGAGGCGGTACTTACCGACGCCACGGAGACGATCGACGGGTATGCGGCGGGCCGCTACGTGACCCCACTATCTCCCGTTCCGGCTCCGGTATGCCGGTGGTGCGCGGACATGGCCCTCTATTACCTCCACGCCGGGACCGGCAAAGTCCCGGACGACGGAAAGCTGGTGAGACAGCTACTTTTACATTGACAGGAAATATTGATTGTAAAGAAGATGGGCATAATGGTGTTCGTTTTGTTGTTGCTATGTTAGCTCCCAAAAGTTGGAATATACGTGAAAATGTGAAGATGACTTATAGATGTTCTATATTAGCTCCATGGGAAGAAGAATTTTCAATGTCTCCAATTCCTGAGGACATAGCTCCTAAAAATCGTCAAGGAATGTCATGGTCAGAGGCTTTAATGGGGGTGTTTGGTATAGGTCCTAATGTGCTGAACGATATGGAATGGGTTGCTTTTTGGACAAATGATACATGGGATATAGCTAATTACATGAATCCTAAATATGAAATTAATATTAAATGTAAAACTGGTTTACAAAATTTAAAGGCACATTTAGGCTTCTTTGTTAATCATACAGATGATGGTTTAAGTACAAGTACAGATCACTGGAAATGTCAATTTTCAGATGATTGTTTTGAGGTAGTAGAAGGGAGAGGGGCAGTTGTTGACTTCTGTGAGCTTCATGCTGCGGTGGTTGAACCTTTATCCGCATTGCAAAATGACTTTATTACATTTACTTTCCAAGGGGGGATTATTGAAAATGAACTGATAAACGCTGATGAAATATTTTTTGAAGCAGTAGCTCATACAGAAAGTGGTGTTTCTTATACGGTTAATGATAGAAATAATAAAACACGTTTGAAAAAGGAAGGAGCATTTACTTACAGTTTGACTATTTGGCCAGAAGATTTTTTTGGCATACCAAATGGAGAAATAATAACTGATATTGACTATTTGTTCACCAATAAGGACGGCTCTGTCACTATTACAAAAACTGATGATGAAATGGCTGGTAAGTCCGTGGTAGGACCTAAAGAAATGTTTAATTATGAACTACGGTGTGAATGATATTCATTTTATTAATGTAAAAAACAGATTGTATGTTAAATAAAGAAATCAACAGATATTGTTTTTTGTTTGCTACAACATGGATGTTATTTAGTCCGATCTGGCAACAGACAGCAAGTGCACAAAAAATAAAGAATTCTGAAAAAGTAATAAGAGTCGATAGTGTAAAAACTATTATTAGCGGAGTACATGCAGGTAAAGATAAAGCGTCTTTTTTAGGGGCGGAGAATACTGTGTATACCGATCAGTTAACCTCTACGATGGGAACAACAATTATACCTGCTTTGATGGGACGAATGCCGGGATTGAATATTTCACAGTATCGTGGTGCTCGTCTTCACCAATCTGCAGCTAATTATGAGGATATCATTTTTGGACAGCAGGCACCAAAATTCGGGTCAACTGTTTATAGTGATAATACAGAGTTTGATATTACGTCTCGTGGTAAAGCTCCTGTAGTTATTATTGATGGTGTTCAACGTGATCTTTATTCTATAGATCCTGAAGCAATAGAGTCTGTATCTATTCAGAAAGACGCTCTTTCTACTTTGTTTTTGGGAATGCGTAGTTCTCGTGGCGCATTGGTTATAACAACGAGAAAACCTGATAAGGAAGGATTTCATTTATCATTTACTGGTCGATTTGGTGTTTTAAGTTCTGTGAAAAAGCCTAAGCCTCTTCCTGCTTATCAGTATGCCTATTTGCTAAATGAAGCTTTACAGAATGATGGGAAGCAACCTTTTTATTCGTTTGATGATTTTGCAGCTTTCCGTAATCATACTAATGAGTTCACTCATCCGGATGTTAACTGGTATGATCAATTATTGGATAATAATACTACTGCACAATCTTATAATCTGAATGTTTCTGGAGGGAACAAATTTGCTCAATATTTTGTAAGCTTGGGATATACTAATGAGAAAGGTCTCTTTAAAACAAATTCAAATAATGATTATAATACTAATTTGAATTTCAACCGTTATTTTATTTCTTCTAGAGTAAATATAAATATCACAGATGATTTTACTGCTGATGTAACAATGATGGGACGTGTAGAAGAAGGAAACCAACCTGGTGGAAGTGGTAATGGTTATAGTGATTTATTGTTAAATATATATACAACTCCCAATAGCGCTTATCCTGTTAGAAATCCTAATGGAACATGGGGAGGTAATGTGTCGTACACAAATAATTTACTATCTCAAGCAGTGAATTCTGGTTATATTCTTGATGGTACTCGGGATGTATTAGGAAGCATCCGATTAAAGTATGATTTAGATAAGTTGGTTAAAGGATTAGCAGTTCGTATGGATGGTAATGTATCAGCACAGTATCGTTCAACTACCAATCGTACTAAAAGATCCCCGGTATATCAATATAAATTAAATGATGATGGAGGGGCAGGATATACGATGTATGGTTCGACTGATACACAGAGGAATACATTTACCGCAGTATCTAATTTCCAATACTTATATGGACAATTAGCTGTTGATTACGAACGTCAATTTGGTATACATGGTTTGAAAGCTTCTGTAACGGGTGATACTCGTCAGGTCCTGACAGATTATAATTTGCCGGAAATACCTTCTAACGTGATGGCTAATGCATCTTATGATTATGCAAAAAAATATTTTGCACAAGCTGCTGTAATTGGTAGCTATTATAATCGTTATGCACCGGGTAAAAGGTGGGGAGCTTTTTACGCATTTGGTCTAGGATGGGATATTAGCAAAGAAGCATTTATGGAGAATGCTGATTGTGTTGATTTGCTCAAAATTCGTGGTGTATTTGGTAAAACAGGTGATGGCATGGACAATTCTGGTTATTATGCTTATAGACAAACATTTGGTGAAAATCAGTTTAGTGGGTATCCTCATGGAACAAGTCAGGATTATGGATCATCTTTTATCGAAAATTCTCCTCTAGCCAACTTGAATTTAACATGGGAAAAAGCGCATAAATTAAATATTGGAGCAGATATAAATCTGTTTAATAATCGCTTACAAATTACAGCTGATTATTATAATGACAAGTATTTTGATATGTTGCAAAGCAGAGGGAAAAGTATAGAATTAATGGGTATTGCTTATCCGGCAGAAAATATAGGTAAAAGGCGTCATTATGGAGGTGAATTGTCATTGACTTGGCAAGATCGCATTGGATATTTTAATTACTATGTAACTGGTAATTGGAATTGTATGCAAACTAAACTTTTGTATATGGATGAACAAGATGTGCCTTGGGAGTATCTTCGTCAGACAAGTCAACCTACAGGTGCTGTATGGGGATTAGTAGCTGATGGTTTTTTTACTTCAGAGAAAGAAATAGCAGAGAGTCCTGTTATTGAAGGATTTGAGAATATTCGTCCGGGTGATATCAAATATAAAGATTTGAATGGCGATAAAGTGATTGATGAGTTTGATCGTACAATTATTGGCGGCGAGAAACCGATATCTTACTTTGGGCTAGATTTAGGATTCAACTATCGTGGATTAGAATTTTCTATGTTATGGCAAGGTGTTTATAATCGTGATATTTATTTGAGCGATTGGACGTTGTTAGAAGGATTTCAATCTAATAATCAACATTATGGTCAGGCTTATGAAAACATGTTAGGACGTTGGACTCCAGAAACTGCTTCAACAGCTACTTTCCCACGATTAACAGCTGGTGGAAATGAGTACAATAGAGGTAATGGTTGGAATTCTTCATTTTGGATGCGTTCAGGTAATTTTATTCGTTTAAAAAATGTTAGTTTAGCATATAGTCTACCTAAAATGTTTTGTCAGAAATATTTAGGTGGTATAGGAATTAAGATTTTCGTAAATGGTCAAAACTTGTTCACCAAAGCTGCATGCGATTTAGTTGATCCGGAAGTTAGTTTTACTAGTTATCCATTGCAACGTTGCATCAGTACTGGCATTAATGTTAAATTCTAAGAAAAGAAGAAATATTATGAAACGAAATATATATTTAACTTTCATCGGAGTAGGGATGTTGGCTTTCTCTTCTTGCGTTGATAGCTATGAAAAGCTTCCTGTGGAACAATTCACAATCGATTATGTGTTTTCACGTACGGACTCTCTAGGTAAAAAAGCTGTTGGCTTTTTGGATGAAATATATAATATGTTGGATTATGGTCATAACAGGGTTAATGGTGATTATTTGGATGCAGCATCAGATGATGCTATATCTATTGATGCATCAGATCCTGATGTATATAAAATGGTTATGGGGCGTTATACTGCTAATAGCCGTACCTCTGATATGGGATGGGGAGAATATTATGCTGGAATTCGCAAGGTAAATTTCTTAATAAACAATATAGATGTTGTCCCTTTTAACTTGACCTATAAAGATGCTTCTGGAAAAGTACGTCCATTAAATCATTCAATGAAAGCGGAAGCACGCTTTCTTAGGGTTTATGCTTACTTTGAATTATTAAAACGTTATGGTGGAATTCCTTTGATGGGAGATAAGGTATATCAATTAGGAGATAATATGGAATTGCCACGTAATACATTCGCTCAATGCGTTGACTATATGGTCAAAGAATTAGATGATATCAGAGGTGATTTACGTGCTTATCCCTTGGAGAATACTGCTTCTGATGCTCATGTTGCTACTCGTGAGGCTTGTGATGCAATGAAGTCAAGAATATTATTGTATGCGGCTAGTCCTTTGTTCAATGAGAAACCGATAGAACCGGGTAATGAGTTAGTAGGATATGCTTCGTATGATAAGGAGAGATGGAATGTTGCAGCCAAAGCTGCTAAAGCTTTTATTGATGCTTATGGGCCTGAAGGTAGTCAAGTCTTTGGGTTGACTTCAAATTTCAAGAGAATTTTTTTAGAATATTATAGCCCTGACTCTAATCCGGAAATAATTTTCTTTAGACAAGGTGGCAATAATAAGGTTGTAGAAACACAAAATGGTCCATTAGGATTTTCAGGTGAATCACTAGGTTATGGACGCACTAATCCTACGCAAAATCTAGTGGATGCTTTTCCTATGAAAGATGGAAAATTAGCTGCTGAGAGTTCTACACAGCCTTATGAAAATAGAGATCCACGTTTTTATTGTACTATATTGCATAATGGTTCTAGATGGCTGGGAAAAACGTTAGCTACTTATCAAGGGGGAGTTAATAACCCGACAGGTTCTGCTCAATATACACGTACTAGCTATTATATGCGTAAGTTTATGGGAGATTTTGAAGAGAGTGAAACTTATGGAAATAATTATCATTTATGGGTGATGTATCGATATGCTGAGATTCTGCTGAATTATGCGGAAGCTTTAAATGAATATGAGGAGAAACCGTCGGATGAAGTATATAAGGTACTAAGAGCACTAAGAAAAAGAGCAGGCATTGAAGCAGGCAAAGATAATAAGTATGGATTAGAAGATAATATGTCACGGGATGAAATGCGTTTGGTTATTCAAAATGAGCGACGTATTGAAATGGCTTTTGAGGAGCAACGTTATTGGGATATTCGCAGATGGCGTTTAGCAGAGAAAATCTTTGAAAAACCTCTACAAGGGATGTCTATTGTTAGTGGAGCAGGTTCTTTGTCTTTTGAGAGAGTCGATATACTGTCTGCAAAATTTGATAGTAGGAGATATTTATATCCGATTCCTTATTCAGAGGTTATTAAAAATAGAAACATGGTTCAAAATCCGAAATGGTAATACGTATGAAAAAGTTATTTTTAATATTAATAGGTATAAGCCTTTATACTTTCGCTTTTGGTCAATCGTTTGCATTAAAAGGAATAGTTTCATCTACAGATGGAGAACTGTTGCCTGGAGTTAATGTACGATTAAAAGGTGCGACAATTGGTACTATCACAAATTTAGATGGACAGTATCAGATCAATGTGAAGATTGGAGATGTATTGGAGTTTTCTTATATTGGTTTTAAGAAACAGGAGGTATCTATCAAAGGGAAAAAGGATTTGAATATTGTACTTTCTCCTGACCAGACAGATTTGGAAGAAGTAGTTGTAGTGGGATATGGCAAAGCGAAACGTTTGACATTAACAGGATCTGTCAGTGGAATTTCTGCTCGTGAATTGCGTACGGTACCAACCAGTAGTGTCCAAAATGCATTATCAGGAAAGCTGCCTGGATTTTTTAGCCAGCAACGTTCAGGACAGCCAGGTAAAGATGCTTCCGATTTTTTTATTCGTGGTGTCAGTTCGCTGAATGATGATGGTAATAAGCCTTTAATTATTGTGGATGATATACAATATACGTATGATCAATTGCAACAAATTAATGTAAATGAGATAGAGAGTATTTCTATCTTGAAAGATGCTTCTACTACTGCAATCTATGGTATAAAGGGAGCCAATGGCGTTTTAGTTGTTAAAACAAGAAGAGGGCAAGAAGGAAAACCTCAAATTAATGTGCGTTTAGAGGGTGGTATGCAGATTCCTGTTCGTACTCCTAAATTCTTAGATTCATATAATACTGCTATTTTAGTGAATGAGGCATATGAAAATGATGGATTACCAAGAAAATTCACAAAAAGGGATGTTATGGCTTTTAGAGATGGAACTGATCCATATGGACATCCCAATGTAAATTGGTATGATGAAATTTTCAAAGAAACAGCGACTCAGGCAAATACCAATATCGATATTTCAGGTGGATCTAAACGACTAAGATATTTTGTTTCTGGAGGTTATTTTTCTCAAAATGGTTTGGTGAAAAATTTTAGTAGTGAGCAAGATGATGTAAATTCTAATTATTTTTATCGTCGTTTTAATTTTCGCACAAACATTGATTTTGATGTGACTAATAATCTGAATATGAGATTAGATGTATCTTCTCGTTTTATGAATATTAATGAGCCTTGTGGAATGAATGCTGTGGGTGAAATTTATGATTTTTCTAAAATGCATCCTTATTCAGCTCCCGTGTTGAATCCTGATGGTTCATATGCTTACCTATATGATGTTGAAGGATCTAAACCCACTTTAAATGCTCGTTTAGCAAATGAAGGCTACAAACGCACAAGACGTAATGATAATAATATTTTGTATGGTGCTACTTATAAAATGGATTTTCTGACAAAAGGGCTTTCTGCTAATTTTCGTTTGGCTTATTCTAGTATAGATGAAAATTATCGTCAGACATCTCGGGGTGAATATCCCACTTATCATTATAATTCGGATACGGAACTTTACACAATCAATCCAAATCGCAATTATGCCTTTGGTACTTATGGGGTAACTTCTAAAACAGAAAAAGCCGTTAAAGATCTGAATATTCAAGCGTCTTTAAATTATTCACGTATTTTTAAAGAAGATCATGATTTAAGTGTGATGTTACTTTGGAATCGTCAAAGTAATACGGATGAAAAGGAAGCGAAAGTTCCTGCCAACTTTGAGGGATATACAGGAACCATCAGTTACAAATATAAAAATAAATATTTGATAGATTTTAATGCAGCTTATAATGGAACTGACCGTTTTGGAAAGGATAATCGTTTTGGATTCTTTCCTGCTGTTGGGGTAGGATATGTAATTTCTGCAGAACCTTTTTTTGCTGAACGTTTTAAAAATGTACAATTGTTGAAGATTCGTGCTTCTTATGGTATAGTAGGTTCAGATGTAACTACAGGTGATCGTTATTTATATCGCCAGGTGTATAATAAAGGTGATGCGTCTTATTTTGGGGAAGTTCCTCAGGCTTATGATTCATATAAAGAAGGAGATCTGGGAAATAATCATGTTACTTGGGAGAAAGCAAAGAAGTTTGATATTGGATTGGATATGAACTTATTTGATAAAATATCATTTACTATTGATTATTTTTATGATAAACGTTATGATCAGTTGGTTGCAAAAAATGATATTCCTTTGATCTTAGGTGTTGGGCTTGCGCCTACCAATGTGGCTAGAACTTCGAATAAAGGTATAGATGGACAGTTAGGTTTTCAAACACGTTTGGGACAGGTCGATTTTAATACAAATTTCGTATTCTCTTATGCAAAAAATAAGGTTGAATATAAAGCGGAGGCACAACAAAAATATCCATGGTTGGCTCAGACTGGAAAACCTATAGGACAAACCTTTGGATATACTTGTCTTGGGTATTATACACCAGAAGATATTGAAAAAATAAAAAGTGGGGCTGAAGATGCTCCAGCTGTTCCTAATCTAGATGTGCCCATTCAGGCTGGTGACTTGAAATATAAGGATTTGAATGGAGATAAAATTATTGATGACTATGATAAATCAGCCATAGGAAAGCCTAATTTGCCTAATACTACTTTGGGTTGGTCTTTTGGTGGATATTGGAAAGGATTTAGTTTCAATATTTTATTTCAAGGCTCTTTCAACTATAGCTTTAGTGTGGTTGGTACAGGTATTGAACCATTTAAAAGCCAATTCCAACCAATTCATACAAGACGATGGACGTTGGACCGTTATCAGAATGGTGAGGAAATCGATTTTCCTCGTTTGACGAGTAATCCTTCTACGATTAATAGTTCGGGTGCCTATATGTCTGACTTTTGGCTGGTTGATGCATGGTATATTCGTTTGAAGACCATCGATTTGGGATATCAGCTTGATAAAAAAGTGTTACCTAAATTTATTGATAATGTTCGATTTTATATGAGTGCTTATAACTTGCTTACATTTACAAACTATAATAAATATCAGCAAGATCCGGAAATTAGTACGAATACGGCAGGTGATGCTTATATGAATCAGCGTGTACTGAATCTTGGTGTGCAATTGACATTCTAAATAAATGATAAAATAGATAAGATTATGAATAAATATAGAATTGGAAAGTTGCTATTACTCCCTTTATTGTTGGGAACATTTGGGGCTTGTAGTGATTTTGATGCTGTACCTTTGGAATATAAGGAAGATCCAGCTTTTGATGTTGATCCTGCATGGGAACTAGAATTATTGGGTGGACAACCGGATGATCGTGTTGTTGTTTATAAAGATAAAAAATACGATAAACTATTTACCCGTACTTTGGGATGGAATGGCGGTGATGGAGTATTGACTACTCTGTTACCTGACGGAAATGCATTTTGGTCATTCAATGATAGTTGGTATGGTGTTATTGATGGAGAACAGAGATTACGTGATGGAAATAAAGTGAATTTTCCGCGTAATACTATTATGGTACAGACTCCGGGCGATGAGGATGAAAATTTGATTTGGTTAGCGGATTTTATTCAAACAAATGATCCTAAGGCTCGGCGTTATTATCAGGCACGTACTCATATTCGTAATCCCAAAGCTTCAAGACTTACGGAAGCGCAGATTCAGGAGGGGGAAATAGATCAGGATTGGTTATATTGGGCTGGTGACGCTACAGTATATAATAATCAACTACAAGTTCTTTGGAATGGGGTGGATAATACGGATCCAAATAACCAAATGAGACATGAGGGAATCTGTTTGGCTATATATAGTTTGGAGGGAAAACCGGGTGATGGAAACTATATGAAAATGTTGAGTGCAAATCATAATTTTAATCCGGTGGATATATATGGATTCGGTTCTACTTTATGGGAGGATGAAGATGGACATACTTATTTATATGGTACATATAATAATTATGATATTGTAGTGGCTCGTTCTACAACACATGATTTAGATAGTCCATGGGAATATTATGTGTGTGATGCATCGGGACAGTATATATGGCAACATACTTATCCTACTCAAGAAGAGATTTCTCGTTCAAGAATTCAAGAAACGGATTGTAGTATGCCTTGGGTATTTAAGAAAGGTGATAGTTATTATATGGTGGCACAGTCTAAATGGTTTGGGCATGAAATGTATATTTTTCGAAGTGATAAGCCGTATGGACCTTTTATCGAGCGGAAATCATTATTCAACATTCCAAATACCCTTGATAAGTTAGGACCACAAGAGTATGGTAACTTATATATGGTAAACTTGCATCCTCATCTATCGCGTAATGGCGAATTGGTCTTTTCCACGAATAATGATGCTAAGGATTGGGGAGATAACTTCAATGCTGTAGGTAGTGCAGACTATTATCGTCCTTACTTCTACCGTGTATATAATTGGGAGAAAGTTTATGAAGAATAGACTTTAGTCATTATAAATAATAAAAAAGAACCATTTCTTAGATTAGAATAAGAAATGGTTCTTTTTTATTATTTTAAGGGTAAAATGTGACATCAAGTTAGTGGCAAATGAACTTTTATTCGTTCATAAATTATAATTTTATGCTAATTAATAAAAATGAAAAACGGTAATGAATAAGACTTTGATCTGTGTATTATGGTGTTTGATGTGTGGAGGTAATGCCTTTGCACAGATAAAACTATCTCCGATATTTTCGGATAACATGGTGTTGCAGCAACAAACACAAGCTCCTATATGGGGTGAGTCTAAACCCGATAAGGAAATAGTAATCACTACTTCATGGGATCAGAAGAAATATACAGTTCAGGCTGATGCGCGAGGTAAGTGGAATACAAAAGTAGCCACTCCGGCAGCTGGAGGACCTTATGATATTATAATTTCCGATGGGAAAAAAGTGAAACTTTCTAATGTGATGATCGGAGAGGTATGGGTATGTTCCGGCCAATCCAATATGGAAATGCAGGTAGAAGGTTGGGGTAAAGTGATGAACTATCAGCAAGAAAAAGAGGAGGCGGACAATTATCCGAATATTCGTTTCTTATTGGTAGAGAAAGCAACAAGTCCATTACCAATAAATGACATTAAAGCAGCAGGAAATGGTTGGCAGGTTTGTTCATCAAAAAGTGTAGCAGACTTTTCGGCAGCCGGTTATTTTTTCGGACGTGATTTACATAAGTATCAGAATGTGCCAATCGGCTTGATAGATACTTCTTGGGGAGGTACCTATATTGAGACATGGACGAGTAAAGAGGCTTTAGCAACAATGCCGGATATGCAGAAGAAACTTGATGTTTTGAAAGAACTTCCGATTTCATCCGAAGATCGTGAAAAGAAATTTCATTCAGATGTGGAAGATTGGAAAAAGGAGATTGAAAAGATTGATAAAGGATTTGTGGATGGCAGAGCCGTATGGACAGTTACAGACTTTGAAGACAGTGCATGGAAAACAATGAGAGTGCCTGGTTTGATGCAAGAGCAAGGTTTGAAAGGATTTAATGGTATCGTTTGGTTCAGAAAAACAATAGATATTCCGGCGAAATGGGAGGGCAAAGAACTGACGTTGAATGTCGGAGTAATTGATGATAATGATTTTACCTATTTCAATGGCGTGCAAGTAGGACACACCGAGGGATGGATGTCCCCTAGAAGCTATAAGATACCCAAAGAGTTGGTGAAAAGTGGTAAAGCAGTGATTGCTGTGCGTGTTATGGATACAGGAGGTACGGGTGGTATAAATGGAAGTCCTGAAAGTATTTCACTTCATCGTTCCCAATCGGATGCCATACCATTGGCCGGTGATTGGAAGTATCAAATTTCTTTGAATATTAAGGATATTCCACAGATGCCTGTTAATACAGCCAATGAACCGAATATTCCTGGCTTCTTATTTAATGCGATGCTGAATCCGTTGATTCCTTATAGTATAAAAGGGGCGATTTGGTATCAAGGAGAAGCTAACACAGGACAGGCATATCAATATCGTGAATTGATGCCATTAATGATAAAAGACTGGCGGGATCGTTGGGGATATGACTTTCCATTTTACATGGTGCAACTGGCAAGTTTCACAGCTCAACAGACAGCTCCAGTGGATGCAACTTGGGCTGAATTGCGAGAAGCTCAAACACGAACATTGCATCTTGCAAATACAGGAATGGCTGTGACAATTGATATAGGTGATGCTTTTGATATTCATCCGAAAAATAAGCAGGAAGTCGGCAGACGTTTGGCATTGGCTGCGCGGGCACAGACTTATGGTGAGAAAATACCATATTCCGGTCCAATGTATGATACGTATCAGATGGAAGGTAATAAGATCCGTATTTATTTCAAACATACAGATGGTGGGTTGAAGACTGCAAATAACGAAGTAATAAAGGGATTTACCATTGCCGGTGTTGATCATAAATTTCATTGGGCTGATGCTGTGATTGAGGGTAATACCATCGTTGTATCTTCATCGGAAGTTGCTTTCCCGATAACTGTTAGATACGCATGGGCTGATAATCCGATCTGTAATTTGTATAATGGAGCCAATCTTCCGGCATCTCCATTCCGTACGGATGATTGGCCGGGAATCACTTTCGACAATAAATGATTCATTCAATCTATTTATCAGTAAAAATAGTACGTTACACATTAAAGAATAACCATGAGAAAACTAATTTATCTAGTAATCTTTCTTTTTATTTCGACAGGAATATATGCCCAAATGAAAGACTTGGTGCAATATGTCAATACACTGCAAGGTACCGACTCTCATTTCGGATTAAGTTATGGAAATACATACCCTACTACCGGTATGCCTTATGCCATGCATACGTGGTCTGCCCAAACAGGGAAAAATGGAGAAGGCTGGAAATATCAATATGCAGTAGATAATATTAGAGGATTCTGCCAGTCACATCAATGTAGCCCGTGGATGAGTGATTATGCGGTGTATTCCTTTATGCCGATGGTAGGGAAGTTAGTCGTTAATCAGGAGATGCGGGCAACGAAGTTCAGCCATGATAATGAAATTGCCAAGCCGCATTATTATAAAGTGATGCTGGATAATGGAATTACAACCGAGATGGCTCCAACTACTCGTGGTGTACATTTACGCTTTTCTTATCCCTCTACCGAAGACGCCTATCTGGTAATTGACGGATATACAGATATGAGTGAAATCAAGATTGATCCGGTTAAGAGACAAATTTCCGGTTGGGTGAATAACCAACGTTTTGTAAATAATTCCAAGACATTCCGTAGTTACTTTGTAGTGCAGTTCGATAAAGCATTTGAGGATTACGGTATGTGGGAAAATCAGAAAGATGAGATTTATCCTAAAAAGTTGGAAGGAGAAGGCAAAGGCTATGGTGCTTATATCAAATTTAAGAAAGGATCGAAAGTACAGGCAAAGGCTGCCTCTTCCTATATCAGCGCAGAGCAGGCTGTGATTACACTGAACGACGAACTGGGTAAAGATAAGAATTTGGAAGCCACCAAAATACGTGGACATAAAACGTGGAATGAATTATTGAACAGAATCCAGGTAGAAGGTGGAACAGACGAACAAATGAAGACTTTCTATTCCTGCCTGTTCCGTGCCAATCTCTTCTCACGCAAATTCTATGAACGTAAAGCGAACGGAGAACCTTATTATTATAGTCCTTATGATGGCAAAGTATATGACGGATATATGTATACAGATAATGGCTTCTGGGACACTTTCCGTTCTCAATTTCCATTAACTAATATTCTTCATCCTACCATGCAGGGACGTTACATGAATGCCTTGCTTGCCGCACAAGAACAATGCGGATGGTTACCTTCCTGGTCAGCTCCCGGAGAAACAGGAGGAATGTTGGGCAATCATTCCATTTCGTTGCTGGCAGATGCGTGGGCAAAAGAGATTCGGACTTTTGATCCGGAGAAAGCTCTGAAAGCCTACGCGCACGAAGCCATGAATAAAGGTCCTTGGGGAGGTGCCAACGGACGTGGTTTCTGGAAAGAATATTTTGAACTGGGATATGTTCCTTATCCGGAATCAATGGGATCGAGTGCACAGACAATGGAATATGCATACGATGATTTCTGTGGCTACCAACTGGCTAAAATGACCGGAAACAAACATTATCAGGAAGTCTTTGCCCGTCAGATGTATAATTATAAAAACGTATTCGATCCGTCTATCGGTTTTATGCGTGGAAAAGGCGTCGATGGTAAATGGCAGGAACCGTTTGATCCGTTGGAGTGGGGTGGACCTTTCTGCGAAGGTAATGCCTGGCATTATACCTGGTCCGTATTCCATGATGTAGAAGGATTAATAAACTTGTTCGGAAGCGACCAAAGATTTACGACCAAAATGGATTCGGTATTCGCCCTTCCCAGCACTATTAAACCGGGAACTTACGGAGGAGTGATCCATGAAATGAAAGAAATGGAATTGGCGGGTATGGGACAATATGCACACGGCAATCAGCCGATTCAGCACATGCCTTATTTGTATAGCTATGCCGGTCAACCGTGGAAAACCCAGTATTGGGTACGCCAGATCGTTGAAAGATTGTATAATTCCACAGAAAGAGGATATCCGGGAGACGAAGACCAAGGCGGTATGTCATCATGGTATATCTTGAGCTCATTAGGCATTTATGCCGTTTGTCCGGGTACGGATGAGTATGTAATTGGCAGTCCGTTATTTAAGAAAGCTACTATAACGATGGAAAACGGCAATAAATTCGTGATTGAAGCGAACAACAATAGTAAAGAGAATCTCTATATCCAGTCTGCTACCTTAAATGGACGTGTGTTGGATAAGAATTTTATCAGATACGACGATATAGCAGACGGAGGAATCATCCGCTTCGAAATGGGGAGTCAGCCGAATAAAGAACGATGTACGTCGAAGTATGCCGCTCCTTTCTCTTTGTCGAAAGAATAAGAAACTAAAAAGTGTAACGAGAATACAGTATGAAAAATAAAGTTTTAACAGGTTTATTATTGGTTTTGATTGGAGGGTGGGGGAGTCTCTCGGCGCAGAGCGCCGGGAGTAATTATTCCCGTCAGGTAAATACCCTGATAGGAACGAAAGGTGTGGGTCTGACTTCGGGATATCTTTATCCCGGAGCCACCTACCCTTATGGAATGGTGCAGTTTACCCCCTCTTACTTTTCCAAACGTTCCGGATTCGACATGAATATATTCGACGGCTTCATGGGTGAAAATATCTACGGAATGCTTTCCTAAATACATATATTCTCCTATATCATATTCTACCTTGTTCGATTTTGCCTGGTTATGGATGACCGGACGACGTTTTCCGTAATTCATATCTGCATGGTAATCGTACAAGGGAACATTCCAGTGATCCCACATGCCTCCGAAAAAGATGGCTTTCCCTTCTTTAAAGCAACGGTTCAGGGCTTCATAGCTACTGTGCCATTTACCGGTATGGAATGTATTATAGCCGGCTTTCTGAAGGGTTTCACCTATCATCGTGTGCGAATTCGGGATTGTTGCTCCCTGTTTTTCGAGGTTATAAAGATATTTTCCGGTCATTAGCATGGCCCGACTTGGCATACTGACGGCTCCGGATGTACCACCCATGATGTGGGCGTTGGTGAAGACTGTACTTTCTCCTGCCAATTTATCCAGGTTGGGCGTTTGGACTTGTTCTTTTCCTAAAAAGTTCATTCCTGAAGCCCGCATGTCGTCGGCAAGAATCAGAATGATATTGGGCTTTTTATCTGCTGCCAGTGAACTGACAACAGATAAAAAGGAAACTCCGATCAATGATAATGCTTGTTTCATTTCTTCGTGTTTATTGTGTGATTAGATATGTTCCATCTTTTTGCGTTTCGAATGTCGCTTGGAAATATTCTTTACCGTTTGACCGGACCGGGGTGGATGTAGCTATGGTTCTACCGTTCGATTTGACCGTGAATGCTTGTCTGGCACGAAGTGTACAGCTTTTCCCTGACAGCGAATGGATATTGGCTTCTGTCAATTTTCCATTCTTCCAGTTCATCGTAATCTCGAAGTTGCCCCGTGCCTTCAGGCCGGAAACAGAGCCCTCTGCCCATACATCGGGCAAAGCAGGCAACAGATGGATGTATCCGGCATGGCTTTGCAATAACATTTCAACGACACCTGCCGTATAGCCGAAATTTCCATCGATTTGGAAAGGAGGGTGTGCACACAGTAAGTTTCGGAAGAGCCCTCCTCCTCTATGTGCACTGTTTCCGAATCCGACAGGATTGAACAGGTTGGCGATGATCTTGTAGGCGTGGTTGCCGTCTAACAAGCGTGCCCAGCAGTTTATTTTCCAGCCCATCGACCAGCCGGAAGCCAAGTCGCCCCGCAGTTCGAGTGTTTTGCGGACTGCATTGAACAGTTCCGGTGTTTTGTCCGGTGTGATCTGGTCGCTCGGATGGAAACCGTACAAGTGGGAGAAATGGCGGTGTTGAGGTTCCCATTCCTTGAAGTCATATATCCATTCCTGTAATTGTCCACGCTTTCCGATTTGATAGGGTAACAGGCGTGCTAATTTATCTTTCAATTCATTGCGAAACGATTCATCCAGATTGAACATTTCCGAAGCGGCGATCGTGCGGGTAAAAGTTTCCCGGATAATGGCCATGTCCATGGTCGAAGGTTTGGCGGGCGAGATGGCTTTCCGCACGCCGG
>OGZG01001476.1_pt1 | contig 17674 bp, 14 predicted proteins | sample 1576781 | NCBI WGS metagenome assembly OGZG01 (sample SAMEA3541502, study PRJEB24748) | human gut metagenome | biome: human gut; feature: human-associated habitat; material: faeces | place: China | collected 2012 | reverse complement strand
TTAAAGAAGCTGTTACAGAATTAGGTCTTTCGCGCGCCCGAGCACGCGGCGCTGCGCGCCCAGTGTGCGCGGCTCTTCGCCGCAAACGACGGGCATTTCAACTGACCGCGCCGCCGCAAGAATAGAAATCGTCCGCCGGATCTTCTTCCGGCGGACGTTTTTTCATTCCGGCGCATCTCGCGCAGGCGGCGCGCACAGTGTCACACTGCCGCAGAGGGCAGCAGCGCCAATCCCCCTGCGGGACACGGCATCATCCTTTATAAAATCTCAGCACCTGATATTGATCAGCATCGCTTGTCTCCAAATAGCCAACAGCGATCCCTCTTCCGTTGTAAGCCGTTTTCCCGCTTGCAGCCTGCGCTTTTGCCTGTTCGAGCAGCGTAGAGATCTCCGTTTCCGTTGCCGTATTGTCATTTGCTTTCACCAAGTGCTTTGCATATGCGACCGCTTCGTCTCCGTGCTCGCCGGAGTTGTCTGCATAGATAAGCATATAGTCCACGATGTCCGTCTCGGGGTCTCCGGTGTACGTTTCCGGGACGACCACCAGATAGACGCCCTCAAGCAGCCCATACCAATACTGGTCATGATCTTCCGTCAAATAATCCGTGGATGCCGGATTAAGCGCGCTGTTGTCCACGACTTCCGTATTGAACTTTGCGACCAGAACATCGCAGCTCTCTCTTTCCACAGTGCCATAGGTTTCCTGACTTTGCTGAAAGTCTTTTTCGGCATCCTTCGCGCCGGGATCTCCGCATCCTGCCATTGCCAAAACCATTGCCCCGCACAGCAAAAGCGTAACGACTGACTTTTTCACGATCGTTCCTCCACCTCAACAGATTTCGATTGGCAAAGCACTTCGCCTGCCATAGGCACAGCATACCATAGTTGCGGTACATATGCCATAGCATTTTCCATTTTTGCCGATAGGAACGCATCCCCTCCGCGCTGCAGTACGCGCAGCAGCACCCTGCGCAGGATGCATTTTCTGCACAGAGCGCTGCACGATGCCGTTGGCGGTCAGGCTTTTGCGTAACGCACAAAGTTCGAGCGGCCGCTTCCCGGCGAACAGTCTCTGTTAGTTCTCGACCATGAACTGCCAGATTTCCTGATCCATTGCTCCGTCTGCCCGCATTGTCTTCATCAAGTACTGCCAATCGCGTCGTTCGGTGCGATCAGTTCGTCCAGTGTCTTCCCGTCCTCAAGGACCGGGTGCGCGGTACGGTCGTCGGCATTCGCACGGCCGCCCCAAAGATCCTTGAGCATCCCGAGGCAGGACGCGCCGAAGCCGGCGTGCGCCGCTGCATGAACGATCCGCTTCAGATAGCCCTGTACCCGTGCGCCCTCGTTTGCCCCGCGCAGCGAGACGCAGACCAATGCCTGCGTCGGCATATAGGTGTGCTTCGGCACGATCCCTAAAAAGCGCAACGTCGCGGCACTGGTGTTCGCGCTGGAGCTGCCGCTCGAGGACGCGCTGACCGCGCAGCTGCAGGCTCTTCAGACATAAAAAAATCGTCCGCCGGAAGGGGAATTCGGCGGACGATTCTTTTGCTGGGAGCAGCAGTCACGCACAGGCAATATGCGTGGTGTCACACTGCTGCAGGGAATGGGGGAAGAGAAGAGAGGTGATATGGCTTGATGCCTGTTGTTGGTATCGGTAACCGGAGGGGGATCCGGGTACGATCGAAAGAAATCAGTCGACGAGCGCCTTGCCCAGCGCCTGACAGGCCGCAAGGGCCGCATCATCGGGCGCGTCGTTGCAGATCACGCTGTCGCACGCGAGCTGGATACCGGAGCTGCGGCAATCGCGCTCCCAGTTTTGCATCCACTCGCCGCCGCCCCAGCCGTAGGAGCCGAACAGGGCGACACGTTTGCCCTTCAGGGCGGACTTGCAGCCTTCGAACATCGGCTCGAACTCCATGTCCTCCAAAACCTCGGAGCCCATGGCCGGGCAGCCGAGCGCCACGGCGTCATATCCGCCGACGGCGGAAGTGTCCACATCAGAGGCGGCCAGAAGCACCGCGTCCGCTCCGGCATTTTTCATGCCATCGAGCACGGCGTTGGCCATGGCCTCGGTATTGCCGGTGCCGCTCCAATAGATGACTGCTGCTTTTTTCATGATGGTAACATCCTTTCCTTTTGTGCTGTATTCGGTCGCTGCACGTTCACGGCGAGCTGCGCAATGCTCAAGCCCGCGTGCAGACGTTCACAGTAAATCTCCGTGCAGCGCCGGTATTTTGCAAAGAGATCGCGCGCCCGCTGCTCGTCGCCGTACACCTTCCAGAGGCCGGCGTACTTGAAATCCGCCGCGTGGTGCTCGATGAATCCCTTGACGTCCTCCGGCGGATAGCTCAGAAACAGGCCGATCTCATGCGGGAATTCATCGTATGCACGCAGCCGCTCAATGAGCTGCATCAGACACTGCTCGCTGCCGGTGCAGGCATAGCCCGCATGCTGCAGGATCTCCGTTGCCAGCCGGTCCTGCAGATCCCGCTCCAGATCGCACGGTCGGTACAGATACAGCAGCGCGCTCTTTTCCGTAAACCGCAGCGGCAGGAGGCAGAGCCCCTTCGGGACGAGCACCTGATTGTACCGGCGGATCTCCGTGAGCAGAGTCTCCCGGCATTCATAAGGGCACGGGAACAGGCTGCCGGTCTTGATCCCGGCCAGCGTCGGTGCACAGAGCCGTACAACGTTTTCCTCCGACATGGCTTGCCTCCTCGTCTGTGGTCGTTTACCGGTTTTCGCGCAGTGAGCAATTCTGCGCGCTCATAGGTTAAAGTGATCTAACCTACATGTGAAAAGTTACGCGCTTTGTTCTGTCTGACGTTAGGATACAGCACATCACCCCCGGCATCCGCTCCAATTCATCGGAACATGGCTCCAAAATGAAAATATGCTTCCCGCCGTCAGAGCATGGGTGCCTCCGGCGCGCAGCTGTCGCAGTCGATGCCGCTGCGGTAGGCGTTGGGTGAGACACCGATGACATCCCGGAATGCTTTGGCGAACTTGCTGCCGTTATCATACCCGAATTGCCCGGCAATATCCAGCACCGTGCGGTCAGTCCGGCGCAAAAGTCTGGCAGCGCCATGCATTTTCTGCGCACGCAAAAACGCCGCCGGCGACATGCCGTACACGCCGCGAAAGCTGCTGTTGATCAGTGTAGCCGAAGCGCCGAAGTACCGCGAGAGCTCCGCAACCGTCAGCCGCCGCTCCGTGTTCTCGAGCAGGTACGCGCCGATCTGCTCGGCGAGCTGCACCTGCGACAGAGAATAACCGTGCTGCGGCTGCGCCGCCTGAATGGGAAACGCACTCAAAAACAGCAGCAGCTCCAGAATCTTCACCTTGAAATAGCCCTTGCGGATGCCCTCCGGCACAGAGTAGAGCTCAGAGAAAATGTGCGCCACGCCCGGAGACGAGCGCGTGACAAAGCAGGCACCGTCCGCACAGAATTTTTCGATGAGCGCACTCGGCCGCACCTCGACATCCTCCAGAAAGCACGACAGGCAGTCCGGCGCGCGCGCCGGGTCGATCGTCACCGTGATGCCATGGTAGTGCCCGGTCGGAAAGCGCACCGGGACTGCTTCTGCCGCGCGCTGCACGATCGCCAGATCGCCCGGCGCGAGGAAAAAGCAGGCATCGCCATATGGGTAAGCGATGCGCCCCTCACGGCAGTGATGGATCTCGAGACAGCCGGCCGCACACGCACGCTGCGTGGCGGCGCTTGCCGCATGGACGTCGTGATACGCAATCTCGATTCCCGGGAAAACCGGGTAAGCCGTCCGTGCCGCTTCCCCGTCGGAATCGACAAGACAGGTAGCTGCGTGCACATCGGCCGGAAGCGGCGCCGGCTGCGGTTTCCCGCCTTGCCATGCAGCCGCCTTGCGTTCTGCCTGAAATTCGAGTTTCTTTGCTGTGGCCATTGCACCGTGCCTCCTGATATCGCGCAAAAGTTAGAGTAGTCTAATCCGAAGAGCACAAAAATGCCGTCCCGGACGGCTCTGCGGATACTGCGTATGTCTTACTTATTATACCGTGCCCCGATCACTGCGTCAAGCATGGAACGCAAAAACGCCCTGCGGTCAAGACCGCAAGGCGCTTTGGAGCTAGTGATGTGACTCGAACACACGACCTGCTGATTACGAACGTTAGCAAAGTTGTCAATTCATTATTTCCCGATGCTTTTTATCATCTTCGTATCGGGCACAAGGAAATACGCAAGCAGGCTGGCCACTGTGCATGCACGGCGGCATTTTCCCTCAGGGAGAAACCCGTCGTATATCAAGTTCTGCGGTGCTTTCTGGCGTTTTTCTCAAAAATCGTGTTGAGAAGAATCCCTGCCGCAACCAGCACTCCGCCATAGAAGACACGTCCGGACGAATCCGTACCCATAAATATATCAATAGCTGCACTGGAAAACACTTGACCAACAAATAGCAGCAACGACACTTGAAACGTGGAAAGCTTTCTGAGGACAACGTTTGTTATGACAATGATGAGCACACCTATAATCCCGCCCAAATATGCCCACATCGGTACGCCGGTTAATTTTTCCGGAAGCGCCGCCAACTCACCGCTGCCAATGGTCAACAGCAGCAACACCGCAAGCGGAAGGCCTGCCATATGATTAATAAATGAACTGGCCACAGCTCCGGTATGCTCGGCAAGCGCAGCGCTCGCGGCTCTTGACACGACAAGCCCAACGCCAGCGGCAAATGATGCGGCAATGGCAGAGAAAACACTCAGCTCCGAACCGTAAAGCATATAGACGATACCGCAAAAAGAGAAAGCTATGCAGGCCCATGTAACGGGAAGCACTCTGCGCTTCTCAGCCCCAAGCAGTCCGAGGCAATCAATGACAAGGCTTGTGAGCATCTGTGCGAGCAAGCCAAGTGCAGTAATAGCAATAAGGCTTATTTTCCCAAACGCGTAATTGCTGCACAGCGTGCACGCCACGCTTATAAGGCCTCCGCAATACATCCACAGCGGGAGTTTTTGCTTTGGGATGAATGATTCCTTCTTGATCCAAAGGATGATGAGCGCAAAGATAATTGCCACCACATGGATGATCGCCGTTGTCAGGCAGAGCCCCGCCTCAGCAGTCAGCCTGCCGTTGAACACCGCCATCAGCGATATAAGAACACCTGCAGCAAGCGCAAAAAAATAGTACATAGAGTTCCCCTGATGCTCTGATTTCATCCGTATAATGTATACGTATTCTGCCAGTCAAGGCTGCGCGAACAGACGGAGCGCAAATTGCCGGAACGGCTTACATCTTGGCGTCTTTTTTGCAAAACCGAAGCGTAACAAAGCCGAGAATCAACATAATGATTGGCGAAATGAACATGGCAGTGTCAGCACTGCCCCCGAAGGCCTCGATAAGCGCAATATACGGAGTGCCGAGGAACGCGCCGATATTAACACCGGATTCGGCAATGGAAGTTGCAAGAAACTTGTTCTCCTCTTCCACGCTCTCACTAAACGCGCTGATGCAGGCAGGGATGATACCGGTGGAGAATACACCGCTGACGACCAGCCAAGCAGCAACCGACGCAAAGCTGTGGGAGAAATACAAGCCAAGCATCGTAACACCAGTAACGGCAAGCATGACAAACATCGTCTTATTCTTAAGAAGCTTTTCGGCAAACCCGAAAACGACACCGCCGGCGATCGTTGCAACTGAGTAAAAAACCATCGCGTTGCCGACTGTGACAGAGCTGCCGATACCGCGTCCGACAACGATCTTGGAGATAACAAGAAACATGGGATAATAGCAAAGCATATACCCGATCGCAATAGCGGAAAAGGCCCACACGATCGGCGGCAGCTTCTTTATAGCACGAACCAAGGAACCCGATTTCGCCATTTCCTCAAGTTTTCCTCCGGTGGTAGACGTGTCATTTCTATCAAGCTCAAACTTAGGGCAAAGGAAAAGAACGACGAGGAACGGGACGGCACTCCAAAGGTAGACGAAGAAACTGTAATTCCATTTGATCGCGCAGAGATGACCCACGGCGACCTGGGCAATCATATTCATTGCATACTGAGCAGCGACCGCCCAGCCCATGGCATGGCTTCTGAATCTGCTGTCCTCCACGAGCTTGAGACTCATGGAGATGCCAATGCCCTGCATAAGACCATATCCGATACCAAAGGCAAAGCGGCCGAGGAACATCATGGCCATACTGGTATCACCAAACAAGGCAGGAAGAACACCGCCAACACAGTGGAAGCCAATACCAATCAGGAGCATGTTGCGCAGGGTGATCTTTCTGTTTACAAGAACGCCTGCGACGATCGTAAAGACAACTGCGCAGAGATTGGGGATATTGTTTACAAAAGTAATAATGCTGTAAGGAACGTCCGGAAACACGCTCGCTATATCAGCCAGCGCGGAGGAGCACCACTCCGCACCGCCGGCGGCGGTGTTGGCAAAAATCAGAACGATGATCCCGATGATAGTTCTCGTCTTTGTCGGTTTATCCATATTTAACTCCTCAAGCTTTCTTGCGTTAGCGAAATAAATAACTATCCATTCTGCTCAATCACCATACCGCCAGAAGCAGCGGTATGGTGATTACGCTTTTGAGAAAATCCTGTGAACGCCGGATTTATGCCGCTCTTTTCTTCTTCGTGATAGAGACCGCCAGAGCAACGAGAAGTGCCAGAGCGGTGCAGACACACGCCGCAAAGAGGAAACGGAAGGATGTGTCGTTGGGTTTGATGAGTCCGGCGACCGGGGTATAGAACAGCGCGGAGCAAACCGTGCCGAGCTGGCCTGCCATGTGGATGACAGCGCAACCCGCCGTGGAGGCTTCAACCGTGTTGTAATTGGTCGCATAGAGCAGCGTGCCGGGCATTTCAAAGCCAATAGAGGTTCCGACTACAAAAGCCCCGATGAAGAGAATGACGAGAGACTGGGCAAAGTAGATGATCAGGAAACCAATGACCAGAGCGATGAAGCCGCAGCAGAGAACATACTCACGGAGCTTCTTCTCAAAGGGGCTGAAGATCAGGCCGCCAAACATACCGCCAACAAGGAAAATTGCCATTGCAGTTCCGGTAAGTGCAGCAGTGCCCATGCCGCGCTCGGTGATGATGAACGAGATGTTCGCACCCATGACGCCGTAGGAGTTAATGAACACAAAAATGATCGCGCCAAACAGCCATGTAATGGGGGCAATCTTGAGATGGCTCTTCTCGCCGCTCGCCTTAGCAGGCTTGTCAGCGGGGAAATAGATGCATCCGAGCACCAGAGGGATCAGTGCGTAAAGGAAAGCAAGGTAGGTGTAGTTCCATGCCTTGGCAGCGAGGACGCCGCCGATGAGGGTCAGGTACATACCGCCGCCGTTGGTGAAAAGATCCTGAATACCCATGAGCTTGCCGCGTTCATCTTCGGCATAGTTCTCAGCGATGATGCCATTGGATGTGGGCATAAGGAAACCGAAACCAAGGCCGAGAATGGTCTGCCACATCATAAGCTGAATAAAGCTGGAGTGCAGCGTAAAGCCGAGGATGGCATAGGCAACAACAAAGCCGACACCGATCTGGCACAGAGCCTTTTTGGACACCTTCGTTGCAAGCAGCGTGGACAGCGCACAGCCAAGAAGCATTGCAAAGCCGGGCCAGTTGGACATTTCCTGCATCCACACGGTGGGAATGTCGGGAAACGCGGCAGCAATATCAGCCAACGCGGGCTGAAGCCCCATTCCTCCCATTTCAAGCGCGGACACAAACAGGATCGCCAGAGACATCAGTTTTTTGTTTGAAACTTTTGCATTCTCCATTTTGTCTTCTCCTTTCTTATTGACAGGCATATTATCCGTTTTCAAACTTCAAGCGCCATATTAAATGCGATCTGATTTGCATTCTTGATGTTTTTTACAACATCGCAGTCGCCCGCCGCTACGACGTCGGGCATAAGCGCTCTGAGCTGTTTCAGGAGCGCGTCATTTTTTCTCATGCCGAAAGCGGCAACGACATCGTCACACCGGATAACAGATTTTGTGCCATCCTGCGCCATTACCACGACACCGTCATCGTTGATGCCGCATACCCGGACACCGCCTATGAGCTTAACACCATACTTTTCCAGCAGCTGCAGGAGCATCCCTCTGGGCGCAGGAGAATGATCCTTGGCAAACTGCTCAACGGGGAGCAGGTCTACAACCGTCACTTTCTTGCCGTCCATGGCAAGCTGGAGTGCCGACTCCGTACCTGACAGGCCGCCGCCGCAGACAACTACTCGCTCTCCGACTGTCGCCCTGCCGGTGTCGACATCCAAAACATGGTGGACATTCTCCCTGTCGATGCCCGGGATCGGAAGGGTCAGCCGTTCAGCACCAGTTGCAACGAATACCACGTCGGGCTTCAGTCCCATGATGATTTCCGCCGTTGCCTCGGTGTTGAGCATGATCTTTGCACCGCTTTCCATGGTGCTGCTCATAAGCCAGCGGAGGTGTTGGCGCATATCAAACTTGAACGACAGGCAGCTGATCTCATGCAGTCTGCCCCCGAGCTTGTCACCCTTTTCTATCAGGATGACATCGTGTCCGCGCTCTACAAGCGTTTTTGCAGCCATGCAGCCCGCAACACCGCCTCCGACCACGACAACTCTCTTTTTATGCTTTGCGCAGGGCAGCTCCTCCGGGATCTCGGACTCGCGGCCGAGACGCGGGTTTGTCGCGCAGCGAAGATGAACGATGTCGGCGGGTGCACATTCATGGCAGCGCAGGCACGGTCTGGTTTTCTCCTCCATGCCGCGATAGGCATTATAGAGCAGCTTATTATCGCACATCAGCTGCCGCGCCATTGCCACCATGTCCGCTTTACCGGATGCGATGATCTCCTCGGCTTCCGCCACGGTCGTGATACTGCCGACAACGGTAACAGGAATATGAATATCCGGATCTGCCTTGACCTGCTCGGACCATTTCACATTGTGGCAATGCGGAAGATAGAATGCCGGCATGGTATATGGCATATATCTGGGCTCAACAATGAGGCCTTGAGAGACATGGACGGTATCTATGTATTCCTGGGCAAGACGAATAAACGCCTTTGTCTCTTCGATCCCCATACCGCCCGGAACCAGTTCATCGCCGCTGATGCGCATATCGATGCACAGGCCGTCGCCTACACGCTCCCGCATTGCTTTTAGTACCGAGAGCGGCCAGCGGGCTCTGTTTTCAAAGCTGCCGCCGTATTCATCTGTACGCTGATTGTATTTGGGAGACAGAAACTGTGCAAGAAGATTTCCGTGCGCCGCGTGTACCATGACCATATCAAAACCGGACTTCATCAGGCGCTGCGCAACGTCACAATACTCATCACGGATCGTTTCCATGTCCCGCTCATCCATCTCGCGGATGTCGGTCGGGCCATTTTCAACAGGGATTGCAGAGGGAGCGATCGCCGGCGAGTTGGGGCGAAACTGCTTCGGAGCGGAGCGGCCCGCGTGGACGAGCTCGCAGGAGATCTTTGCGCCGTATCGGTGTACAGTCTCGGAGATGCGGCGAAGATCGGTCATATTGTCATCGCTTGTAACATCAAGCGCGCCAAAAAAGTCAACACCGTTCGTATGGTTGATGGGTGTAGAACCGATCGTGATAACGCCCACACCGCTCTGTGCCTGATACTTGATGTATCCGAGAAGTTCCGGAGACACGCCGCCCGTTGGGGTCGAGAGGCTGGAGACCATAGGAGAGAACTGCACGCGGTTCTTGACCTCCATGCCGCCTATCTTTATAGGCGAGAAGACATGTGGATATTTATTGAATGAGCTCATAGTCTGAACACCTCGTTACATATAAACGCTCAAAGACGGCCGATATCTCTTGCGGCATAGAAAGCCTGAGATGTTGCCTGATAGATCGTCGCAGGAGTCACGCAGTCCCCGATCGTATAGAACTCTGGCGCACAGAAACGGAACTGCTCCGCCTCCTCGGCAAGCGGACGCTGACCGACAGCATAAATGACGGTGTCTGCCGGATAGAGCTTTTCCCCTTCCGCATTTCTGCCGATAACTCCGTCATCGGTAATTTCAACGGGGCTGGTGTTGAAGGCCGTACCTACCTTGTGAATGCGAACCTGCTCATTGATCGCCTGACCATGCAGACCGTTTGCGCCGCACTTGATGCACGCATGACGATGCATGATGGTAACGTCCTTGCCGCAGCTTGCCAGATGAAGCGCAAGCTCTGCACCGACAAGACCGCCGCCAATTACAACGACCTTGCCGCCAACCTCATCGGCATGGGTGTAGGCGTACTCCGCAGGCATAACGTTCGCCTTGTCGTAGCCGGGCAGATAGGTAGGAATCGCAGGCCGGGAACCAAGTGCCGCGATAACGGCATCAGGCTCCATACTGCTGACAAGCTCCGGCGTAGCCTCGGTGCTGAGCATCACAGAGATGTTGTCATGCTTCATGACCTTTCTGGCTTGCGTGTCGATATACAGCTTGAGCTTGCTCTTAAAAGAGACATCCTCCTCAATGAGGAGCACACCGCCGAGTCTGTCGGCTTTCTCGATGACAGTGACCTGATGGCCGCGCTCGGCAGCGATCAGCGCCGCCTCCATGCCTCCGATACCGCCGCCGACAACCACGACATTCCGCTTATGCACGGGCGGCGTATCATATTTGCACTCAAGCTCACGCCCTGTGGTGGGATTGATCGCACAGCCATACTGTCCGGTGGTAATAAGCTGGCTGAAACAGGTGTAGCAGCGCAGGCACTGGTTGATCTCATCCGCCTTGCCCATTCTCGCTTTGTTGGGCAGGTCGGGATCGGCAATAACGCCTCTGCCGATTTCGATGACGTCTACTAACCCGTCCGCAAGCGCTTTTTCCATCATCGCCGGGTCGCTGAAGGAACCGACGGCCGCAACAGGGGTCTTGACATGCTTTTTGACCTCAGCGGCAAACTTCATGTTGACGCCATCCTCAAGGAACATGGATGGATGCATGACAACAAACGACTCAATGACCTCGTGGTTGCCAACAGAGCAATGGATGATATCACAGTGACCGTCAAGCTGCTTTGCGCACGCAACGCCATTTTCGATACCATAACCGACAGAGTTGACCTCGGATGCGGACATTCTGAAGTCGATCATGAAATTCTTGCCGCAGACCTCTTTGATCCTGTCACAGACCATGACCGCAAAGCGGCATCTATTCTCCGCGCTGCCGCCCCATCGATCGGTACGGTGGTTGGTAAGCGGGCTCATGAACTGATGCAGCAGCCAGCCATGGCCGCCATGAAGAAGGACCATTTTGAAGCCCGCAAGCTGAACGCGCTTTGCTGCCTGCGCGTAAAGCTCAATGGTATTCAGGATCTCCTCCTCAGGCATCTCCGGAAGAAACGCGCCGTTGAGACGCGCGCTTGCTTTGTCGCTGTCGGTCTGAATGACCGTGTCCGACGGCGCCCACACCTGATGCCCCTCAATATATGACTGACTGGAAAACATACCGGCGTGCATAAGCTCAATGGAGGCGATGGCACCGTGCTTATTGATCGCATCGGCAACTGTTGCAAGGTGGGACACGCAGTCGTCACTGTCGAGTTTGAGATATTTGGGGATATCCACACCGTGTACGGAATCGATGTATGCCTCCCCTACATGTACAACAGCGCAGCCGCCGCGTGCCTTGCTCTCGTAGTATGCCATCAGGGGCTCGGTCGCGATATTCTCGACTGTAAGGTCACAGTAACCGGTAGGAGCCGCAAAGATCCGGTTGCGCAAAATAGTATTACCCAGCCTAAGGGGCTTGAAAAGATTTGGATACTGGCATTCGTACATATCTATGATTTCCTTTCTTTGATGGCGCGATCTGCTTCTGATTTCTTCCCGGGAAAAGTTAATTTATTATCATTTGCTGCTCTGATTATAGCATGCATGTTAAACGTTTGACAGTGAGACCTTTTTGTGCTCGTCACAACAAGTAGTTGTGGCATACACAAAAGAATAAGCTACCGGAAAAACAATCTGCCGGTAGCTTGATCTATACATATGATTTAAGGCTTTGCCATGTAATTGTTGTCAGAATACATCACCATTTGCGAAAGCATTTGATCAATTCAGCCTCCTGTGCAGTCACGCCGTGACCCGCGGCAGTACATATGCAAATGGAAAATTCCCATACGTGCAGCTTATCCGGGACGATTCTAAGTCCCGGCAGCTGCAGCGGATGCTCCCCCGCATACACCCCTATGCCCACATTTTTGCGGCATAGCTCCATCATCAGTTCCGTATCTGTAACAGTCACATTTATGTTGGGGAAAAAACCCGCTTTGCGGCAGCGTTCGAGAAAGCTTGTGCGTCCTTTTCCTTCGTCTCCCATTGCGATAAAGCTGTCATTTTTGAGCTGCCGCAGATCGAGTGATCTCTCTCCGGCAAGCGGGTGCGCCTCACTAAGCATGAAATAAAGATTCATGTTATGCGTATGCTGTATATTCAGTTTCTCTTTGTCTACCGGAACAACACAGAAGCCGATATCAATATCGCCTCGCACCAGTGCCTCATCGACCTCTGTATCTGTATACTCTCTGATTGAGATCCGGACGTTCGGATGGCTTTTCAGATAAGTCTCAAAGATTTCTGCCGGAAAAAAATTCGCAATCCCGTTCGGGAAGCCAAGCGTGATACCATTTCTATCGCGGTTCTTTTCAGTATTGATTTCTGTAAGGACTTTCGTATAGTTGTTCACGAGATCCTCCGCATAGCGCTGAAGGATCACGCCGTAATTCGTCAGCGAAATGGAAGAATTCGTGCGCAGAAACAGAGAAACACCTAATTCGTCCTCAAGGGTCTTTATGCTCTTGCTGACCCCTTGCTGACTGATGTACAGATTGCTCGCCGCCTTTGTAAAGCTCATCTGTTCACAGACTTCCACAAATGTCTCAAGCTGTCTGAAATCCACAAGCAATTCCCCCTGGTCGATTACTATACAAAATATTATAACAAGCATTTCATTTCAATGCAATCCGCAGCCTTCCGGCGAGCGATCCATTCGCATCACAGCTTGAGAAAAGCACTGTCGCGCAAAGGGATTTGTGAACCACACCCATCGTCACACTGCATTTTTGAGCCGAAGCAAGCACGATCTTCCACTGATTTTACAGTTTTGGAGCAAAGAAAAACCCTGTAACCTTTGCGGTTACAGGGCCATTCTGGAGCTAGTGATGTGACTCGAACACACGACCTGCTGATTACGAATCAGCTGCTCTACCAACTGAGCTACACTAGCGAATTTCTAACAGCTTGCACATTCTATCACAAGTCTCTGCGGATGTCAACACCAAAGTTCGATGATTACTAATTGTTTTCATGCATGAAAAAATGTTGTTTTTTTGCACGTTTTGTCGGTTATCTTCGATTCATGTCGCTTGTGCAGAATTTGCACTGTTACCCACCGCCGCAAACCCGCGTTGTTTCAGGCATTTGCGGATAGGGTGCAAATCAAAGTTCTTACATTTTCGTGACATTATGTTTACATAACATTCTATCGTCTTCGCCTTTGCTGTGAGTTATCAACATTTTCAACAGGGTTTTCAACACGCAAATATTCCAGTGTTTTCAATGCGTTGCCGCTCTTTTGCACAAAACAGCCAAATCCGGAAACGGACTTTGTGGATTTTATAAACCGCAATTTTGTTACCATAATGCAAATCTCTCGCTCACGCGAGAGATTTGAAAAAAGGCTTGACAGATAAAATGCAGGATTTGCGCCGCCGGTGATGATTCAGAGCAGGCCGCTGTCGGCAAACGACACATAATCCTCGCCGCAGACGATGATATGATCCGCCAGCGTGATTCCTACGAGCAAAAGCGCATCGCGCACACGCTTGGTCGTCAGCTCGTCCTCCCGCGATGGCAGCGCGTAGGCGTCGACGTGGTTGTGGCTGAGGATGACGGACACCGCCTTTTGCGACAGCGCCGTCTCGACGATGGTGCGCACGGACACCTCAGCGGCATTGACGACGCCGCGCCCGACCTCCCGGCAGCTGATGAGGCCGCCCTTGGCGTCCAGACACAGGAGGTAGACGACCTCGGCGCGCTCATACAGATACAGCGGCACGAGGTACTTCCCCGCCTCCGCGCTCGAGCGCAGGATCGTCTGCTGGCGGCGCTTGGCCAGCTGATAGCGGCGGCTGACCTGCGGGACGAGCGTGAGCAGCGTCGCCACGTTCTCCCCCGCGCCGGGCACCTGCATCATGTCCTCAAAGCTTGCCTCAAAGACCGCATCAAGCGTGCCGAAATGGTCCAGCAGCGCGTGCGCGAGCTCATTGACGTCGCGCCGCGGCACAGCATAAAACAGCAGCAGCTCGAGCACGCTGTGGTCGTCGAAATTATCGAGCCCGCAGCGCACGAAGCGCGCCTTCATGCGGGCGCGGTGCCCGTCATGCGTGCCCATAGAACGGGACCTCGGAGATCTCCATGTTCGCCCACGCGTTGAGCTCGCTGCCCGCGCGCGCACCGCGCAGGTACTCGTAGTACGCCTGGCAGCCGATCATGGCGGCATTGTCGCCGCAGAGCTTGAGCGGCGGGACGAACAGACGGATACCAGCCGCATCGCAGGCGGCCTGAAAATCACCGCGGATGCGGGAGTTTGCCGCGACGCCGCCCGCCACGGCGAGCTTGTCATAGCCGAGCTCCCGGACCGCCGCCATCGTGCGCGGCACAAGGCTCTCGCTCATGGCACGGCAGAACGACGCCGCAAGCGACGCCTTGTCAAGCGGCTCGCCCTTCTGCTCCGCCGTGTGGGCGAGGTTGATGACGGCTGTTTTCAGCCCGCTGAAGCTCATGTCATACGGGCAGCCATCGACGTGGCCGATCGGCAGCTTGTACTTGCGGTCGTCGCCGGTCTTGGACAGATCGTCGATGGGCTTGCCGCCGGGATACGGCAGACCGAGCACACGCGCGGTCTTGTCGAAGCACTCACCGGCCGCGTCGTCGCGCGTTGCGCCGAGGATGCGCAGATCCGTATAGTCGCGCACGTCGCAGATGAGCGTGTTGCCGCCCGAGATGGCCAGACACACGAACGGCGGCTCCAGCTCCGGGTAGGCGATGTAGTTTGCCGCGATGTGGCCGCGGACATGGTGCACCGGGATAAGCGGCACGCCGAGCGCGAGCGCGGCGGACTTGGCAAAGTTCACGCCGACAAGCAGCGCGCCGATGAGCCCCGGCGCACACGTGACGGCCACGGCGTCAATGTCGCCGCGGCTCAGGCCGGTCACCTGCAGCGCACGGTCGGCGAGCTGGGAGATGACCTCCACGTGCGAGCGTGAGGCGATCTCGGGCACGACACCGCCGTAGACGGCGTGCAGGTCGGCCTGCGAAAAGACCTGATCGGTCAGCACCTCGCGCCCGTCACGCACGAGGGCGACGGCCGTTTCATCACAGGAAGATTCGATCGCAAGAATAATCATATTGTCTCCGCCTCTCTCCGGAACCAGGTCATGAGCAGTGCATCCTCGTCCGGTTTCTGATAGTAATTGCGGCGCTGACCGACGGCCTGAAACCCGTGCTTGCGGTACAGCGCGATGGCGGGCGCATTCGATGCGCGCACCTCCAGGGTCAAAAATGCGAGATTGAGCGCCGCCGCGCGCGCACACAGCGCCTCGAGCAGCGCATCCGCGATGCCCTGCCGCCGAAACTCCGGCGCGACGGCGACATTTCCGATGTCGCCCTCATCGAGCACGTGCAGGAAGTTTGCGTAGCCAAGCACCGTCTCCCCCGCCGCGGCGATGAGAAACACGTGCCGGTCGTCCGGCAGCTGACTCGCCAGCTGCGCGCGTGTCCACGGCGCGGAAAAGCACGCGCGCTCGAGCGCCTCGAGCTGCGGCAGGTGCGCGCTGCGCGCATCACAGATCGCGACGTCCATCAGTGCGCCTCCGCCCAGCTTGCGCCGATCTTCGCGTCCACGAGCAGCGGCACGCGGTAATCGACCACGTGCTCCATCTCATCGACGAGGATGGCCTTGACTGTCTCAGCCTCCTCCGCGGGGCACTCGACGATGAGCTCGTCATGCACCTGCAGCAGCAGCCGCGCCTGCAGGTGCTCTGCGCGCATGCGCGCGTCCACGCGCACCATGGCTGCCTTGATGATGTCCGCCGCCGTGCCCTGAATGGGCATATTGAGCGCCACACGCTCGCCAAAGCTGCGGAGGTTGAAGTTTGAGGACTTGAGCTCCGGCAGATCGCGGCGGCGGCCGAAGAGCGTCGTGACATAGCCGTCCGCCTTGGCCTGTTCGACGACGCGCGTCATATACGCGCGCACACCGTGGTACTTGGCAAAATAGCTGTCCATGTACGCCTTGGCCTCACTCTGGAACACGCCGATGTCCTGCGCGAGGCTGAAGGCCGAGATGCCGTAGACGATGCCGAAATTGACGGCCTTCGCGTGCGAGCGCTGCAGCGGCGTCACCTCCGCAAGCGGCACGCCGAACACCTGCGACGCCGTGACAGCGTGGATGTCCTCCCCGCTGCGGAAGGCAGCAATCATGGTCTCGTCATTGGCGATGTGCGCGAGCAGGCGCAGCTCGATCTGGCTGTAGTCCGCGTCTACGAGCACCCTGCCGGGCGAGGCCACGAACATCTTGCGGATCTGCGCGCCGAGCTCGCGGCGCACAGGGATATTCTGCAGGTTCGGCTCTGTCGACGACAGGCGCCCCGTCGCCGTGACGGTCATCTGGAAGTTCGTGTGGATGCGCCCGTCGGCGGAGATCTCCTTGAGCAGCCCGTCGGCATAGGTGGACTTGAGTTTTGTGAGCGTGCGGTAATCGAGGATCTGCTCGACGATGGGGTGCTTGCCGCGCAGCTTGTCGAGCACGGCGGCGTTTGTGCTCCAGCCGGTCTTGGTCTTTTTCCCGGCCGGAAGCATGAGCCGCTCGAACAGAACGCTGCCGAGCTGCTTCGGCGACTGAATGTTGAACGGCTCGCCCGCGAGCGCCCAGATGCTCTGCTGGAGCTGCTCGATGCTGCTCGTGAGGCTCTCGCCGAAGTCGTACAGCGCCTTGCGGTCGACCAGAAAGCCCGCCTGCTCCATGCGCGCCAGCACCGGGCACAGCGGCAGCTCAACGTCCGTGTAGAGCGGCAGCATGGCCTGAGCGTCCATTTTTTCGTGCAGCACCGGCTGCAGCGCCCAGACGCTCTGTGCATCCGGCAGCTCCTCGCCGAGATACGTCTGCGCGAGCCGCGGCAGGTCATAGCTTCCGGCCGTGGCATCGAGCAGGTAGGCCGCCAGCGCCGTGTCAAACACGAAGCCATCCGTCGGCAGTCCCTCGTCGAGCAGCGTGCGCATGAGGTCTTTGATGTTGTGCCCCGCCTTGCGCACGCGGTCGGAAAACAGCAGGCGCAAAAATGCATTATAATCATCGCCGAGCTGCTCCCATGAGAGCGCATAGCACGCCTTACCGTCGCAGAGCGTGAGCGTGTCGAGCCCGTCGGGCGCGAGCACCGCGACATAGGGCGCCGCCGTGACCGCCTGCTCGAGCGCGCCGACCTCGTCATCACCGGTGAGGGACGGCTCGACGGCCAGAGCCTGCGCGGCAAGGTCATCAGCGGCGTCGCCCGCCGCGCGAAGGGGCGCGTCCCCGTCATCGCCATCGTCGGCGGCATCGCGGACGACGCGCACGCGCTGCGCGAGATCGCAGCCGCTGGACTACGGCTTTCCC
>OGZG01001466.1_pt1 | contig 17748 bp, 11 predicted proteins | sample 1576781 | NCBI WGS metagenome assembly OGZG01 (sample SAMEA3541502, study PRJEB24748) | human gut metagenome | biome: human gut; feature: human-associated habitat; material: faeces | place: China | collected 2012 | reverse complement strand
CTATGCCGACGATGGCAAACTACTATTTGAGCAATGCTCAAATGCTGGTGCAGACTCACAATATGCGGACGGATTTTATGTATTGGAAAGCGACAAGGAACCTTCCCCATGGACATTGACCTACTCGCTCTATGATAAAGATACCGCTTGCGCTGTCGTTGCAGCGAAAGATGCCGACACCTATCTCGTGGCAGCCGGAGTGCAAGATACTGCGCTGTGCAGGCAGACGATGGTGCGTCTAAATACGTCTCGACCGGCGAGAGGCGCTATGCGCTGATTTCCAAAGCGGACTATTGGTCAGGAAATGCCAACTACCGCGATTTTGAAAAAATCGGCTGATACGCAAGCACACACGATTTTCTGTCACTCGCGCAGTTTTTGCGGGTTTTAAGGGAACGTTGTGGTATCTTAATGGCACAGCAAGGGCTTCAAGCATCGGCGTGCAGATATAAATCCATATCTTTAAGCAGTTCGAATAGCACAGACGATTGTTATGCTGTATAAAGCGGATCCTTGCTTTATGAAAACACTTTATCACATCCGATTCTAAAAAGAGTCGTTTCTACTAAAGCAGGGATCCGTCTTTTCTATAAAATAAAATGCATTTGTAGCAGATGGAGAGAACAGAATGAAACATTTTAATCTGTTGGCGATTGGAATCTTGTCGTTGCTTTTAGTCGGATGCTCCTACAATGCCAACGAGGCAACATCAGTGGTATCATCGCAAATGGCATCTGATGATATAGTTGCCCCCTCAACAGCTGAACATAAATTATCACTTTGTGTTCCGAGCTCTGAGCAAGGGATGTATACTGTAGATTCGATTGCTAATGGGTATGGCAACATTTTTTATATTGATTTTGAGACAATGCAGCAGATACCTTTATGCGATACACCAAATTGTACACATTCAAATGATAGCTGTACTGCCTGGCTGCAAATTGATGAAAGCGGTTTTCTTCCCGGAGTTTTACAGCTTGGGAATTCAATTCTTCTTGTACAAAACGGCGAGTCATCAAACCACCCTGCTTGCATTTGGATTGCTGATGCGAACGGAGAAAACAAGAAATTGTTATTCAGTGCCCAAAGCGGACAGAGCATCCGCCCTGCTTTTTATACGGATGAAACAAATTCGTCTTTGTATTTTGTTTTGTCAGAGGTATCTGAATCGTCGGGTGGGATAACGGAAAAAAAGACCTTAAGCAAATTAGATGTAAAAACAGCGGAAATAGTTCCGTTAATGGATATAACAGATTATGGCCTCTATTCGGCTTGCGGAGACTGTTTTATAGTTTATCAGGCAAACGAAAGAGAACAGCACTTCTATTACCTTTATCCGGGATATGACACGGCCGCGATTCTTGCGAGTACACCTTTCTATAGCAATGAGACTTCAAAAACAGGAGCTTTTGTTTCCGTCGACACACTTTTCGAGTATGACTATCAAACAGCTTCTCTAAAAACGCGGAATTTACTTACCGGCGAGGAAAAATGTTTTGACTGTTCCCCTTATGCAGAGCAGCCGGATGATGAGCATCGTCCTGATTGCCGAGGACCATATGGGAAATACCTGCTTTACGAAACATCTTATGTAAGTAAAGAAGGGTATTTTCTGCCACACTATCGAGTATTAAATCTCGAAAACGGTGAGTTTTCCGAAGAGATGAATTTGAAAGATTCTCAAGGGAATTTCCTTACATCGTTAACCGTAGTAAAAGATCAATTTTGTGTTGTCTACGATTACACATCCGTCAATATCGCCGTTGCCGATGACAACACGATGGAAAATGTTTTGATTCCAAAATACGCATTGCTCTCACAAGATGACTATTTTCACTCTCGTGATAATTTTCATCCGATTTCTAACGATAGCTTTTGATTCATAATGGCCCGATTCCTTTTTTATGCATTTATCTTTTCGCTACACGGAGAGCCTCTGCCATGGGAAATGATTACAATGATTGTGTTTTAACCTACGGCAAATTGACTTTGGCATATCAAACCGGAACGTACGCCAATTTTGGCGTCACAATGACAAGCCAGAACACAAGCCCTTATAATACTTATGGTAGGATTTGCCGTTGGACGAGCAATCCTACCAATGCGTAACGCAAAGAAAGGATTGGCTGATTTCTTATGAAAGAAGTATTCATCAAAACACTTTCCATGGGAATCGTCCTATGCATTTTAACTGCCTGTACAGGTAGGCCGTCACCGAGTACATACTCCAACAGTAGTGCGACTTCCTCGGATTCCAACGTAGAAGCAGATAACAAAAATACCGAGCCTACCGCGACAGGATTTAAAAATCTTACGCGCCCCTACTATTCTGTTTTGGGTTGTGGCGGAGAGAGCGGCTATTATGAAACACGTGCTAGAGACGACGGGTCCGCCAATGTCACTTACATTGACTATTCATCGCAAAAAGAAATATATTTATGTAATGCACCTGGTTGTGCTCATGACAATGAAGGATGTACTTCTTGGATATCTGCGGAGAATGCTGGCGTATTTCCCCTCATTTCAAGTGATCATCTTTTACTTATCCATCGCACCTATGGTGGAGAAGAGGGAAAGCAGTCACTTTCTCGAATTGATGCCGCATCTCTGGATGGAAGCAACCGTAAAACACTTATTACATTTAACAATGGGGAACGTCTTGGCGATGTGTTTTGTACCAACGGAGAATCCCTTATCTGCTCACTGACAACACTTGAGCAGTTGCCGGACACGTTGGAATCCACTTTTACTTTATGTATGATCGACTTAAATACGGGCGAGCGCGTGGATTTGTATGTGGAAGATACAACAGACGGAATACAGCCGGAATTTTTAGGGGTTACAGAAACCGGATATGCAGTTTTACATTCTTCTCAACAAACCAAAACTGAAAGCGATTTTCCCGGTAAGGAATGGAGCGAAATTTCCGATGAGATTGCTCGTTCAACTTTCCACCAATGGGAAAAAATTCCGATTGGCGGAAACTGTTGCGAATCTTTTTACGAATAAAAGCCGGCAGGAAAGGTTTCATGATGTTTTCATACAAATGAGCTTGATATTCGGGATTGTTTGCGTGACGGATATAAGCATCGATCACGATGTCCAATGCATGTCCCTGCGACCATCCGCCGCTACCGCCCGTGCTTGCCGGTTCTCCGGTTTCCGGTGTATTCGGTTTTTCCCAGTAAATGCTTCCGCAAAAGGTATCCCGTCCGCTGGCATTCTCATAGAAATATTTGATATAAGTTCCCGTACTTTTGTCGGCTGCATCTGTCCAGTTCACATCCGACACATATTCACCGGATGAATTACCTTTGTAGATGTCTCCCAGATCGCCGTCGTCACAAGCTGTAAATATTGCCAGTGCACCGCTTAACAACAAAGCTCTTTTTGATAATGATACTATATAGTTCTTCATATTATTATTCAGTTTTAATCTTCATTCGTTTCCGAAGCTACCCAACGGTGGGTGTACGTTCCAAACTCTGCATTGAAATAGAGGGTTACATCGGTTTTCACCGTAGCATAATAGACATTTCCCTGCTTTTCGCCCCATTGCAGTAATTCGTCGCAGAAACGGAAACTGTAATCCCATGGATCTGTGCCCAATGCCAGTTGATATAAATTATAATAGCTGTTGTCGGTAGTCAGATTCGGTTGCCCTTTATCTTTCTCCTTATGTCCCCAACGGTAGGTTGTTCCGTTGATTTCCATCTTAAAGCTATGACGGGTTTCACCGCTTCCTGCCCAACTTTCCGTTTGTTTCCGGGCAGTATAATTCTTCACACCCCATTTGCCATATCCCAGATAGTTGAAATCCTGTCTATACCCACCCGAATGGTTATAAAGATATACAGCTCCTATTTCATCGTAACTGATCGTTTGTTCACCCATATTGATGGTAATCCGGTAGATGCCTGATTGAGGAACCGTAACTGTATAGTCTTCACCATCATTACGCTCACGTAACACTCCGTTGTCGTCTACATAATAATAGCATTTGCGACCTTCTACAGTAGACATAAATATAAATGGCTGGTCGGCTTTCAATTGAGTGAAAGTCTGATAGATTCCTTCATTCTGACGGAGCATTTGTTGTGCTTCCGCTTCATCACCATCATCTTCCGTACCCACGCCAGTGATATAAACCGGCTCGTTTTCAGAAGGCATATCATCAATGCCGTCCATCATAAAAATTACGAAATAACCTTCCAGACTACTAAGAGCCTGATCCAATCCGCAATAAGCACGCACCTTCCAACGCAGTGTACCGTTGGTATTACAACGGAATTTAGCCAGTTTACCTATTGTGTTTGCCTGATAATGGGTTAAAGTCAACTGTGATTCCAAACCGTTATTGTCAGAAAAGATCGTTTCTACCGGTTTGGTAAAGTCTCCCCCGATCGTATCAATCAATACTTCATAACGATATACTGTATTTCCGTGTTTCTCGGTAGGCGTCCATTTCAGAACAATATCCGTCAACGAAGCACCCGAAAGTACTACTCGCTCGCCACTAGCCATTGCATCCATTGTTCTAACAGGTTCAGGCGGAACAATCGGTTCATAATCATCCGGATCAAATCCCGGATTCAGTTTATTGTCACAAGCCGTCAGTCCGATAAGAAAAAACAGCAGGGCAAATTTGATTAGTTTTTTTGTTATCATATTGTTTCTCATATTATTATATTCCTAGTTTTAGTATGAATGAGGACATTCAATTGGTTCAAAGCGGCTCTTATCTCCATTATAAGTTGCAGGAAGTTCCGCTCCCCAGGCAGGTTTATTTTCGCTTATATTCTGCAAACAAACTTGCGCATCCAATCCGCTGCCGCCATTTCCCCAATTTTCAAAAACTGTAGTACCTCCGACACCTTTCGAGAATACCCAATATCCCATCAAGTCAGAGTGTTCTTCTGCATTAAGGATTTTGCACATATTCGCTTTAATTTCACTTTCGTCCAACGCTCTCTTCCACATCCGTGCCTGATAAACTTTGCAATATCCTACCCGATATGAATCTCCGGAACGTCCAATCAACAGTGCTTTATCATTTCCACCTACATCTGTCAGATTGAGAGATGAATTAGGGGCACAATCCTCATAAGAGTTATCTGCAGGAGTCAACGTTTCTCTCACCCCGTTTATATACATTTTATAAGCCTCTTTAGTACTTGATTTCGTTCCATCATATACAATGGCTATATGATACCATTTACCCGGAGTCTTACGTCCACCTTCCGAATCATCGCAATAAATAGTTTGCTGACTACGGAAACGGGGATCACTCTTACCATTAATTTTAGTGGCTATTTCAAAACGCGGATTCACATCCTTAGCTTCTGCACGAAGCAGGAATACACTTTCCAAACCTATAAACGATTGCATAGAACGAGTATAAGTCGGGTAGAACACAACCTCAAAAGTAAGCTGATTCATACTTTTCACCTCTGAATGTGATTCGGCATACTTTTTAATATCAATTTTAAAGCATACGTCATATTCCATACGATAACATACCGGATTCACATAAACTGGTAACGTCAATTTCTGACCTGCCGCATCAGACAGTTCCAGTGTGGTAGCCCCGAGCTTCTTTCCTGTTAGTTTTAACTTGGTAGCCCCGTCTTCCGTAATCAATTCTGCGGTTTTCAAATAGGTTTTATTATCATCTGTGAGTTGTGCCAACTTATAATCACCATTTCCTCTGGTAATAGCTATTTCTGTAGATGCCTCATAACCACCGATGATTAAAGAAGTTGCTTCATTTTCCAGTTTAAGGTTATACGGATTCACTTTCACCGCAATCTCCTCCACAGAACCTTTCTGGTCTGTCACAATCACTTTCACATTACCTCTAGCTTTGGGTTTCAAGGTAATCAGATTCTCTTTTTCAGTAGCTTCCACAATCGTTGCATCCGTTGTAGGCTCGCTGTCTCCCACCTGATAAGTGAAACTATATCCGCCATTACCTCTCTCAATAGAGATATATTGAGATTCGGCATCCGGTTCGGCAAAAGTGGCTTCATTACTTTTCAGTGTCAGATCCACGATGTTCACTACCACAGGAATAGTGATTGTCTTACCTTTCTTATCTGTTATCGTAATATTTACCGGATCAGCTCCAGTCTCAAACTTGGCAGTCAACGGAATAACCTGTCCGGATAATTCGCCCACTTCCAAAAACTTATCAGCGCCTTCCGGTATGGAAATCTGATAATCTCCGTTACCGGTCAAAATCTTCACCAGTCTCTTTTCACCGATAAAAAGGTCAAAACCTTCTTCCGGTGCATCTACCGTCAAATCCCAGAGTTTTGCTACCCGAACCAGCACTCTAGCCACTTTCTTACGTCCATCTACTATTAATATAGTGGTTTCCGTACGGTTATTTTCTTCCAACTGGCTATTTTCGGTAGCTTTAATAGTCACCTTATTACCATTGATTGTAGCCGTCGCCACGTTTTCATCAAATGGCTTCACATAATAATCGCCATTACCGGAGGTGATACTCACCGTAATTTCGTCTCCTTGTAGTAGTGTCACCGAATTATTATCGACAACCAGATCTGTTGCCGGTTTCACTTCCTGTTCTTCTTTATCATCACTGCACGATACCATAAAAAATGGAATGGTCAATGCTGAAAGAAATAAAAAACTAAGTTTCCTTTTCATTAGATTAAAGATTAATAAATTAATACTTTTCAAGTTTATCTACTTAAAAACTTCGATGAGACAAAGATAAAATCACTAAACTCTACCAAAAGAAAATTAACTATCCTTTTTTACCTTTTGGCACGGATATTTACTATATTAACACGGATATTTACTTCTTCTTTTTCTTTAAAAATTCCCGCCACAGGCTACTGCTGAACCTCTTCCAAATGTTTCATCCGAAACTCTTTTGGCGTGCACTCATACTTTTCACGGAACACCTTAAAGAAAGTAACTTTGTTCGAGAATCCCGAATCGAATACAATTTCATCAATCGTCTTTTTAGTGGTCAGCAATAAATCTTTCGCTATGTGCAAACGACATTCCTTAATCAGATCGGTCGGGCTATCCTCTCCTATCTCTTCCATCTTCCGATAAAGACTCCGGGGACTGATTGCCAGCCGATCGGCGATATAACGTGGAGTCAAATCTTTGTTCGTTATATTATCATTGATAATCTTCAAAACCGACTGAAGGAACTTCTTCGACTCTTTATGCGTCAACTTCCCGTCCGACTTTTCAAAAGAACTGATCGGCGAACTGAAATAATTCTTCAACACCTCTTTCCGTTCCATCACCTGACAGACAGAAATACGAAGGTACTCCGCACTAAACGGTTTCGTGATATACATTTCCGCACCGGCAGAAAGAGCTTCCATCTGTTGTTCCATCTCGTGCCGTCCGGAAACCACAATAATAGGAATATGCGCTGTCTCTTTCACCGATTTGATCCGCCTGGTCAGTTCAATGCCGCCCATTCCCGGCATCATGACATCACAGATAATCACATTCGGATAAACCTCATTCATCACCTGATCCAGCCGTTCAGGATCTTGCAAGGTTACCACATTGAAGTCAGCCGAGAAGATTTCTCCAATAAACCATAGCATTTCGATTTCATCATCGACAACCAAAAGCGTAGGACGCATCTTATCAAACTCATACTGGGGAAGTTTCAGTATCGATTGAGTATCTATCTTAGGGATGTATTCCGCTGTGAGCCGCTTGGTTTCCACCACTCCGGTAGTCAGTTCCACGACCGGCAAGGTTAGTGTAAACATCACCCATCCGTCAGGAGTATTTTCCACTTTCAACGTACCATTCAGCAACTTTGCCATATTATAAGAGATGGCTAGCCCCAGTCCGTTCCGTGAAAAGTTCTTTTCATCCTGATTCTCAAAATTATCCAAAATGGCATACCGATTAAAAATATACTGAAAATCCTTTTCCTTGATGGTACTTCCTTCATTCGCTACACGAAGAGTCAGCATGTTTTCCCCGCTCGTATCCACTTCAATCTTGATACTTTGTCCGTCGGGAGTATATTTAAAGGCATTAGAAATCAGATTAATAATAATTGTATTCAGGAATCCTTTGTCCGAGTTCCACATCACCTGTTCGGGTATCTTGCTCAAGAAAGTGATGTTTCTGGATTTAGCCATCTCGACAAACGTTTTGGCTATTCCTTTCACAATGGAAGACACATTCAATGACTCAATCCGTACTTCCCTGTTTCCCGTTTCAATCCGACGGAATTCGATCAACTCATGAATCAGGTTGTTGAGACGCTCCGCATTCGTCTGAATCATCTGTACGTAGTCCACGACAAATTTACTAAGTCCCTTCGATGAAAGGATTCGTCCGCAAGGACCATAAATCAAAGTCAGCGGAGTACAAAATTCATGTGCGATATTAGTAAAGAAACGAAGTTTGGACTCAAAGACATTCTTTTGATGGCGTTTCTCTATCTCGTTCAGCAATTCCTGCTTTTTACGTTTGGAGCGCAGGATAAAGGAACGTATCAGCAAGGCTGCCAGTAAAAGCAGACACAGGGCATAAATCAAATAAGCCCACCAGGAAGCATACCACGGATCACCTATACGAATCACCAGAGAATAGACATCACTCTCTTTATCAAAGACACTATTGTAATATTTCACCAGTAAGGTATATTCGCCGGGAGCCATATTCGTAAAAGAGACTCCGCTTTCCGAACCATTGTTTACCCATTGGTCACTCAATCCTTTTAGTTTATAGAAATAGGTACAGTTATTACCATTCAGATAATCCACAGAGGCAAATGAAACAGAAAAGAAATTCTGGTCATACTGCAAATTCAAGACTTCAGTTTCTTTTTTCCGAGTGAGAAATTCGCCCAGATTGTATTGTTCACCGAAGATAGACAGCTTATCAAAATAAACAGGAGGCATATAAAGCTGCTCCGGACGGCCATCCGCCCGGATAGCTACGACTCCATTGATTCCGCCAAAGAACAGAGTACCAGTCCGGGAATCCCGAAAAGCGGCACCGTCACTAAACTCTACCACTTTTAAACCATCTCCAAAGCCATACGAACGAAAGACATTCCGTTTCGTATCGAAATTGATTAATCCGAGATTGGTGCTCAACCAGAAGTTGTCGGACGAGTTTCTAAGAATTGCATGAATGGTATTATTCAGGAAACCATTCTTGGCATTGAAGAGCTGATAAGAGGTTTCCGATGTGTACTTTATCAATCCGTAGCTCGTTCCGAAAAGATAGTTATTGCTGCTGTCTTTACTGATAGCGAGAATATTATTCAGGGTCATGTTTTCGTATTTGTGAGTAGACACCGGTTCCAGGCCATTCGTCGTTTCGTTATAGCGGAATACCCCATATCCTTTATTGCCAAACAACAGGTTGGCTTCATTCTCCGCATAAATAGTAAAGAAATAGTTCGATCCCAGTTCGCCGTCATTGATGATGTAACGTTGCGCATCCACAATCACCGGATTGTCCGGTGTTCCGGCAATACGAGCTTTCACCACTCCCATGCCGACACTCGCCAGCCACAGTTCGGAATCTGCTGTTTCGTAAATGTCATGGATGTATTTGAAATCTTCGTTACCGATCCGTATTGGTATACTCTTGATACGTTTTTCCCGATATGAATAATAAGTTAATCCTTCTTCGTCTCCTATCCAAAGCAAATTCCGGTGGCTCTTGGCAAAACAATAAACGGCATTACTACTCAAAGCACTATTAGAGGTAGTCAACACCTCCGCCCGACAGTCGGAGATGTTTTTATCGAATTCGTAATCATAGATTTTAAGAATTCCGTTTCCTTTGGTTCCCACCCAGAAAGTACGTTCATCATCAAGATAGATGGCACGCACGGGGCGTTCTATTTTCTCGGTATAATTGCTAAGCACCATTGATTTGATAGAATAAAGCGGGTTCGAATAAAGATAAACGCCCTGCCCGTCAGTACCAATCCAAACAACATCCTGAAAACGGTCTTTCTTGAGACAGAATACACCGCTGTTGATAGGTAACGACTGAATTTGATAATGATTCGTTTCCTTCTGTTTCTCCAACAGCAGAATACCATCCATCAAAAAGCCCACAAAATAGCTGTTATGATAATGAACGATGGACGAAATTTTGCCACGTTCCTGTATTTCCTTACCCAGATTGGCAATAAATTCATTCTTCTGGGTCGGAATATGGAAAGCATAAAAATTAAATTCCTTGTCTATGTAATAAAGAGATTGCTCGTCATTGAAACAATAAATCAAGGAAGTCTGATAAATCAGGTTTGTTTTCTGGGGTAACAGGGTGATATCTCCCGATGCGGCTTCCTGCTGTATGTCATAACAGCGGTTGTATCCTTTCATGACTACCCACATCCGGTTGTTACCGTCGATAAAGAAGTTTACGATATCGGAAATCGGGATTCCCGTGATGTTGATTTTCTTGAAGACTCCTTCTTTTTTATGATAATAATAGATGCAGTTACTATCCTGGATAATGAACAGATTGCCATGACTATCCTTATTCATAAAGAAGAGTTTCTGAAATTCATTATAGTGAGTGATTGTATTGGTTTTCCGGTTCAAACGGTTCAACCCATAGTAGGTTTGAATCCAGTAAATATCTTCGCCCGTATACACAATATTGTCAATCAGATTACCAGATAAGTAATCCTCCTTGTCACGAGTCTTAAATTCCTCAATCTCCTGTCCATCATAAATATTCAGCCCGTCGCAGGTCCCAATCCACATCAATCCACGCTCATCCTGGCACAGAGATGTAATCGAACTATTAGACATATACTCTTTATCTGCAACTTGCTTCAAATTATAAGCATAAGCGTTATGTATCAACAGATTAAGAAAAAAGAATAGAATAAAAACCAACTGTTTTCCCATAGTGTATTATTCTTAGATTTGCTATATGACAAAGGTAAACAAAAAAACATTCCGAGCTTTTTTTTGGCCGGAATATAAGTAAAGCTCCGTGCCAGAGTAGTTAATTTCAGCGACAAGAAACGATTTAGCCCCTCTATTACTAGAAGCACATTCCTTTTCTCCCTATTTTCGTCGTAGAAATTATTTTCAAATCAATAAATTCATTTGTTCATGAAAACACATTTTTCATTTAAACACTTGCTATTTCTTGGAGGTGCCGTGTTGTACAGCCTGCAATCTTCTGCCGTTAAGAATCCGGTAGACTATGTCAGCACACTAGTGGGCACTCAATCCAAGTTTGAACTGTCTACCGGAAACACGTATCCGGCTACGGCATTGCCGTGGGGAATGAATTTCTGGACACCGCAGACCGGTAAAATGGGAGACGGTTGGGCGTACACGTATGATGCCGACAAAATCCGGGGATTCAAACAAACACATCAGCCCAGTCCCTGGATGAACGACTACGGGCAGTTTGCCATCATGCCTATCACCGGCGGACTGGTATTCGATCAAGACCGACGTGCCAGTTGGTTCTCTCACAAAGCGGAAGTTGCCAAACCTTATTATTATAAGGTATACCTTGCCGACCATGATGTAACAACCGAGCTTGCTCCTACGGAGCGTGCCGTCATGTTCCGTTTCACGTATCCGGAGACAAAGAATGCCTACGTGATTGTAGACGCTTTCGACAAAGGTTCTTATGTGAAAGTGATTCCGGAAGAAAACAAGATTATCGGCTATTCAACCAAGAATAGCGGCGGTGTGCCGGAAAACTTCAAAAACTATTTCGTGATTCAATTCGACAAACCGTTCACATTCGTTTCCACAGTTTTCGAAAACAACATTCTTCCGAATGAAACAGAAGCAAAAGGAAACCACACAGGGGCCGTGATCGGATTCGCCACGAAAAAGGGAGAAATCGTACACGCACGTGTTGCTTCCTCCTTTATCAGCCCCGAACAGGCGGAGTTGAATCTCAAAGAGCTTGGCAAAAACAGTTTCGACCAACTGGTAGCGAACGGAAGAGAGATTTGGAACCGTGAAATGAGTAAAATAGAGATAGAAGACGATAATATCGATAATTTACGTACCTTCTATTCTTGTCTATACCGTTCCATGCTTTTTCCACGCAGTTTCTACGAGATAGATGCTAAGGGACAAGTCATGCATTACAGCCCCTACAACGGCGAAGTGCGTCCCGGTTATATGTTTACCGACACCGGATTCTGGGACACGTTCCGCTGCCTGTTCCCTTTCCTCAACCTGATGTATCCGTCAATGAATCAAAAGATGCAGGAGGGACTAGTAAATACTTACAAGGAAAGCGGTTTCCTGCCGGAATGGGCCAGCCCGGGACATCGGGATTGTATGGTAGGCAACAACTCGGCTTCCGTAGTGGCCGACGCTTACATCAAAGGATTGCGAGGATATGATATCGAAACTCTTTGGGAAGCATTGAAACATGGAGCAAATGCACATCTTCGCGGGACTGCTTCAGGTCGTCTCGGTTACGAATCTTACAACCAACTGGGATATGTTGCCAACAATATCGGCATAGGACAAAACGTTGCACGTACATTGGAGTATGCTTACAACGACTGGGCAATTTATACATTAGGCAAGAAACTCGGTAAACCGGAGAGCGAAATCGACATTTATAAGAAACACGCGCTGAACTACAAAAATGTCTATCACCCGGAACGCAAACTGATGGTTGGCAAAGACAACAAAGGCGTATTCAATCCGAATTTCGATGCAGTGGACTGGAGCGGTGAATTTTGCGAAGGGAATAGCTGGCACTGGAGCTTCTGCGTATTCCACGACCCGCAAGGACTTATCAACCTGATGGGAGGCAAGAAAGAATTCAACGCGATGATGGATTCCGTCTTTGTCATCCCGGGTAAACTGGGAATGGAAAGCCGCGGCATGATTCACGAAATGCGTGAAATGCAAGTAATGAACATGGGGCAATATGCGCACGGCAACCAGCCTATTCAGCACATGGTATATCTCTACAACTATTCGAGCGAGCCCTGGAAAGCTCAATACTGGATACGTGAGATTATGAACAAACTATATACCGCCGGTCCCGACGGTTATTGCGGTGACGAAGACAACGGACAGACTTCCGCCTGGTATGTATTCTCCGCACTCGGTTTCTATCCGGTTTGCCCGGGAACGGATGAATATATCATAGGAACCCCGCTTTTCAAATCAGCGAAGTTACATCTGGAGAACGGAAAGACCATCACAATCAAGGCAGATAACAACCAGCTTGACAACCGCTACATCAAGGAAATGAAAGTAAACGGGAAATCACAAACCCGTAATTTCCTTACACATGACCAGCTGATTAAAGGTGCTAATATTCAATTTCAAATGAGCCCCGTGCCCAATAAACAACGGGGAACCACAGAAAAAGATGTACCTTACTCTCTTTCGTTTGAATAAAATATTGTACTTTTGGAGATCAATGAATTATCTACCAAACAAACTATAAAAACATGAAACTGAAAAACCTTTTACTAATTGCCCTTGTTGCGATCGTCTTTTGCGGTTGTCAAAGTAACTATCAGCCTACTTCTATCACCGTTGCCTCCTACAATTTGAGAAACGCCAACGGTGGCGATTCAATCAACGGAAACGGTTGGGGACAACGTTACCCGGTCATTGCCCAAATAGTGCAATACCACGATTTCGATATTTTCGGCACGCAGGAGTGCTTTATTCATCAACTGAAAGATATGAAAGAAGCATTACCCGGTTATGATTATATCGGTGTAGGCCGCGACGACGGCAAAGAGAAAGGTGAACATTCTGCTATTTTCTATCGCACAGACAAGTTTGATGTGATAGAGAAAGGTGATTTCTGGTTATCGGAAACTCCCGACGTGCCGAGCAAAGGATGGGATGCCGTGTTGCCTCGTATTTGCAGTTGGGGACACTTCAAATGCAAGGATACCGGCTTCGAATTCCTTTTCTTCAACCTGCACATGGACCATATCGGCAAGAAGGCACGTGTGGAAAGTGCATTCCTCGTACAGGACAAGATGAAAGAACTTGAGCTCCGGTGTACAGCAGGTGGTGAGCATGGAATTATTATATCCAATTACCGACAAATCTTCCGGTACGCAAAGTCCCTGACGTCTGGCGTATTTCATGGCGCCTATGGCAAGCGGATCTTCCGATGCGATCACGCCGTGAAAACTCAGCTTCTTTTTGGAAAGACGTTCCAGATAATTGGCGACATCGTCCATCTGCTGCGGGTCTCCCTCGTAGAAGAGAATCCGTTTCTCGTAATCCGGGACAGAGTGTGCCTCCATGGCTGCGCGAAAACCGCCCAGCTTTTTGACGCCGCTGTAGGAATTGGAATTGTACAGATAGAGAATGTCCTCAATCCCCGCGTCAAGCATGGAAACGGTTGCCTCGAACATAGATGTGTAATCGTCGCAGAGTGTGCTGTACACATTCGGATAGTCAAAGGAAGCGTTGAGCAGCATAATGGGAACCTGTGCGGAAACGTCCTTGATGTACTGGTTCTCCTCCTCATTGGTACCGATGAAGTTGGAACCAACGAGAATAATGCCATCCACTTTCTTGGAAAGAATGAGGTTTAAGTAATTCTTCTTGATGTCCAGATTGTAACCGGTACAGCATAAAAGGGATTCATAGCCGTTGGACTGAAGCTCCTGCTCGAGATAATACACTGCCTTGGCGAGGAAAAGATCCGAGGAATCGGCACAGAGAATACCGATCGTCTGTACGGAATGAAGTCCCATGCCGCGCGCAAATGCATTCGGAGTATAGTCGTATTTTTCTATAATATCCATTACCTTTTTTCGGGTAGCTGGCCGGACTTTATCGCTTCCGTTTAGAACACGGGAGACGGTGGCAATGGAAACACCGGCTTTCTTCGAAATGTCGTAAATTGTCATGGTGTGATTCCTTTTGAAACTCCTTAATATGGAAGAAATGAGATGCTTCCCAGGGCGTTACATGTAAAGTTACATAATATAAGGTACAAAACAAGTATAGCTGTGAAAGCAGTTTCATTGCAACCACATTTATTATACAATATTGAAATTGAGAAAGCAACAACAGAAACAGGGAAAAATAACAAAAATGCCAAAAGAATGAAAAAAAAGTAATGGAATATAGATAACATCACTAAATTGTGCAAAATTACATATTGACTAATCCTATAAAAGGTGTAAGAATACATGGTGTAAACGCTTACAAAGTAACAAAATGCAGTATATATCAGAATACCAGGAGGATATCATGGACTTATTAAGCAGAGAAAAAACAGGAAAGGTTGAAAGACCTGTCAGAGTATTACAGTTTGGAGAGGGAAATTTCCTTCGTGCTTTTGTGGATTATATGATTGATATAGCGAACGAGCAGGGCAGATTCAATGGCGATATCGTGTTGGTAAAGCCGATCGAGTTCGGAAGCTTGGATCGTTTCCACGAGCAGGAATGTCAGTATACCGTACAGCTGCGCGGAATTGTAGATGGAGAACCGAAGCGCATTAACCGTATTGTGACCAGTGTGGCAGATGCGGTAGATGCATATGGCGAGTATGAAAAGTATGCGGCATTTGCAAAACTGGATACACTCCGTTATATCGTATCTAATACAACAGAGGCAGGAATCGTGTATGACGATACCGACCGCCTGGAGATGAACCCGCCGAAGAGCTATCCTGGAAAATTAACCAAGTTCTTATATGAGAGATACAAACACTTTAACGGCGCGGCTGACAAGGGTCTTGTGATGCTGCCGGTAGAGCTCATTGATGACAATGGTATTCATTTAAAAGAGTGCGTATTAAAGCTTGCAAAACTCTGGAACCTGGAGGAAGGATTTACCGCATGGCTGAATGATGCATGTGTATTTACCTCCACACTGGTTGACCGTATCGTTACCGGATATCCGAGAGACGAGGCGGAGGAGCTGTGCAAAGAGTTCGGCTATCAGGACAACTTAATCGTAACGGGCGAGCCGTTTGCACTCTGGGTAATCGAGAGCGCAAAGGACATCAGCAAAGAGTTCCCGCTTCCGGATGCAGGACTTCCAGTGATCTTTACAGACAACCAGAAGCCGTATAAGCAGAGAAAGGTCAGAATTTTAAACGGAGCGCACACATCCTTTGTACTTGCGTCCTATCTGTGCGGCAACGACATCGTATTAGAGTCCATGCAGGATGAACTGATTTTTAACTTCATGAAAGCAACCATTTTCGATGAAGTAATCCCGACGCTGACACTTCCGAAGCAGGATCTGATCGATTTCGCAGAGGCGGTAATCACAAGATTCAACAACCCGTATGTAAAGCACGCACTGTTATCCATCTCCCTGAACTCTGTATCCAAGTGGAGAGCAAGATGTATGCCGAGCTTCTTGGGGTACATCGAGAAGGAAGGAAAGCTTCCGGTACACCTGACATTCTCGCTGGCAGCCCTGATGGCATTCTATACAGGAACAGAGATCCGCGACAAGGCGCTGATCGGACACCGCGACGGACAGGAGTACAATATTTTAGACGACGCTGCGGTATTGGAGTTCTTCGCAGCCAACAGTTCTAAGGGCGCGAGAGAGTATGCACATGCAGTTCTCTCCAACGAGGCGTTCTGGGGACAGGATCTGAGCGCTCTTGCAGGAGTGGAGGATGCAGTTGCTTCCTATATAGAAGAGATCCGCGCACTTGGAATGCGTAAGGCAATAGAGAAGATTTTTGCATAATACACTGTGAAAAACAGGCAGGAGACGATTCATGAAGGATTTTATCAAGATCAATGAAAATGATAATGTTATCGTGGCATTGAAGGAACTGACAGCCGGGGAGACCATTCTGGCGGGAACACAGGAGGTTACCGCCAGGGAAACGATCCCGGCGGGACACAAGATGGCAATCCGCGATATTGCGGCCGGAGCCGAGGTGATTAAATACGGTTTTAGGATCGGCAATGCGAAGGAGAATATTGCAGCAGGACAGTGGGTGCATGTACATAATTTAAAGACAGCACTCGGCGATCTGCTGGAATACACTTATGAGCCGGTGGAGACGAATGTGAAAAAGACGGAGGATGTCAAATTCATGGGCTTCGCCCGCGCCAACGGAAAAGTTGGCGTCCGCAACGAAGTCTGGATCATCCCGACCGTCGGCTGTGTCAACAATATTGCAACTGCAATGGCGAAGGCAGCCAACGCCAGAGTGAAGGGGAGCGTTGAGGAAGTCATCGCATTCCCGCATCCGTATGGATGTTCCCAGATGGGAGACGACCAGGAGCACACCAGAACGATTCTGGCGGATCTGGTAAATCATCCGAATGCGGGCGGCGTTCTCGTGCTCGGACTGGGATGTGAGAACAGCAATATCGGCGAATTGAAAAAATACATCGGCGATTACGATGAGAATCGCGTAAAATTCCTGGTTTGTCAGGAATGTGAGGATGAGATGGAGGAGGGAGCAAAACTCCTGAATGAACTCATCGATTATGCGTCCGCGTTTGAGCGCGAGCCGATCAGTGCCTCAAAGCTGATTGTCGGAATGAAGTGCGGCGGCAGCGATGGATTCTCCGGAATTACGGCCAATCCGCTGGTGGGCAGATTCTCAGATCTTCTGATCGGAAAGGGCGGCACCACGATCCTTACCGAAGTGCCGGAAATGTTTGGCGCGGAGACGCTTCTGATGAACCGCTGCGCCAACAGGAAACTGTTCGATGAGACAGTCTCACTGATCAACGAGAAAAAATCCGCAGTTTTGAGCTCTTAAGTGAAAGAATAAGCCGAAAAACGCTCC
>OGZG01001465.1_pt1 | contig 17773 bp, 14 predicted proteins | sample 1576781 | NCBI WGS metagenome assembly OGZG01 (sample SAMEA3541502, study PRJEB24748) | human gut metagenome | biome: human gut; feature: human-associated habitat; material: faeces | place: China | collected 2012 | reverse complement strand
TCTTCTTGCCCTTCGGACAAGAAGCATCCCTCGCTCTAAAGAGCTCGGTCAATTCTTATTTTTCTGCTGTCTGCACTAGCCTTTGAAAAATCTGTCACATTTCCGAGAGTTCACAGTAATGTGCATAAATCCCGCCTTTTTTTAGCAGTTCTTCATGTGTTCCGCTCTCTGCGATCCCATTATCGGCAACAACAAGAATCTGATCTGCCCCGCGGATCGTAGAAAGGCGGTGTGCGATCGTGATTGTGGTGCGGTTCTTTGCCAGTTCTTCGAGACTTTTCTGAATCCATCGTTCGCTCTCATTATCCAGTGCACTCGTTGCCTCATCTAAAATAAGGATCGGCGGATTTTTCAGGAAAACTCTGGCGATAGAAATTCTCTGTTTCTGCCCTCCTGAGAGGCGTGTTCCGCGTTCACCGACGTAGCTGTCGTATCCATCCGGCAGTGACATGATAAAATCGTGAATATTTGCTTTTTTCGCTGCATCGACGATCTCTTCCATGGAGGCCTCCGGTTTTCCGTAAGCGATATTATCCCGGATCGTTCCGCAGAACAGATAGACATCCTGCTGCACCAGTCCGATCTGATTTCGCAGACTTTCAAGTGTCAGTCCTCTGACATCTTTTCCGTCAATCGTGATTTTTCCTTCCGTCACATCGTAAAAACGTGGAAGCAGCGAACAGATCGTGGTCTTACCACTTCCGGACGGTCCGACCAGTGCGATCGATCTGCCTGCCGGAATCCGAAAGCTGACATGAGACAGTACCGGTGTCTCATCATCCTGATAATGAAAGGAAACATTTTCATAAGATACATCACCACATACATTGGTCAGTGGTTTTGCATCTTCGGCATCCTGAATATCCGGTTCTGTCTCGATCACATCGAGAAATCTGCGAAATCCGGACAGGCCTTTCTGCATCATTTCTGTCAGTTCAACCAGGATCTGGATCGGGCTGATGAAGATTCCGATGTACAGAGCATACATGGCAAGATCTGCTGCTTCCATTTTTCTGTGTGCGATCAGCCATCCGCCAAAGACTAGGGTCACCAGATACATCAGTCCCTGGAAAAACAGGTTGCTGCTCATAAAACTTCCCATACAACGATAGTTCGCATCTTTGGATACCAGAAATCCTTCGTTGCTCTTCTGAAATTTCTTCCACTCAATCTCCTCATTTGCAAAAGACTGTACGACACGGATCCCGGAAAGGGTATCCTGAAGCCTCGCATTGATATCTCCGATCTTGCGTCGGTTATCCATGAACGTTGCCTGCATACGGCGATTCTGACGCAGGGAAAAGATCAGCATCAGCACAACCAGAAACAGAAGCGGCACTGCCAGTCTCCAGTTGATAAAAAATAAGAAGATAAAGGCTCCGACAATCTTAATCAGTGAAATGAACAGATTTTCCGGTCCGTGATGTGCCAGCTCAGAAATGTCAAACAGATCTGATACGAGTTTGCTCATCATCTGACCGGAATTATGCTGATTATAATAAGAGAACGACAGTTTTTCATAATACTCAAACAATTCCTGGCGCATATCCCGCTCCATCCTTGCTCCCATCATATGCCCCTGACACGTCACATAATACTTGCACAACGCCTGTATTGCATACATAAGCAGCAATCCTGCCCCGATAGGAAGCAGTGCCTGTAAGATCACAGCTGCATCTTTTAAAAACAGTGTTTTTGTCAGACTGCGAAGGATCTGCGGAAATGCCAGATCCACAAAACTGATAATCGCTGCACACAGCAAATCCAGAAAAAACACACCTTTGTAAGGTGCATAATATTTCACAAACTTTTTCAGTGTCTCCACTTTTGTTACCTTCTTTCGTTATTATGATTGAACCAAATCAAGGAAGTCCCCTGCTTCAATTGCGAATATCCGCTTGACACGTAAGACTTGGCACGCGATTCTGTTCAGCTTTGCTGACATTTACCCAACAAAATCGCCGCATGCCTATTGTAGCATGCGACGATTCTCGTTACAACTTGAACTTCTGTTATTCAAGAGATTCTTTTATTTACTTTACTTTCGCTACTTTATTATAAGTTGCCTTTTTGCTGATTTTTGCTTTCTGAAGGTTCTTTTTCAGTGCTCTCAGCGTTTTGGATTTCATCTTCTTAGGAACTGTAACTTTCATCTTAGAAGAAGTACCCTTGAATGCATTCCTGCCAACTTTCACGATCTTTGTTCCCTTGAAAGTTACGCTTGACAGCTTGCTCGCTTTACTGAATGCATTGGAGCCAATGCTCTTGACGTTGTTTCCAATCACGATACTCTTCAGTTTCTTGTTGTTCTTGAAAGCATTCTTACCGATCGTGGTTACTTTGAAGCTGTAATTTCCAACTTTTACTGTATCCTGGATCGTAACTTTTGTTTTCTTCGTTGCTTTCAGTTTCACTGCAGAAACCGTTCCGTTTACTGCATCAGCTTTCGTTACTTTGTAAGTAACGCCTTTTACTGTAGTGGTTGTTCCAACTGCCGGAACCTGTGGTGCCGGATTATTGTTTCCGTTGTTGTTATTGTTATCATCTTTCTTGACAAGAGCTGCTTTTGCATCGCTGACTGCTTTCAGTGCTGCGTTTACTTCTGCCTCAGTAGCATCCTTATTCTCCAGAACTTTCTTAGCTTCTGCCAGTGCTGCTTTCAGTTTGCCTGCACTCTCAGCTGTGTAATCTGCTTCTTTGAATGATTCTGCTTCTTTGACTGCCTTGTTCAGCTCTTCGACTTTTTCTGCCGGTGCAGGGGTCGGAGTCGGTATCGGATCAATATCTTTTGATTTTACCGTGATGGTAACTTTGCCTGTTACACCGCTTCCGTCTTTTGCAGTTGCAATGATATCTGCACTTCCAACACCAATTGCTTTGATCAGACCACTTTCATTTACTGTTACTGCACTTTCATTTGAGCTTGTCCATGTAACTTCTTTGTTGTCTGCATTTTCCGGTAATACAGCTGCAGCTGCCTGCATCGTATCACCGACGGTCAGCTCTGTCTTATCAGCTATTACGCTGATGCTTGCTACTTTGATCGGCTTCGGATCTGGAGTTTCACTCTGGAACGTGAATTTTGCATCTGCCCACAGTGCGTGGTCGTTGTAATCTGCATCGCCTTCTTCTACGATCAGACGCAGATCTTTTACTTTGGATACATCGATATCTACGAGGTAGGACTGTCCGTTGGAGATCACATGGTCTTTGCGGTACAGCTCTTTGCCATCACCTTTGATTACATAGTTTACATCTGCTTTGTTTCCAAGTGTCTGGTCTGCACTGATACCGATGCGTGCGATAAATCTGCTTACGCCCTTGCCTTCCAGGTTAACGCCCAGTTCTGCCGGTGCATGCATAGCCACACCTTTGTCAAAGCTCTGTTTTGTGCCTTCTACATAGACTGCCATCGGATTTCCGCATCCGCAGGCATCTCTTGTGTTTTCGAAGTATCCGCCCTGGTCAACCGTCCAGTCCATATCGGATACATACAGTTCATCCTGAACTTTGAAGTTGATCGTATAAGTCTTTTCTACACCAAACGGAGAAACGGCTTTGATGGTCGCTGTGCCAGGAACTGCTGTTGCCTGTGTAACAGTTACAATGACATCATCTGATTTTTCGATTGCTTCTACCTGAGGGACCTTTCCTTCTTCGTAGCTTCCTCTCAGAAGTGTGTAAGTGTATTCGCTCTGTCCGTCGCTGAAGTTATCCAGTTCTTTGCCGTTTACTTTGATTCCTGTCAGCGGCATACCGGATTTCACATCTTCGTTGCTCTTTGCCATCTTTTCTTCATCTGATGTCTGTTTTGTCAGAGGAAGGATGCTGAATGTCTGTGTATAAGTCTTTCCTGCGGAAATAATGTATTTGCTCAGCGGAGCCGGACCACAGCTTGCATTTCCAAGTCCGCGCTGCATCAGATCTACTGTCAGGATTGTATTTTCCTGTACAGGTACCTGATATGGATGACGGTAAGATGCCAGATCTTCTGCTTTGTAGTGCAGTGCTCCGGATTCCATTTCGCTGTCAGAAGATACCAGGATACCTGTTCCGTCTTCTGCTGTCAATGCTGTCCATCTTACACCTGTGTGGTTTCCGTTTTCCTGAGGTTTTACATATTTTTTTTCAAACTGTTCGGTTACGGTGCTGTTGTATATACCAAGTTTTGCACCGGTGTTGCGGTCAACATAGTTTGCCTGCGGACCATTTCCGTAGTATGTCAGCTTCTCGTAATCTTTTGCAACTGTCATCTTCATACCGATTCTTGCAATATTTCCTGCAGAAGCACTCGGTGTAACCGTATTGGTTACTACGATCTCACCATTGCCATAGATCATGTAATCAATGCTGTTCGGTGTATTTACTTCAGGAATGCTTCCTGATACATGAATGTTGACTACTTTGTCTTTCTTATCTACAGTGATGCCGTTCTCATCCAGCGTGAAGTTCTCTGCTGCATTCTTCATCGCTGTGGAGAAGGATGGGTCGTTGCTGACCGGTGCACGGTAGTAGTTCGGAACCGGTCCGTTCTCCAGCAGGGTCTTGCCGTCTACTTTATAGCTGGTGATATAACCCTGTGCTTTGTCGATCACAACTTCAAATGCTTTGCCGTTTGTTTTGGATGTCTTTCCGGTAACAGTGATCGCATCATCGCTCTCTGCTACGTTTACTTTATCCATGTCAGATGCACTGATCGTTGGCTGTGCTTTTTCCGGAGTGTAAGCAAGATCAAATTCTTCAAATGCAATCTCATCACCTTCATGTCCGTAATAATCGCCTGCCCACGCAGCATCTTCTTTCAGTGTTACGGAGAGTGTCAGTGTATAGTCAGAACCTGCTGTCGCACTTACTTTCGGGAAGTTTGCCAGTGTTACGGTAGCTTCTGCCTGCGGTGCGATGTTCTTCTGCTCCTCGCTAAGCTGACCGCTTCCGATCACTTTGTTATCTTCTTTTAATGTCCAGGAGACATTGTATTTGTTCAGGTTGGTGTTCAGGAACTCGTTTACAACACGGACTTTTCCGTTTGCTGCTTCACCGTCATCATAGAAGGAAACTTCCTGATGTACTTTCTTGACTTCATACAGTTCTGCGGAAGGTGTGCGGTCTGCATTTAAGATACCGTTTGCACAGAAATCATTATCATTTACCGTCTCGCCCCAGTCTCCGCCGTATGCGAAGTATGTGCTGTCTTTGTAGTTTGTTCCTTCTGATTTAATGGAAGCAGATCCAAAGTCAATAGAATAAGCTACGTTATCTTTTACTGCGTCCAGATTATCGTTTGTATTCTGGATCTGTTCCTCTGTCATAACACCTTTGATCACGGCTGCACGGTCGATTGCACCGTTGAAGGTTCTTCCGGACTGGTCTGCGGATGCTCCGATGGTGATGTCGATCGGATTGCTGGATGCATCACAGGTTGTCTTGTTGGTTCTTTGTCCTGTTGCAAGCTGTTTTCCATCGTAATACAGCTTGTACTCGGTACCGATATAAGTTGCCGTCAGACGATGCCAGTTTCCGTCTGTGAAATCAGATGGAATATCTGCGGATAAAGTACCACCGCTCCATCCGTCTACAAAGAACTCAAATTTACCATAGCGGTCAATCTGAAGGTTGTAACCGTCGCTGTCTCCTCTGGAGATAAACGCCTGTGCGGATTTTGTAAAGTTCTCCGATGGTTTTACCCATACATCCAGTGTGATACCGGTTGTGCTGTTGGTTGCCAGTTTTGCACTGTCCGTCGCTGCATAAGTTCCCTGGATCGCTTTTGTATTGTTACGTCCTTCGGTAACTTTTCCGTCAAATTTCGTTGCAACACCAGTGTTCGGATCTGTGATCGTGTAAGTTGTTGTATTTTCTACTTTTGTAGAAACAGACTGATCGATCCAGTCCCAGATAAATCCACCCTGTGCATTCGGGTAGTTACGGAAAATATCCCAGTACTCTTTGAAGTTACCAAGGGCATTACCCATTGCATGGGCATACTCAGACTGGATATACGGCAGCTTATTGCCGGTGTTTGTTACCTGACTCTTGACAGAATCCACACCCCAGTACTGGGAGGAATAGATATCTACCATGGATTTGGTACGATCACCCTTTGTATAGCGGTTATCACGCTCGTATTTACGGATACGGGACGGGTCACGCTCCAGGATCCACTGTGTGGAATTGTAGAAGCAGTAGTTTTCATCCATATTGTAAACCTGATAAGTAGCTTCATTGCCAAGGGACCAGATCACTACGGATGGATGGTTCTTATCACGTTCTACCATGTTCTGGGTGCGGTCCATAACGGAAGTATTCCAGATCGGATATCCGGACGGGATGTTGCTGCTTGTCGCACCGATGTGGGACTCTGCATTCGTCTCATCACAGATATAAATACCCAGCTCATCTGCCAGTCCGTACATATATGGATTGTTCGGATAATGGCTGGTACGGATCGCATTGACATTGAACTGCTTCATTATCTTCAGGTCGGTTGTGATATCTTCTTTGGAGATTGCACGTCCGTCCTGGTCATCTGTTTCATGACGGTTTGTACCACGGAACATGATCTTTTCACCGTTGATCTGTACCTGTTCCTGACCTGCTTCGTTGATATCTGCTTTGCTGATCTCGCGGAATCCGACTCTCTGAACAGTCGTCTCAATGACATTGCCATTTTCGTCTTTTAACTGAACAAGAAGCATATACAGATTCGGAGTATCTGCAAACCACTTGTCCGGATTGGTTACTTGTTTGCTTCCGCTAAAGGTTTTTCCCTTGTCATCTGCTTTCTCTGCCACACTTTCCTTTGCTGCCGGAACAGTTGCTTCGATCACCATCGGCTCAGACCACACTTTTGTCTTGCCGTCGATCTTATAAAGATCAGCAGATACGGTATATTTCTTGCCTGCTGCTGTATCATCACCGAGGTTACGGATATCTGCATCCAGCGTCAGCGTTGCATCTTTATAGTTATCATCCAGATCTGTCTTTACAAACAGGTCACGCATCTCTACTTTTGCTTTCGAGTAAAGATTTACATCACGGAAAATGCCGCTCATACGGATAAAGTCCTGGTTCTCCAGATAACTTCCGGTAGACCAGCGATAAACTTCCACTGCGATGGTATTTTCGCCTTTTTTCAAATAACTTGTGATATTGAACTCGTCGGTCGTGTAGCTGTCTTCGCCGTATCCGACTCTCTGTCCGTTTACATATAAATAGAATGCGGACTCTACACCTTCAAAGGATACGAAAACATCTCTTCCATCCCAGTCTGAAGGAACGGTAAAGGTTCTCTTGTACTGGCCGACACTGTTGTTTACGGTCGGTGCTGTAACGTTTGCTCCAAGGCTGACATTTTCATAGTTCTGCCACGGATATCTCTGGTTTACATAGATCGGCTTTTCGTATTTGAAATTGCCGTCTGCATCCTTGATCGTCTGAATGGAGCTTGGAACTTTGATGTCATCCCAGCCTGAGGTATCCCAGTTCTCCACATAATTTTTTGCATCTGCACCTTTTGCCTGTTTTTCGCGGTCTGCCGGTTTCTGGGCAAACTTGAATTTCCAGGTACCATTCAGAGACTGTTTGTAAGCGGACTCGGATGCATCCTCATCCAGAATGGATTTCTCATTGGTCAAAGCTTTCTCTGCTGACTCATATGGTGTAAAATACGCATGAGCCGGCTCTCTGTTTTCCTCTACTGTGGCAATCTGGTCATACCACTCTTCTCCTGCGAAACTGCTGTCGGCTGCACTGACGTTCAGTGAGAAACTGCCGATACCGGTCAGAAGCTCACCGCCGATCATGGCACCGGCTAACACTACAGACAAAATTTTCTTTCTCAAATGCATGTACATTCCTCCTTTTATGCATTTTTTCTTTTGCAGCCGTTCCGTTTCCTTTTCAGCTGCAATTTTTTCTTCCTCTCTTTTCGCAGACTTTTTGTCATTTTGAAAATCTCTGCGAAAAATGAAGTCCCGCTGTGCGGGACTTCCAGCACCCTCTCGGTATACATGTTAAGTTTATTATAGTACATTTTTATGTTTTTGTCTATATTGTTACTATTTATTTTTATCAAGCGTTCGCTTTTTAGTAATTTTCTACATATTCTCTGTCCGTTTATTGTCTATTTCGCCAGTTTCGTTGATTCCATCGGAAACATCCACGCTTCCAGGAACCTGTTTTATCAGCTCTGGAAACTTACGGCAATATGCAAAATGAACGAATTCCTAAGAAGGCACTTTTACGTGCCCTTCTGGGAATTCGTTCATTTGCACATACACTTTTTTCTGTATACAGTTTGTCTATTCGTTTCCCAGGAAAGCCGCCTTCATTTTCTCTGCCACTTCCTGCAGTTTCTGTGCTCTTTGTCCGAATATCCGGACAGCGAGATCATTCTGCACCAGTTTTGTCACGCCGCCATCGCACTCCGGTTCCTGTTCCAGGATCTCCCAGATATTCTGCTGCAGTTCTTCGCTGCCGCCGGTCAGAAAGATATTTGCCATATGCGTGTAACCTTCGTACATACCGATGCCTTCCATATCCATTTTTTCCGGCTCATAGCGGGTGTTGTCCCGGTAGATCAGGCTGCCGCTTCGCCAGACGGAAACTTTCGATGCATACTTCCGGTAGCGAAAGCGTTCCCCGGATGCTTTTCGACCGCAGGAAATGATTTCCATCAGAAAGAATCTTGAACTTTCGTCTTCGAGATGGATTTTCATATTACTTTCAAATGCAGACTGTGCATATGGGATCACCGGCTGCGGATAATAACAGAAGACTGCATTTTTTTTCACTTCTGCCGTCACACTCCGGCGTGCCAGTCCCTCTTTCATCTTATGCACTTTATCAAAAGACTGAGAAAGAAATTCCAGATTGCTTTCTTCGGAAATCTGAAAGATGAACTCCTGAACATCACCTTCCATGATTCCGGCCGAAGCACACAGCGGCATAATGGAAATTCCGCCATCTTCTTTTGGAAATGGTGTCATAACTTTATAAGGTGCAGTAAAGGAAAGATCTTCCACTATGGTTTTTCCATCCCGGCTTCCGGTGCGGATCGACAGTCTGGATATTTTTCCGAATTTGTTTTCTGTCAAATGTTCGTCCGCCTTTCTTTTTTATTTTTCAAAAATGCTTCTTATATTCTTGCTGTGAAGTAAAGCGGACATTCACAATCCGCTTCTCTGCGTTCAAGTCGAACATTTTGCTTACAGATCTTCCAGCAATACACTTTTTTTGATCCATTCTACTACTTTATCCACATTTTCATCCCCGCGGATGTTGGTAAACTGGAATGGACGGTCACCACGCATTTTCTTTGAATCACGTTCCATGACTTCCAGACTTGCTCCGACATATGGTGCGAGGTCGATTTTGTTGATGACAAGCAGATCTGATCTTGTGATACCAGGACCGCCTTTTCTCGGAATTTTATCTCCTTCTGCAACATCGATCACGAAAATCGTGGCATCTACCAGTTCTGGGCTGAAGGTTGCGGAAAGGTTATCTCCGCCGCTCTCGATAAAGAGCAGTTCAATATCCGGGAAACGCTCCATCATTTCATCAACTGCTTCAAGGTTCATCGAGGCATCTTCACGGATTGCCGTATGCGGGCATCCGCCGGTTTCCACACCGATGATCCGCTCGACCGGAAGAACACTGTTTTTTGCCAGAAACTGTGCGTCTTCCTTTGTATAAATATCATTGGTGATGACACCAATGCTGTAGTCTTTTGCCATTTTTCTTGATAATGCTTCGATAAGTGCTGTTTTTCCGGAACCTACCGGGCCGGCAACTCCAATTTTCACGTATGACATACTTTTTCCTCCTGCTATGACATATACAATCTGGAATACAGTTTTTCGTGCTGGATTCCACGAATATCAAATCCCGGTGCTGACAGGCACAGGTCATCTTCGCTGTAAGTTCGGATCTCTTCCAGAATTTCTGCAAATTCCGGATAACATCCGCTCAAAAGCTGCTGTCCTGCACTCTGACTGAGCGGGATGGTTTTGACACAGTTTGTTACCATTGCGGAAGTCTGTGCATATAAATAATGATACAACGTCTCTTCTTCCTCGATTCCAAGAGCCGCACAGAAAACTCCGTACACAATGCAGTGACTGACCGCTTTTCCCTTTCTTGCGTCCAGATACGTTTCAAAAATTTCTCTGTTTTTCATCGGCATCGTTTCTGCATGCAGTTTTTCGATTGTTTTTGCAAAACGGGAACCCATTTTTCTGGACGCTTCCCGCTGTTCAAAAGGAATCCTGGATGCTCCGAGGATTTCTTCCAGCTCATCCAGTCCGTCTGCATCACTTTGATCTGCCAGTTCCCACGCAAGACGAACTGCCAGCAGATCGGTATAAGCAAGTGCGAAACGCAGTTTTTTATGAATATATTCTGCCGCTGTTTTCTCATCGCAGACGCTTCCCTGCTGGATGTAAGTTTCCAGTCCCTGCGAGTGAGAATAGCCTCCGATCGGGAAAAGTGCGTCATTTACCTGCAATAAGAAGAAACGGCGAATTTCCTGTTCTCTGTCCATATCCGTTCCTCTCTTTTTGTGATGCCGGAGCACATTCTGCCCCGGCACCGTAATATCTTTTATATTCTCAGTGATGATGGTTGTGGATCGCTGCGGAAATCCGTCGGTCAAAATCAAGTTTCCGCACGGTTTTTTCTGCTTTTACCCCGTGCAGTTTTTCCAGCATCGCCATCATCGGCTCATTGTAAATGGTGATAAAGGTATTTTCTTTATCGCCCCAGAAGAGCGGTGCATGGCGGTTGCCGATCTCGTAGCAGACCTTTGCAACATATTTTTCGTGTCCCGGTGCAAGCGATACTTCGATCACTTCGCACGGCGGTGTGTTGACCACGATCACCACACCGTCTGCATCATAGATCACATCGTCCTGAAACAGTCCTCTTGTCAGAATGGAATCATCCATACGGATGCCCACTTCACGACCCTGACCGGTCACTTTTCGATGGATCTTTTTAAATGCTTCATGCCATTCGATATCCACATATTCTACTGTTTTTCCTGCGATATCCACATCTTTTAATTTTCCGATTACTTTTTCACAAACCATTCTACCATACTCCTAAGATCAGCATGATTCCCGGAATCCATGCGGTGACCACACCTTCAAACACCTGAAGCAGCGGTACAAATTTTCCGAGCTTTTTGCCCATGATATCTTCTACAAATGCAGTTCCCCAGAGGATTGCCCACAGATACCAGATACCTGCCCAGCGGATATCTGCGGTAATTCCAAGTGCTGCACTTCCGGTAATTCCCTCGATGGTTCCAAAGATCAGTGCATTGACTGCAACAAAGGTGGAAAACCATGCAAACGGAATCGGGCTGAGCTTGTAAATCTTGCTGAATGCGACAAACAGATAGGTAAATCCAAACAGAAGTCCGGTTCCTGCCGCATAATAGTTGCCCTGTACCAGGCTCACGAAATTGATAAAGACCGACAGGCCTCCGGTCAGCAAATTCATCACTGCCGCCGATTTGCCATCGACTTTGTACAGCGTACACATGCCGTTGTTGATCAGTACAATTCCCACAAATAAAAGGCAAACTCCTAACATTTTGTTCCTCCTAACTCTTTATTTAAATTGATGTCCTCAAAATCCGCTCATTTTTCTGCGAAAAATGGCTGCTTTTTCGTGATTTGGCGGGATTCATAGACATAAAAATGTATGCAAGCATCCATTTTATGTCCATTTCTCCCTTGGACATCAAAATAAGTTATACAGCTGTGTAAGCGGCAGTTTCTGTGCCGGTTTGGATGTGATGGATTCTCCGTCGACCGTCACTTCATAGGTTTCCGAATCTACGGTAATCTTCGGTGTGCGATTATTAAATACCATGTCTTTCTTGGCGATCGTGCGGCATCCTTTTACCGGAACAACGTTTTTTTCCAGTCCGTATGCATCTTTGATATCTGCATCGTAAGCTGCTTTAGAAACAAAAGTCAGGCATGCTTCATTTTTTGCCTTTCCATGTGCTGCGAACATCGGCTGATAGAGAACCGGCTGTGTGGTCGGGATGGATGCATTTGCATCACCCATCTTAGATGCAATGATCATGCCGCCTTTGATGATCATATCCGGTTTTGCACCGAAGAATGCCGGTTTCCACAGTACCAGGTCTGCGAACTTGCCTTTTTCCACAGAACCTACATAATCTGCAATACCATGTGTTAATGCCGGATTGATCGTATATTTTGCGATATAACGTTTTACACGGAAGTTGTCATTTCCTTTGCCTTCGTCTTCCGGAAGTGCTCCGCGTTCGTCTTTCATTTTGCTTGCTGTCTGCCAGGTACGTGTGATAACTTCGCCGACACGTCCCATTGCCTGAGAGTCCGAACTCATCATACTGAAGATACCCATGTCATGCAGAACATCTTCTGCTGCGATGGTTTCCGGACGGATTCTGGAATCTGCAAATGCGACATCTTCCGGGATTTTTTTGTCCAGATGATGGCATACCATCAGCATATCCAGATGCTCATCCAGTGTATTGACCGTGTATGGCATGGTCGGGTTTGTGGATGACGGAAGTACATTTCCTGCTGCCGCTGCACGGATGATGTCCGGTGCGTGTCCTCCGCCTGCACCCTCGGTGTGGTAAGTATGGATCGTTCGACCTCCGATCGCTGCCAAGGTATCTTCGACACATCCGCCCTCATTCAGCGTATCAGTATGGATTGCTACCTGCACATCGTACTCATCTGCTACATTCAGGCAGTGGTTGATAACAGCCGGTGTCGCACCCCAGTCTTCATGGATTTTCAGTCCCATTGCACCTGCTTTGACCTGCTCGATCAGCGGTGCTTCATCCGAACAGTTTCCTTTTCCGAGGAATCCAAGATTCATCGGATATTCTTCTGCTGCTTTGAGCATCATTTTCAAGTTCCACGGTCCAGGTGTACAGGTCGTTGCATTGGTTCCGTCTGCCGGACCGGTACCGCCTCCAATCATCGTTGTCACACCGCTGTACAGTGCACAGTCGATCTGCTGCGGGCTGATAAAATGAATGTGGGTATCAATTCCGCCAGCAGTTACGATCATGCCTTCTCCTGCCAGTGCCTCTGTGGAAGCTCCAACCGTCATGCCCGGAGTTACGCCGTCCATAATATCCGGATTTCCTGCTTTTCCGATTCCGACGATTTTGCCGTCTTTGATACCGATATCTGCTTTTATGATTCCGGTCACATCCACGATCAGTGCATTTGTGATGACCAGATCCAGATCTCCGTCTTTGCTGCAGGTCTTAACAGACTGTCCCATACCGTCACGGATGGTTTTTCCGCCTCCGAATTTAATTTCATCTCCATAGGTGGTAAAATCTTTTTCCACTTCAACGACAAGGCTTGTATCTGCCAGTCTTACTTTATCGCCCACGGTCGGGCCGTACATCATTGCATATTTTTCACCGGAAATTTTTACGCTCATCTGCCATCCTCCTATACAAAACCTTTTAATGCTGCTTTTTCCATAGAAGCTTTTTTCGTGTCTTCTCCTGCTCTGGCTCTTGTCAGGTCATTTAATCCAAATACACGCTTTCTGCCGCCCATCTGTGTGAGCTGAACCTCTTTTTCTTCGCCCGGTTCAAAACGAACTGATGTTCCAGACGGAATATCCAGATGATATCCATAAGCTGTCTCACGGTCAAACGAAAGGCATTTATTTACTTCGAAAAAATGATAATGAGATCCCACCTGCACCGGGCGGTCTCCTTTATTCGCAACAAGAATTTTCACTGTGTTTTTTCCTTCGTTGAGTGTGATCTCTCTGTCTGCCGGAATAATTTCACCGATTTTCATGGTTTGTTGTCCTCCTTCTTCAAGATTCGCCCGCAGATCATCTGCGGGGATGCCTCCTGTCTACTGGATCGGATTATGTACCGTTACCAGCTTGGTTCCATCCGGAAAAGTTGCCTCTACCTGTACTTCTTCCAGCATATCTGCAACACCATCCATAACATCTTTTTTGGTAAGGATCTTCGTTCCAAGCTGCATCAGTTCCACAACCGTTTTTCCGTCACGTGCCAGTTCCAGAAGTTCCGAACTGATATAAGCAAGCGACTCTACATAATTCAGCTTCACGCCGCGTTCTTTTCTCTCTTTGGCAAGATTTCCCGCCATGTGAAGCATCAGTTTTTCCTGTTCCTTCGGGGTAAGTCTCATAGTAATCCTCCTGTTCGTTTATTTAGTAAGAATAAAATCAACATCAACAGTTCAGCCATGCAAGCTCGATTTGGCGATTCCATCGCCTTTTTCGCTGCTATCGCAGCTAAAATCTCGCTTTTGGCAGAGTGCCATATCAAAATACATAAAAATATTCATTTGCAAACTTGTTTGCATTCATATTTTTTTGCATTTTGTCACGGCTGAACTGTTACAAAAAAAGACGCAGACAATGGCTCCCTTTTACAGGCTCCATTGTCTGCGTCTTTATCCCTATGGATTTGCTATGCATTATAGCCGATTTTATTTTTTCCGTCAAGCAGTTTTTTGAAAGATTTTTGCATTATTCGAATGTTTTTGCTGTTATTTTTCCTGGTTTCCTTCGTTTTCTGCATTATTTTGAACGTTTTGATAAACTTTTGCTTTATCAACACGATGGTCATCCATCTTCAGGACAACTACTTTCACGCCGTCACTTACAAAACTGTCCCCCTCTTTCGGGATCTGCCCCAGCTCTTCCATGATCCAGCCGCTCAAGGTATTGACATCCACCGCTTTCTCGATATCCAGCAGTTCAAATACTTTATCAATATTTGCCGATCCGCTCATCAGATATTCCCGGTCTGAAATTTTTTCGATTTCTTTGATGACACGGTCATGCTCATCCCAGATATCACCGACCAGTTCTTCGATGATATCTTCAATCGTAACCAGACCTTCCGTTCCGCCAAATTCATCCAGAATGATCGCAATGTGAGTTTTACTGTCCTGAAGCTTTTTCAACAGGACACCGATCTTCATCGTCGGTGTGATAAACAACACCGGGCGGATGATATCTTTCAGAGGTCGGTCGGTATGATAAATAAAATTGTGGAAATCCTTCTGGTTGATAATGCCTATGATGTGGTCGATATCTTCTTCGTAGACCGGAAGCCTTGAAAATCCGGTATCCAGAAACATCTTTGCGATTTCTTCTTTTGTCGCATCCAGCGGAATACTCTCAATGTCCACACGCGGCGTATAAATATCACTTGTCTCAAGATCCATAAAACCAATCGCACTGCGGATCAGTGTACTTTCATCAGCATCGATCCCGCCTTCCTGCTCTGCTTCTTCCACGATCGTCATCAGCTCCTCGTCCGTGATCCCACGGTCATCCGAAGGCTTGTTGAACAGTTTGACAAGCAGCTTTTTCCATTGAGCGAACATCCAGATAAATGGTTTTAAAAGCACCATCAGGGCACGGATAAACGGTGCGGAAAACATGGCAAATTTCTCCGGTGATTCTTTGGCAATGCTTTTCGGCGAGATTTCACCAAAGATCAGCACGACAACCGTGACGGAAGCTGTTGCAACGCTCGCCCCTGTCTGCTCACCCAAAAATTTGACAAAGAGCAGTGTCGCCACAGATGAGAGCAGAATATTGACCAGGTTGTTGCCGATCAGGATCGCCGAAAGCAGCGTGTCGTAATTGTCTGCCAGCTGAAGTGCAAGTGCTGCGGATTTGTCACCCTTGTCTGCCATTGTTTTCATACGTGCATGGCTCATCGTGGAAAAGGCTGTCTCGGTCGCAGAAAAATATGCGGACAAAACAAGACAGACCAGAATAATAACCAATGAAGTCGAGTCACTGGACATGATAAATAAAAAACCTCCCTTTCAAAAAAGCATGGCCTGTTGTACCCTGACAACAGACCATGCCCTGTCTTTCTTTGTAATCTGTTTTCTGTTGTTATTATATGAGATAGCCGTCACAGTGTCAATGGGAAGCTTTTCTTAGCGTTCGTTTTTCTTCTTACCATTCACTGCCTGAATACTTCATCTCATAGAATAACTGATGTGCTCCTTTGTGATCAACGTAGCACACAAAATATCCTTTTTTATAGGACATACTTTGCTCTCCTGTTATTACTTTTGTGTTGTTATCGTTTGCACGAACCATAACTGTCGCATGGACACCATCATAAGCATCCGGCTTTTCTGCATATCCGGCAGCGATGTCTGCTGTTCCGGTATCGGTAGCTGTCCTGGCATTTGCTATATAATTGTCTTTTGCTGCACAACAGGTACTTCTCCAGATTCCGGCAATATGTCCGGCATACTCGCATCCGCCATAAACCGATACTCCATCCATCGTATTTTCAGAGATCACACTGAAATTGTTCTCTCCAATGATGCCGCCTGCAGTGTATGCACTGCCTACACTGGTGTTCATAATCTGACATTGCGTGATGCTGCTTTCATAGCGGAACGCATCCTCACTCTCTTGTGTCTGCTTATCATCTCTTCCGGCAATTCCACCCGCATACAGTCTGCCAATGCTTTGAACATCTGATCCGGTTACGGATGGTCAATGCCTGAGACGCTGACATTTTTTCAGAAGTTATTATACAAAAATACCCACATAACTGCAACTCCCGTTCAACGGCATGTTCTTCTCTGATCATTCCAAAACAAGTTCTGAGTGTACTTCTGGCAAACTGCTGTTCATAACCAAACCTCAACCTCCTAGTGCTTAGAGTATATGAAGTTTGGGCTTTATCCTGTAGTTTTCGAATATCTGTATAAATAGAAAAAGCCCTTTGAGAAAAGGATTTTTCCTCTCTCAAAGGGCAAGTTGATAGTCGAGGGCTGTCTGCAGGCGGGACAAAAGACCATGGCGGTCTTCGGCTGTGGCGTGGATGTGTGTTATCCGACAGAAAACAGAAGCCTGTATGGACGCATCATGGAAAACGGCTGCCTTTTGTCGGAATATGCCATGGGCAGCCAGCCGATCGCCAAGCAGTTCCCGCCGCGCAACCGCCTGATCAGTGGAATCGCAAAATATGTGGTCGTTGTAGAGGCAAAGGAAAAGAGCGGTTCTTTGATCACGACGGATTTTGCCTTGGAACAGGGAAAGGATATCTATGTGATCCCCGGGCGGATCACGGATGTCATGAGTGCTGGATGCAACCGTCTGATCGCACAGGGAGCGGGGATCATCACCTCGCTGAGTGGCTTTATTGAGGAAATCGAGGAGTCACATTTTAGCGATCTGACCTGTGGCAATGCCTTTGAGGCAAATGAAATTATCCTTGAAAAAGATGAATTGTTGGTGTATAGTTGCTTTGATTTCTATCCCAAAAGCATTGAGACGGTGCTTGCGGAGAGTGGATTGGAACTCCTGTATCTATTGTCTGTCATCATGCGCTTGTGTGACAAGAAGATGTTACAGGAATGTTTTAAGAATCAATACGTCCGCTTACGATAGCGGATTACATATAAGGAGAGAGTAATGGCAAAATATCTTGTGATCGTGGAATCACCGGCAAAAGTAAAAACCATCAAGAAATTTTTGGGGAAAAATTATGAGGTCATGGCATCCAATGGACATGTCAGAGATCTTCCAAAGTCACAACTGGGCTTTGACCCGTCCAATGACTATGAACCAAAATACATCACGATCCGAGGAAAAGGGGAACTTTTAGCAGGACTTAGAAAAGAAGCAAAAAAAGCAGACCGCATCTATCTGGCACATATTGGCGACCTTATCCACCTTGCTCAATCCTAACTGATATCTCGCATCCAAT
>OGZG01001462.1_pt1 | contig 17791 bp, 14 predicted proteins | sample 1576781 | NCBI WGS metagenome assembly OGZG01 (sample SAMEA3541502, study PRJEB24748) | human gut metagenome | biome: human gut; feature: human-associated habitat; material: faeces | place: China | collected 2012 | reverse complement strand
AGTTGGGAGAAAACCGGTGTCATTGTATGCACCCTGAAAGATTTCTTCCTGAAGTTTATTTGCTATTGTTAAATACTTGGCTGGCATAAGTACCCCCCTTTTTGGTTATATTTTTTTCAAATATATTATGTTATGTATATTGTACTACATATTTAACGGATTTGCAATTTATTTGTATTGTATATAGCAATGTGAAAATACAAATATATAACAAAAGAGAGATATAAATTCAAAAAATAAGATTATATTTAAACGTTTTTATATGAAAAATTAAAATAATTTGCATAAATGTGCATATAATGTATGTGTAAATCAGCAAATAAATATAATTATTAAATAAAAATGTAATCAGAATAATAATGAGACAAAATTTAAAATTAGATGATAAGATAAAAATAACCAAAATTCTATAAATACATATGTAAAAAATAACTAATATGTATTTTAAAAAGATAGTTATTATAAAATTTGTAGACTAAAAAGTGCACAAAAAAATATAATAAAAGTCAAAAATGATTGACAAATGTATTCGCAATGACTAATATATTGTGTATAAAATAAATTGATTTAAGCACAATCAATAAAGGAGGAGTAAATTATGAGAAAGCTGACAAAGAAACTTGCGGCACTGGCACTCGGCGTAGTAACAGTTGCGTCTCTGACTGCATGCGGCGGCAGCAGCAAGGGAGTTACCGTCGCAGTACCGAACGATACCACCAATGAGGCACGTGCTCTGTTACTGTTACAGGATAACGGTTACATCACCCTGAAGGATGGTGTGGGTCTGACCGCTACTACTAAGGATATCGTTGAGAACCCTCACAACATCACCTTCGTAGAGCTGGAAGCAGCACAGGTTCCCAGAACCCTTCCGGAAGTATCCTTCGGTGTCCTGAACGGCAACTATGCTATGGAAGCAGGCCTGACTGTTGCAGACGATGCTCTGCTGTATGAGAGCGATGATTCCGAAGCAGCCGCTACTTATGTAAATGTAATCGCTGTTAAGGAAGGCAACGAGAATCTGCCTAAGATCAAGGCACTGGTAGATACCCTGAAGTCTGATGAGATCAAGCAGTATATCAATGACAATTATAATGGTGGCGTTATCCCTTACAAGTAAGATGAAGCGACAGTAAAGTAATGCGAAATCCGGAGAGCATTCCATCGAGTAGCATTCATGGGTGCTCTCCTGATTTTTCTGTTGTTTCCACAAATCCTATATGAACTCTGGGAAAAGAGAAAAGAAGATAGAATCTGTGGAAACCGTGGAAAATTTGGAGCAGTTCAGAATCGCTTTGGTATAAGCCGGCGGACATTAAAAGTGAAACAGAGCAGGAAGATGCTCGGAAATGAGGATAGGATGAAAATTTCAACCAAAGGAAGATATGCAGTACGTGTCATGCTGGATCTGGCATTGAACAACAACGGAGAGTGTATCAAGGTAAAAGAAATTGCTGCCAGACAGGGGATTTCCGAAAAGTATCTGGAGCAGATCATTGCTGTTTTGAACAAGGCAGGTTATGTAAAAAGCGTCCGTGGTGCCCAGGGCGGTTATCGTATTGCCAAGGATCCGGCAGATTTTACTGTAGGAATGATCTTACGACTGACGGAAGGCTCACTGGCTCCGGTGGCATGTCTGGAGGAAGGCGCTGATATCTGCGAACGATGTGATACCTGTGAGACTCTGGAGGTATGGCAGGAATTGTATGATGCAGTGAACAAGGTAGTGGACGGAGTCACCATTGCGGATCTGGTGGAACGACGGAACAAGCGCCTGGAGAATCTGGATTACTCCATATAAAGATAGGAATAATAGAAGACAATAACGCAGCCCGACAGGAGATCCTGCCGGGCTGTTTTTTGGGTTTGCAGAGAATGAAAGGGGGTCATTCCTGCAGAAAATGTTAACTGGGGGAATGAATGGTTAACAACTCAAGTATATCGAGAGAACTGCCCATTGTCAACGAATGTTGTATGTTGGTTGACAAACTTTCATCGACAAATATCGCGTAATTCGGATTTTCCATACATGTAGTAATAAAAACTACATAAAACAACATAAAACACCACGAAATGAAATATAATAGCAAAAACTCATTGCTTTTTACTCCACAACGTGGTAAGCTAAACTCTGCAAACAAGTAGAAAGGTGTATGCGATAATGAGCGAAGCATTTCATATTATATCAGACGGTTCCTGTGATCTTCCCATGGAGCTGACCAAAGAAAAAGACATTACGGTAGTTCCCTTTTATGTATCTTTTGAAGAGGGGAAATACCAGAAGGAAATGATAGAGATCGGTGTCCGTGAGTTCTATCAGGAAATGGTGGATCACCCGGATGTATATCCGAAGTCTTCCATGCCTTCCGTGCAGGATTATGTAGATGCATTTCTTCCTTTTGTCAAGGCGGGAACTCCCATTATCTGCATCTGTATCACCACCAAGTTCAGCGGCTCCATGCAGTCTGCTCTGAATGCAAAAGCGATCCTGGAAGAGGAATATCCCAATGCACAGATTTATGTCTGCGACTCTACTGTGAATACCGTATTGCAGGGCATCTATGTATTGGAAGCGGTACGCCTTAGAGATGCGGGGAAGAGTTACCAGGAGAGTATCGATCGCCTGAATGAGATCAAGAGCTCCGGCAGAATCTTTTTCACCGTAGGAAATATGGAATATTTAAAGCACGGCGGACGTATCGGCAAAGTAGCCAGCGTGGCCGGCAGCCTGCTTGGCATCAAGCCCATCATTACCTTAAAAGAGGGAGAAATCTTCCCCTCCGGTATCGGCAGAAGCCGTCGCAAGACGGTAGATAAAAATATCGATCTGCTGTTAGCATATTTTGCAGAGGAAAAGGCAGATATTGCCAATTACAGCGTCTGCGTGGGATATGGCTACGATTATGAAGAAGCCGTAGAGTTCCGCGACAGACTGGCAGGCAGACTGAAAGAAAAGGGATACGACATCGACACCATTCCCATCATCCAGATCGGTGCCACCATTGGCGTACACACCGGACCTTATCCGTTGGGAATCGGTGTCGTGAAGAGAGCTATTTAAAATTTATTTCACCCTGGCAGGCATTTAATAATTCCTGCACATTTTCAAAAGCATAGTCCGGCAGATATTGGGTATTCGGCTCCCCCTCGGGAGTCAGAATATCCTTTTTTTGTGCCTCGCCGGTGAAGAGAACACAGGTGTCCACACCACCGTTGATGCCGCAGGCAATATCGGTGTACAGACGATCGCCAACCACCAGAGTCTCCTCGGGAGTGAAGCCGGAGACTTCAAGGCAAAGCTTTACGACCTCTTTGCTGGGCTTGCCCAGATAGATGGGCTGTTTGTCTGTGGTGGCGGTGATCATGTCGCAGATGGCACCGCAATCGGGGATAAAGCCGAAGTCGATGGGGCAGCGCAGATCCGGGTTGGTGCCGTAGAAAGGAACATCCTGGGTGAATAAAATCTTGCAGACTTCGGTAAGCTTTGCATAATTTAATTCACTGTCATAGGCAACGACCACGCAGTCAATGCTGTCCTCGCAGACCTCGGTTACCCAGAGGCCATTCTTTCGCAGTTCCGCCACAAAGGAAGCGGTTCCCAGAACGAAGATTTTCTTGTCTGCATAATTCTCCTTCAAAAAACGCAGCGTCATATAGCCGGAGGTGATGAACTGATCCTCCGTGCTGTCCAGGTGAAATGCATCGTGGAATTTTTTCACATAGTCCAGTCCGCTTTTTGTGGAATTGTTGGTAATGTAATAAGCCCTGCCGCCGATGGCCTGAATGTAGCGGAGAAGATCCGCACTTCCCTCATACAAGGTATCGCCTACGGCAATGGTGCCGTCGATATCGAACAGGAAAAGCTTTTTATCTTTCAGACGAGCCAGCTTTGCGGCATCGCTGTAAATGTGCTTCGGGTCAAAAGTATCCATAATTATCCTCATTTCTAAGCATCAAACGCTCAGGTTCATGTTAGCAACGAATATCCCCACTGTCAAGGAAAAGACAGCTTCTGGAGGGAAACGTGAGTGGAATTGCGGAGGCATTTATGGTATGATGGGCATAGGCATGAGCTGTGTTGCCTGTGGCTCTTATGGAATTCGACAGATTGCATACAAGATTGCGCAAGGGACATGGGAAATAGGATGAAGTGATTTAACGACTACAATTAAAAAGGACAACATTACGGTTATGGACGAAAAGAAAGATAAAGGTTTACAGGGAAATGAGAAAATAGAGGAGGCAATTCTGGCATTACAGCAGGAGCCGACAGAAGAACTTCTGGCGCATGCTCTGACGGTGGTGCGCAGACGTATGCGGGAGCAGGGACAGCTTATCGTGGCGGTGGAACCGCCCTCAGCAGATGTGCAGGAAGCGGTGACACAGGCCGCCGGAACTGCCATGCGCCTGCAGGCGGTGCAGACCTCCGATGGGAAAAAATGGTGGTCGGCCTTCACCGGATTTGAGGAAGAATTAAAGGGAAGCGGCAGCGTAATGTCCACTTTTCTCACGGATATGGAGCAGCTGTTCCGCATGACGTTGACTGCCGATGATATCGAGGGTGTGATCCTGAATCCCTGGAACCGGACGTTGATGCTGGACAAGCGGTTCCTGCATATTATTCTCGGAGAATAGCAAAAGAGGGAGAAGCGGAGCATGACAGAGAGCTATGAACTGCCCGTGCTTTTTACGGACGATGAATGCAAGGCTTATGCCGCATGGGGCATGAAAAAAGAAAAAGTACTGATGCCGTTTGCCCTGATCACTATACTGATCTATATGGTAGCAACCGTGCTGGTAGTGATGAAGGTCTGGGGTGTGCGGGAGAGTGACCATCTGCTGTTCCAGATGCTGTTGTGGGGTGACTGGATTCCGGAACTGACGGGAGCGCTGGCGGTTTTCATGACGATCCTGTTACTGGGACCGTTGAACTTTATACTGGATAAATTATGGAAAAAACCGGCAGAGCCCATGTGGCTGTGTGTAGTACCGGAGGGTGGAACTGTGAAGGTCACTGCCGTGAGAGGTCTGGAAGGTAATCCCCGGACACCGGCAGAGATCTATCCACTGACGGAACTGGAAACCTTTTTAAACCCGGCGGACAACACGATCTGCTATCAGAAGAAATGGTATCGGATCGGGGAAAATACCATAGAAAATATTTATCCGCCGGAAAAACAGCATCCATGGATGGATCACCCGGAAAATAAAGCCAGCGGCATCATCGATGTACAGAGACTTATGGAGATCCTGAAAGGGTACGAAGCGTCTCTGAAGGCTGCCCGGAAGGAATGTGAATGGATGGAAAAGCACGGCGGATAGAACGAATAGATGACAGAAAAGCGGATAAAAATTATGACCGGGATAAGATGGCATAAGACAAATCAGGAAAGAGGTAGGGAAAATATGAAACTGATCTCATGGAATGTGAACGGGCTGAGAGCCTGCGTGCAGAAGGGATTTCTGGATTTCTTTCAGGAAACGGATGCAGATATTTTCTGCTTACAAGAGACAAAATTGCAGGAGGGACAGATCGCACTGGATCTGCCCGGATATCATCAGTATTGGAATTACGCAGAGAAAAAGGGCTATTCCGGCACTGCAATTTTTACAAAGGAAGAGCCCATACAGGTGACTTACGGCATCGGCGTGGAGGAACACGACCATGAGGGCCGGGTGATCACTGCAGAGTATTCGGAGTTCTATTTTGTGACAGTCTATGTACCGAACGCCCAGAGAGAGCTGACGAGACTGGAATACCGCATGCAGTGGGAAGCGGATTTCCTGGCGTATCTTAAGAAGCTGGAAGAGAAAAAGCCGGTGATCTATGCGGGAGACCTGAACGTGGCGCATCAGGAAATCGACCTGAAAAATGCGAAGACCAACCGTGGCAATGCGGGCTTCACTGATGAAGAGAGAGCCTGCTTTTCGAAGGTACTGGAGAACGGATTTATCGATACGTTCCGCTATTTTTATCCGGACCTGACCGGGGTGTATTCCTGGTGGTCTTATATGTTCCAGGCGAGAGCAAAAAATGCCGGATGGAGAATTGATTATTTCGTGGTATCGGAGTGTCTGAAAGACCGGCTGGCGGATGCGAAGATCCACACGGAAATTTTGGGATCGGATCATTGTCCCATTGAACTGGATCTGAAATAAACGGACAGCATAACGGAGGAGACTTATGAGCTTACGTTTCTGTTTTGGCCCTTCCGGGTCGGGCAAAAGCCACAGAATCTATGAAGAGATCATGCAGCGGGCGGCAGAGGAACCGGGCAGGAATTTCCTGATCATTGTGCCGGATCAGTTCACCATGCAGACCCAGAAGGATCTGGTCATGCGCAGTGACCGGGATGGCATCCTGAATATCGATGTCCTGAGCTTCGGCCGACTCAGCCACCGCATTCTGGAGGAAGTGGGGACCAAAGAGATGCCGGTACTGGATGACACCGGCAAAAGCCTGGTGCTGCAAAAAGTGGCGGCGGATCTGAAGGAACAGCTTCCGGCCATGGGAAGTCTCCTGCACAAGCAGGGCTATATCCATGAGGTGAAAAGTGCGATCTCCGAGTTCATGCAATACGGTATCAGCACACAGGATATGGACAAGCTGATCACCAGTGCACAGAAGCGTGGCGCGCTGGCCATGAAACTGAAAGACTTAAAGACTCTGTACCGGGGCTTTCAGGATTATATCAGGGATCATTTTATCACCACCGAGGAGACACTGGATGTACTGCGCAGATCCCTGTCCAAATCAAAGATCTTAAAGGGCAGTGTAGTGGTGTTTGACGGCTTTACGGGATTTACTCCCATACAGAACCGGCTGATCCAGGAACTGATGCGCGTGTGCGCAGAGACCATCGTTACCGTGACCATTGGAGTGGGAGAGGATCCGTATAAAATGGATGGTGAACAGAAGCTGTTCCATCTGAGCAAGAAGACGGTGGCGGATCTGGAAAAGCTGGCAGCGGAGGCAGAGGTAGAGCGGGGAGAGGATCTCTTTGTCAAGGGGGGGGCCAATCGCTTCGCCAAGGCACCGGCATTACACTATCTGGAACAGAATCTGTTCCGGTATCAGTATGAACCGTATGCGGGAGAACAGCAAGAGATCCATATGTTTGAAGCCCTTTCCCCCAGAGAGGAAGTCCACCAGACAGCGCTGTACATCCGGCACCTGATCAGAGAGCAGGGGATGACCTACCGGGACATTGCCGTGGTCATCGGAGATCTGGAAGGATACGCTTCCTATGTGGAAACAGAATTCGGACAGCTGGAGATCCCATGTTTCCTGGACCGTACCAGAGGGATCGTGCTGAATCCCATGATCGAATATATCAAGAGCGCATTGCAGCTGTATATTAAGGATTTTTCCTATGATACGGTGTTTCATTTTCTGCGCAGCGGCATGTCGGATATTTCCAGAGAAGAGATTGATGAGCTGGAAAACTATGTGATCCGCACCGGGGCGAGAGGCTATCGGACCTATAGCCGTCTGTTTACCCGCAGAACGGAAGAACTGCAGGAAAATGCGGAGGGGAGCGAACAGGCGGAAGAGAAGACCATGGAGCGTCTGAACCGTATCCGGCAACAGTTCATGGATGCGGTGGAGATTCTGCACATGGGAAGCCAGGAAAAGGCTGGAGACTATGTCAGCCATCTGTACGATTTCCTGGAACAGAATCAGGTGCAGCAAAAGCTTTTGAACTATCAGCAGCAGTTTGAAAAAGAGGGAGACTTATCCAGAGCCAGAGAGTATGCACAGATTTACCGGCTGGTCATGGATCTGCTGGATCAGGTCTATGAACTGTTGGGAGAGGAAGAAATCTCCAGACAGGAATTTGCGGATATTTTAGAGGCCGGTTTCGGCGAGATCACTGTCGGTACGATCCCTCAGAACGTGGATCGTATCGTGGTGGGCGATATGGAGCGAACCCGTCTGAAACAGGTGAAGGTATTGTTTTTCCTAGGAGTAAATGACGGAAATATTCCGAAAAATGCTTCCAAGGGCGGGATCATTTCGGATATGGATCGGGAATTCCTGATTGAATCCGGGACAGAGATGGCACCCAGCCCGAGACAGCAGATGTATATCCAGAGATTATATCTGTATCTGAATATGACCAAGCCCTCAGAACAGCTGTATCTGTCCTATGCCAAGGTAAACAGTGAAGGAAAGGGCATAAGACCGTCCTACCTGATCGATACGGTGCGGAAGCTGTTCCCGGCAATGAGCGTGGAGAATCCCCAGAACCGCAGCCGCCTGGAACAGATCGAGGGCAGACAGGAAGGTGCCAGATATCTGGCGGAGGAACTGCGGGAATATGTGGAAGGAACCCTGCCGGAAGAAGAGAGGCAGGACTTCTATCTCATGTACCGTGCCTACGAGGCGGATGCGGCGGGCAGAGGCTTGCTGACCCGGGCGGCATTTCGCAGATACAGGGAGAGCGGTCTGTCCCGGATCGTGGCCAGAGCATTGTACGGACAGCAGCTGGAAAACAGTGTCAGCCGTCTGGAAACTTATGCTGCCTGTGCCTGCAGACACTTTTTGCAATATGGTCTTTCCCTGCAGGAACGGGAAGAATTCGGCTTCGAGGCTTCGGATATGGGTACGGTATATCATGCAGTACTGGAAAACTTTGCAGGAAAACTTGCAGAATCCAACCTGACATGGTGGGATTTTACGGAGGATTTTGCAGCCAAAGCCGTCAAAGAATCCGTGGAAGCCTATGCGGCAATCTACGGGGAGACGGTATTATACAGCTCTGCGCGGAATGAATATGCCATTACCCGCATGAGCAGGATCCTGACCCGCACAGTGCTGACCTTGCAGAAACATTTGAAACAGGGCAGTTTCCAGCCAGATGATTATGAACTTTCTTTCCGGTTTGCGGAGGATCTGGACAGCATTCATGTGGATCTGTCTGAGGACGAGAAGATGCATTTGCAGGGACGGATCGATCGTATCGATGTGGCGGAAGATGCAGAGCATGTCTACGTCAAGGTCATTGATTATAAGTCCGGCAACCGGAAATTTGATCTGGCGGCATTGTATTACGGTCTGCAGTTGCAGCTGGTGGTATATATGAATGCAGCCATGGAGATGGAGAGCCGAAAGCATCCGGACAAGGAGATCGTTCCGGCGGCACTTCTGTATTATCACATCGATGATCCCACCATAGAGACACCGGTGGAGCTCACGGATGAGCAGATCAATGAACAGATCCTTGCAAAGCTTCGTATGAACGGTGTAGTAAACAGTGATCCTGGGGTCGTGGAGCGGCTGGACCGCTATATGCAGGATAAGTCTGTGGTCATTCCGGTGGAGAAGAAAAAGGATGGAAGCTTCAGTGCCAGATCCGGTGTCTTAAGCCGGGAGGAGATGCAGTTGATATCTTCTTATGTAGATGCCAAGATCCGCAGCATCGGGCGGGAGATCCTGGACGGAAAAATAGCAGCCAATCCCTATGAGAAAGGCAATGAAGAGGCTTGTACTTATTGCGCCTATAAAAAGGTCTGCGGTTTCGATGGCAGTATTCCGGGCTATGAGAAGAGACAGCTGGAAGATCTGGATAAGCAGGCGCTGATGCAGCGGATGCAGAAGACCGTGGAAGCTTAGGGCAAAGGGTGCCCGGCGGGAGTGTGTGCCTGACAGGAAGCTCGAAGAGAAAGCACCCGCTGCCCGGAGGAACAGGACGGCAACAGGAGAAAAGAAACAGGAACAGAGGTAGCGTATGGGAATGAATTTTACCCCGGAACAGCAAAAGGTAATCGAACTGCATAACAGCAACATTCTGGTATCGGCGGCCGCGGGAAGCGGTAAGACGGCGGTACTGGTAGAGCGTATCATCCGTATGATCTGTGAGGGGGAGCATCCGGCGGACATTGACCGCCTGTTGATCGTGACTTTCACCAATGCGGCGGCTGCGGAGATGCGGGAGCGTATCGCAGCCGGGATCGCCGCCAGACTGGAAGCGGATCCGGGGAATGACCATATCCAGAAGCAGTCCGCCCTGTTACACAATGCCCAGATCACCACGATCGACAGCTTCAGCCTGTTCCTGATCCGGAATCATTTTAATGAGATCGGTCTGGATCCGGATTTCCGTGTGGCAGACGAGGGTGAGATCAAGCTGTTGCAGCAGGAGGTGCTGGGACAGCTGCTGGAGGATGCCTATGCGGGGAAATTTGTTCCGGATGATGTTCCGACGTCCCGGGAAAACCGTGACAGCGGAGCGATGATACCGAAGGAAGCGTCAGGGAATGATTTTGCGGAAGAGGTTCCGGGAAAACGTGACAGCGGGGATCCATCCCGGGAGGCACGGGAACGTTTCCACGCCTGTGTGGAATATTTCTGCCCCGGCGGCAGAGAGAGCGTGCTGGAACAGCATATCCTGAACCTGTCCCGCTATGCCGGAAGTTTTCCCTGGCCCGCAGAATGGCTGGAAGAGCGTAAAAACGATTATGCGGCGGGAGATCTGGATGCCCTGCTGCACAGTGATTACGGACAATATCTGGCAGAGCGTGTGAGCCGTGTCCTGCAAGGGTGTCTGGAAAAACTGGTGGAAGTGAAAAAGCTGTGTGAGCTGCCGGACGGTCCATATATGTATGGAGAACTGACAGAAGCGGAGAGCGAACAGCTGGAACGCCTGGCTGCCTGCAAGGATTTGAAGGAACAGGCAGCAAAGGTTCCAGCAGTGACTTTCGGCCGTCTTTCTTCCAAGAAGGATGAGAGCGTGGATCCCGCCAAACGGGAGCTGGCGAAATCCATCCGTAATAGCGTAAAAGACACGCTGGCGGATCTGACGGAACAATATTTCAAGACACCGTTAGAGTTGGTGGTGGAACAGGGAAAAGCCTGCAGGGAGCCGCTCCGGATGCTGCTTAACCTGGTGCTGGAATTCGACAGAAGGCTTCTTGCGGCCAAACAGGAGCGACATCTGATCGACTTTTCCGACATGGAGCACTATGCGTTACAGATTCTGCTAAAACGGGAAAAAGTGGAAGAGACCGGCGATGCAGGGACGGACAGCGCCGGTGATACAGGAATGGACAGCACCGGTGTGAAATATGACATTGTGCCAAGTGACGTGGCATTGGAGTATCGCCAGTATTTTCAGGAGATCCTCATTGACGAATACCAGGACAGTAATCTGGTACAGGAATATCTGTTAAGTGCCATCTCCGGGGAAGCGGAGGGACATTATAACCGCTTCATGGTAGGTGATGTGAAGCAGAGTATTTATAAATTCCGTCTGGCCAGACCGGAACTTTTCCTGGAAAAATACGACACCTATCAGGAGAGTGGGGATCTGTGCCGGATCGACCTGGCGAAGAACTTCCGAAGCCGTGTGCAGGTGGTGGATGCGGTAAACGATGTGTTTTCCCGCATCATGAGCCGGGAGATCGGCGGCATTGCCTATGATGATAAGGCAGCATTGTATCCCGGGGCCACATATCCCGCCACAGAGGATCCTGCATACGGCAGTGAACTATTACTGATCCGTAAGCCGGAGAAGGGGGATGGTGCGGAAGGCGGCAGCGGAGAACAGCGTCCCGACGGGGCAAGAGGTCCCGTGGACTATGACAACGTAAGACAGCTGGAAGCACTGGCTATTGCGGCACGTATCAAGCAGCTGAAGGGCAGTCTGAAAGTCATGGAGAAGGCTACGGGAGAATTGCGCCCGGTGCGGTACTCGGATATGGTGATTTTGCTTCGTACCACCAGTGGCTGGGATGAGGAATTCAAGAAAGTACTGGAACAGCAGGGAATCCCTGTCTACATTACATCCAAGACCGGATATTTCGGGGCCCTGGAAGTACAGGAACTGCTGCAGTTTTTACGAGTGCTGGACAACCCGAGACAGGATATTCCGCTGTTCAGCGTGATGCAGTCGATCTTCGGAGGCTTTACCCAGGAAGAGATCGCCCGGATCCGCAGCGGAAGCAAAGGGCATTCCTGGAAGAGAATGACACTGTATGAGGCATTGAAAGAAGTGGCGCAGAGTGGACGGATGGCGGAAGCGGGAGAAGAGGCATCAGCGGGCGAAAGCGCCGGGGAAGAAAACGCCGGGGCCGGACAGTACTGGCAGCGCGCATTGGAAGCTGCAACAGTACCGGAGGACATGGAACCGGAGACAGAACTTTCCCAAAAGGCAGATACTTTCTTACAACGTATTGATCATTACCGTGATCTGACTCCCTTCACCTCCATCCGCGACCTGCTGCAGCGGATCCTGGACGATTACGATTATCTGAACTATGTGACGGCACTTCCTGCTGGCAGCAAGCGCCGGGCCAACGTGGAGATGCTGCTGACGAAGGCTTCTGCTTTTGAGAAGACCAGTTATTTTGGACTGTTCCATTTCATCCGTTATATGGAACAGTTGGAAAAATACGATGTGGATTACGGTGAGGCGGATACCCTGGACGAAAATGCCGATGTGGTGCGGATCATGAGCATCCACAAGAGTAAAGGTCTGGAATTCCCCGTGGTATTTGTCTCCGGGCTGTCGAAGCGTTTCAACATGCAGGATGCGAACCAGTCCCTGATCGTGGATATGGATCTGGGAGTAGCGGTGGACTATGTGGATTCCGGCCGCCGCATTAAAAATAAGACCCTCCGCCGGGCTGTTCTGTCAGCGAAAATGAAGGAGGACAATCTGGCGGAGGAACTGCGTGTGCTTTACGTGGCACTGACCCGTGCCAGAGAAAAACTGATCCTGACAGCGGTGTTGGATAAGGCGGAGGAAAAATGGGAGCTGTCCCGGATGACAGGACAGGAGAAGCTGACCTATCTGGATTTCTGTGAGGCGGGGAGCTATATGGATTTTCTGCTGCCAATCCTGCCTAAGACAGGAATTGCAGTAACAACGCTGGGAACAGAAGACCTGGCGGCAGAGGAGATCAGGGAACAACTGCGCATGGGAGACCGCAGGGAACTGTTGCAGCGTGTGACGGACGGCGAGACTCCTTTGCCTGGGGACCCGGAGGAGAACGAACGAAAGCTTGCGAAACTGCGGGAGCGATTTGCCTATGCCTATCCGTATCCCGGCCTGCAGAAGCTCTATACCAAGACCACGGTATCGGAACTGAAGATTGCGGCCATGGCGGAGAAGGATGAAGCGGCATTTCATACCTTCGAAGAAAAAGAAGTGGTGCCTTATATCCCGGCTTTCCGCAGAGAACAGGAAAAGGTCAGCGGAGCCGTCCGCGGTAACGCGTTCCACCGGACCATGGAACTGTTGGACTTTTCTTATCTGTTTATGGAATCCGGACTATTTGCCGGATGCCCTGGGACTTATGAGGAATACCGTCAGGGCCTGGATACGGACCGGTTACAGGTACGTCTGAAGGAATTCCTGCAGCGGGAGACAGCTTCCCTACGACTGACAGAGGAGTATGCGCAGGCCGTAAGCCTTCCCAAAATCCGGCATTTTCTGGAACAGGAGCTGGCCTACCGCATGTGGAGAGCTTTCGAACAGGGCCTTTTGTACAGAGAGCAGCCCTTCGTGCTGGGCATTGATGCGAAGCGCCTGGATCAGGACCTTCCTGAAGGGGAAAAGGTTCTCATTCAGGGTATCATCGATGTCTTCTTTATAGAAAACGGAGAGATCGTCCTGCTGGACTACAAGACCGATGTGATCGATTCCCTGCAAGCCCTCTGGAACCGCTACAGCGTCCAGATCCAATACTATGAGGAGGCACTGACGAAGCTGATGCAGCTGCCCGTGAAAGAGAGGATCCTGTATTCCTTCTATCTGGAAAAATACGAGTAAAAAAGCCGGAGTAAATGGAGGTTTCATATGAGTCAATATTTTGATTTATCAATAAGAAGGATTTAGATAAAGAAACCAAAAAGAGACTTGAAACCTGTTATTAAATTACAGGATGAAGTTAATAAGACTTTGCTGCATGATGAATATTATTATCCTACAGATGAAAGAACTATACAGGAATGTTTGGATGGTGATTATATCTTATTAGGCGTATATAATAAAGATAAGCTTATTGCAGCAAGCTTTGCATTTGAAGGTGGTTTGTTCTTCTCTAAGCCTATTACTGATTGGATGGAAATTCCTGGCAATAAAATTATGTGTCATGAATTCGTTGTGGTTGATATGGAATATAGAGGTAATGGTATACAGAAGAGATTCATGGATGCTACTATAAGAGAAGCTAGACAGATGGGTTATGATACTATTTGGTGTTGTGCTCATCCTAATAATACTCCGTCTGTATGTAGCATAGAGAGTACAGGCTATAAATTTGCCGATCAGTTTGTTATAGATGGCTGGCCTAGGAATGTTTATTACAGAAGTACATCTATACAGAGATAGCAATTATTTAGAGGGAGAGTATAAGTTAAGTATGGCATGGTATGCAGAACGAAAAAGAAAATGTTGGTATTGTATCTGTGGTGTAGAAATGAAGTAAGAAGTAAGTGTGGTGTATCTATGAACCTACAGCAGGCAAGGCGCACTCTGGGGATCACCCCGGAGGATGACAAGGCCGCGATCAAGAAAAAATACAGGCATCTTATGGGGCAGTTCCACCCGGATGCGCAGGTGGGGGAGAATGCCTTAGACAGCATCCGCCGGGCGCAGGAGATCAATGAGGCTTATGAATATCTGAAAAAGCATACCGGCATCTTCCAGAGTGGTGCAACCACAGGAAAAGGCAGCAGGCGTACCGCCTCCGGCACTGGAACGCAGAGTGCCTGGAAGGACAGACCGCCGAAGAATCCGGAATGGACCGGCAGGATCAATGAGAAAGCTTTCTGCAAGCGGAACGTCTACCAGCGTTACAGCATGGAAGTGGAAGGACCTGCGGATAAGCTATATTACCGTGTGGCCAGAGGAAGATACCTGTGGGATCCGGCGACAGAGGATTTTACTCTGTTTGTGACCAGTCTGCACCATGTGACAAAGGAGCTGCTGGAGCAGACAGAGGAGAGAGCGGCACGCAAAAAGGCAGAATCTGTGGCAACTGTGACAACAGGCGCATGGAACACAGAGGCAGACCGTTTTCAGATCCAGTCAAGGCTGTTCTATCATCTGTCCGCCCAGTTTACCGACCCGGTGCAGATCCTTGATCAGATCGCAAAGCCGAAGCGGACGGATGAAGCCGGCAGGAAAATTTATCATTTTCATACCTCTTTGGGAGCGGATGCCACGCAGCCTGCCTACCGCAGGCTCACCGCGTTACAACCGGAAGATGCCATTTATCCGCTGGCATTTCAGGAGAATCGTATTCTGGTGTGCCGGGAGAAACAGTATCCTCTGGGACACCTTTTTTTTGAGGATGACCGTCTGTATTTCTGCGTGATCCCCCTGTTGCAGGAAAAACTGGCACAGGTACAGATGAAAGTACGGAAAGTACAGGTGTTGCGGAAAAATCACCCCTACAAGGTGAAAGTGGATATCAATCTGTATTTCCGGGCGGAAAAAGAGATTATGACATACAAAGGACGGGATCGAAATTTCGAAATTGCGAAAATCTTAAACGATTACGAGGCAGATTTGACGGGCAAAATGAGAAAAAGTTGGAAATGATTGAAAAATTGCAGAAAATTATTTGTGTTTCTGAACAGTTGCGTTAATATATGACATAAGGAGTTCTGATCTGCCGCGGGGCAGTCCACCTCAGAACACAGGAAAAAGAATATGTGGCATGTAGAGACCGACTATTTTGCGCCGGCAGTTTTCGTGATCATGTTGATCAAGGAGCATTCTCAGCGAAAGGAACACAATGATGTACAGGATAATGCTTTTTATTTTGTATTGATTGTAAGCATTGTGAATGCCATCATCGGTCTGACCCATCTGGCGCAGGAAGAGGACAACATTCAGGTGATCCGGGAATATCTGCACAATATCGATAATTCCAGTGATTTCCTGTTGGGACTGATCAATGATATTCTGGATATGAGTAAAATTGAAAACGGCGAACTGACGCTGAAAGAGGATACCTACACCAAAGATGAATTCGTGAACTCCATTAACACGGTCATTAAACCGCTGATGGATAACAGGGATATTAATTTTGTATTCCAGATGAATACCCATATAGACTGTATCCGTGTGGATAGACTACGTTACAACCAGATCTTTTTCAATCTCCTGTCCAATGCGGCGAAGTTTACCCCCAGAGGCGGAATTGTCGAATTTCTGTTCGAATCCATCCCACCGAAGGATGACAAGGTGGGAATCCGGTTTCGTGTGAGGGATAACGGTATCGGAATGAGTCCGGAGTTCCTGCCGCACCTGTACGATCCGTTCTCCCAGGAGCCGAGATGGGAGACAAGGTCAAGGGAACCGGTCTGGGACTACCCATCGTGAAGATCCCTTTTACTTTTTGTGTTGATATAAGCCTATCCGCCAAACCTCAAGTCGTTTTGACGGAAAATGGGCATAGAAAAAGGACAGTCGATTTCTTGGCTTGGGAAATAGGGAGATTCCCAATTCCCTTTTGTGTTCCCGGAGCATAGATCAGGGTAGGCTAATGTGGATTTATTCATTAGGGGACATAAAAGAGGCTCCCATCCATAACGAAGGGAGCCTCTTTTTGCTATTAGTGTTTATTGTGTTTTTTGTAGAGACTTATTCAATCGTCTGAATAGCCTTTAGAACAGCCGTTAATTCTGCCACTTCAGGGAAAGAGTATACATAGCAACTTCCGGCCTTTATATACGCCCTGCGATTTTTTTCTAATTCCGACTGTTTTACTTCGTTTGGCAAGCAAGCCTCTGCCTGCGAATCTGGCTTATAATTCATTACTCTGATAATGAAACTCTCTCCCTCAAGGGCAGGATCGGGCACTGCTTCGCCGCCATCCTCTAAGACTTGACTTTCTGGTATGTAACCGGTGATATACTGCACGCTGAGCATATTGTACTGTGCTCCGTCTTTCATCACAGTCGTATACAAGCTCCCTCGCCCGAAATGAAATCCTTCTGGCAAAGCCTGTGGCAGATGTACGGATAGGGAGTTGTTCTTGACCTCTGTTTCCGACAATGTTATTACTTCCGCAATTTCAACGGAATCTTCGCTTTTAGTATCTGGAAATACTGCAATGCTATAACAACCGGCCATTTCTGAGCCTCCGCTGATTCCTCCGCCTGCATCTTTGATTGGATCACCTGTCATTGTGTCATACTTTGGTTGGTGTAACATCGCAACTGTTCCTGCCACAATAAGACACAGGCAAGCAGCCATAACTCCCCATTTTGCCCAGATGGACTTTTTTGCTTTGTGATATGCCCTTGCTTCGTAGACATGCTTCTCATTGATGTCGCCGAGGACCTCATACAGTTTTTCGTTAGTCATAGTTCAAAGCCCCTTTCTAAAAGGTAGTTGTGCAGTTTAAGGCGGAGGCGGTTAAGGGTCATTGATACTGCCCCATCATTCATGCCGTGCCGGACAGCAATTTCTGAAATGCTATCGGTGTACCAGTATCGGCTGATAAAAATACTTCTTTTCTCTGGAGAAAGACTATCCAGAAATGTATCAATGGCTTTCGTGAGTTCCTTTTGGTCAAATGCCTGCCCAACATCATCCTTGCCAGATACCAGGTCTGAAAGTTCCTCCAAAACCACAGGCAACTCTCCACCACCTCGTTTGTCGGCAGTGTTATGTTTGTATCGGTTAAACGATAAGTTGCGGACTATTTTCCAAAGGAATGTAGATAGAATGCTCGGTCTATGCGGTGGCATGGAGTTCCACGCGTTCAAGTATGTATCGTTCACACATTCCTCGGCATCTTCATTATTACCCAATATGTTATTGGCAATCGA
>OGZG01001460.1_pt1 | contig 17816 bp, 24 predicted proteins | sample 1576781 | NCBI WGS metagenome assembly OGZG01 (sample SAMEA3541502, study PRJEB24748) | human gut metagenome | biome: human gut; feature: human-associated habitat; material: faeces | place: China | collected 2012 | reverse complement strand
ATTTCAATGCGAACCCGTTCCGCTTGGAAATGAGTTTCAAGAATTTCTTTCGTAGTATCTGCCCAGCCGGGCCAAGGTCCGCGTGGGCACCTATGCCGATGCCGCCGATGCCCCCCTGATGATCGTGGCCGCCGGGCCCCTGCCCGACCTGGCCACCGGTCAGACCCGCATGGACACCCTGCGCCAGACCATCGCCATTATGAAAGCGGTGACGGAGAACATCAAGTCCTCCGGCTTTTCGGGCATCATCGTGAACATCTCCAACCCCGCCGACGTGGTGACCCACTACATCCAGACCAAGCTGAACTGGCCCAGTGGGCGCATCTTCTCCACCAGCACCACCCTGGACTCCGCCCGCCTGCCGCTTGGGTGACGGCGTGGCCGCTGCGCTATATCCTCGCCGTGGCAAAGCTGCTCTCCAAGCTTCCGGGCGCGGTGCTCTTTACCGGCAGCCGCAGCGTCGTCTGGTGGCTCGTGTTTACGTATGGCGTGTTCGGCGCAGCGTGGGTCATCTCGCGCCGCCGGCGCGTGCACCGGGGCATCCCGGCTGCGTGCAGCGTGCTGGCGCTGTGCGCGGTGCTGACGGTCAACGCCGTGCAGCTGCGGCACACGTCAACGGTCACGGCGCTCGACGTCAGTCAGGGGCAGAGCGTCGTCTTTTCGAGCGGGCGCAGCTGCGTGATGGTCGATTGCGGCGGCCGCTCCACTGTGGAGGATCCGGGAGACATCGCTGCGCACAAGCTGCTTGCGCAGGGATACCGCGGTCTGGACCTGCTTGTGCTCACGCATCCGCATGATGACCATGTTAACGGCGTGCTGCGCCTGATGCACTGGCTGCCAGTGCGGACGCTTGCGATCCCGGCAGAGGCGGACACGACCAAAGCGCCCTTGAGCGACATTCTCGCCCTTGCCGCGCAGCACCGCACGACGGTCGTGCGCGTGGATATGGAGCAGACGCTCACGGCGGGCGGCATTTCGGTGCGCCTGTACCCGGAGCCTTGTACAGGCCGGGAGGACGGCAGTATGATCGTGCTGACGTCGATCGGCACATATGACACGCTGATACCCGGTGACGTGGACAGCGCGGCGGAGGCAAAGTTTCTTGCCGACTGCACCTATCCGGATATTGAGCTGCTGCTCGTCGGCCACCATGGCTCGAAAAAATCGACGTGCGATGCGTGGCTCGATGCCATCGCGCCGGACGCTGCGATCATCTCCGTCGGCTACAACAATTACGGCCACCCGACGGCCGAGACGCTTGCGCGCCTGCAGGCGCACAACATACCCATTTACCGCACCGACCGCATGGGCGACGTCACGGTGCATCTCTCGTGAGGAAACGTTATGGCAAAAGGAAAAAAGAAGCAGGAAATTCAAGACTATAAAGTTCAGCTGCGCGCGCTGCGCCAACAGGGCCCCGGGTGCCTGTATCTGCTCTGGGGACGGGAGGATTATCTGCGTGAGCAGTATCTGCTGCAGCTCAAAAAGCTCTGCATTCCCGGCGGGGAGGACGATTTCAGCTACCGCCGCTTTGACGGCGCTGAGCTCGATTTTCAGGTGCTGGCCGATGCGATCGACGCCGTGCCGTTTCTCAGCGAGCGCACGCTCGTCGAGGTGCGCGGCTATGACACGAACAAATGCCGCGAGGAAGAAGCCGACACGCTCGTCCGTGTCATCAGCGACCTGCCGGACTATTGCACGCTCGTGTTCGTCATGGACACGGCGTTTGAGCCGGACGGGCGCCTGAAGACGACCAAGGCCTTCAAAAAGAACGGACAGCTCGTGCAGTTTACCGCGCAGGGGGAGTCTGCGCTCGTGCAGTGGGTCGGCAAGCACTTTGCCGCGCACGGGAAGAACATCTCGCCCGAGGATGCGCGCCAGCTCATCTTCTTTACCGGTGGTCTCATGAACACCATGATCCCGGAGATCGACAAGATCGCGGCCTATGCGCAGGGCGATACGGTCACGCGCGCGGACATCCTCGCCGTGGCGCAGCGCATTCCGGAGGCGGTCGTGTATGAATTGACCGACTGTCTGGCCAATCAGGACTATGACGGTGCAATGCGCATCCTCGCAGACCTGCTGGCCGATAAGTCCAACACGCCGATCTTCCTGCTCGCCGTCATCGGTCAGCAGATGCGCAGGCTCTACGCCGCCCGCCTTGCGCGCCGCGCCGGTATCGGCACGAGCGAGCTGCGAGAGATGCTCGGTGTGCCGTATGATTTCATCGCGGAAAACCTCCTGCGCTCGGCGCGGAAATTCACCGGCCGTCAGCTTGAGGAGGCTGTGCGCCTGTGCGCGCAGGCGGACTTCGCCATGAAAAGCAGCGGCGCGGATGATATGGCGCTGCTCAAGGAGCTGCTGTTGCGCATTGCCGTGGGAGGTGCGGCATGATCTGCATCCGCGAGGCCATCATCGTCGAGGGGCGGTATGATAAAAACACCCTCGCGCAGATCGTCGACGCGCCCATTCTCGAGACCTCCGGTTTCGGCATCTTCCATGACAGGCAGCGGTTGGCGCTGCTGCGCCGTCTGGCAGAGACGCGCGGCATCATCGTGCTCACGGACAGTGACGGCGCAGGCTTTGTCATCCGCAACTACCTGCGCGGCGCCATCGACCCGTCGCAGGTCAAGCACGCCTATATCCCGGATATTGCCGGAAAGGAGCGGCGCAAGCGCACCGCCTCCAAGGAGGGCAAGCTCGGCGTGGAGGGAATGCGCCCGGATGTGCTGCTCGAGGCGCTGCGCCGCGCGGGTGCGACCATCGAAGGGGAGGAGACACCGGCTGCGGGCACGCGTATTACGAAGGCGGATCTCTATGCAGCCGGGCTCACCGGCGGTGCGGACAGCAAGGCTGCCCGGCAGCGGCTGCTCGCGCAGCTTGACCTGCCAGAGCATCTGAGCACGAACGCGCTGCTCGAGGTGCTCAATGCGCTCATGACGCGCGAAGAATTCCAAAAACTGTACATTTAGCAGAGGAATCGCCATATCTGATGGGAAAAACACCAGATATGGTGAAATTTTTCGTGCAAAAGCAGTTTGGCTGTGATATAGTACTGTACGGAATTATGTAAAGTAACCGGAAACCAATTACATGGAGGATGCAACGTATGAAATGCCCGTTTTGCGGCTTTGCCGAGAGCAAGGTCATTGATTCCCGCCCGGCGGAGGAGGGCGCGACCATCCGCCGCCGCCGCGAGTGCCTTGCCTGCCAGAAGCGCTTTACGACCTATGAGATCATTGAAACGCTCCCACTTGTTGTCATCAAGCGCGACGGCAGCCGCCAGAGCTTTGATAAGAGTAAGCTCATCAACGGAATGGTGCGCGCCTGCGACAAGCGCAAAGTGCCGCTGCCGGTGCTGGAGAAGATCGCCGACGAGATCGAGCAGGAGCTGCAGAGCGCGCTCGAGCGCGAGATCACGACCGAGCAGGTCGGCGAGATGGTCATGAAGCGCCTCAAGGACGTGGACGAGGTCGCCTACGTGCGCTTTGCCTCCGTTTACCGCCAGTTTAAGGACATCGACACCTTCATGCAGGAACTGACGAAGCTCCTCAACGACCGCGGCTAAAACACATTGCCGAGCGCGACGCGCTCCCCGTCGGCGAGACCCTGGATGCGCAGACGCAGCAGGGCAATGTCCGCCGCGGCGGACGGTGCGCCGCTCTCGAGCGCATGCACGGCCTGACAGAATCCTTCTGTCACGGCGTCTGTGCTCTCATGCGGCAGCATACAGTGGGCATAGCCCTCGGCTGCGTGCCAGCGTTCGGCCGCCGTGCGCAGCGCTTCGGCGGCGCTGTCCGTGTCATGGGCGGCACAGCATGCTTCCGCCTGCGCCGCAGCGTCATCCAGCTGCGTGCAGAGCCGGTTCAGATACCGGATGTTGCAGACGCAGCAGGCGGCAAGCGTGAGCAGGAGCGCGCATGCAATGATTTCCTTTTTCATATCGGTTCCTTTGCGGCAAAATAGATTTGCCCCGCGTCGTTGAGCATCAGCAGATAGACGTCTTGAACGCTTTGTGCGCCGTGCTGCTGGAGCTGCTTTTGCAGCCAGCGCTCGTCGCGCCCCATGCGCTTGAGATTCTTGTCGATGATGCGCCCGTTGTTGATGAGGATGGAGAAATAGCCGGTGTCGTCCGGCGTGACGCCCATCTGCGCGGCCGTGACCGGCTGCTGCTCCGGCGTGAGGATGATGTTGAGACGGCCGTTTGTCTCCAGCACGGCATACTCCACGCTTGCAATGTCAAGAATGCCCTGATTGCGCAGCTCCTGTGTCAGCTCGTCGAGCGTGAAGCGGTTGCGGTGCATTGCCTGCTGTGCGATGCGTCCGCGCTCGATGATGAGATTCGGCCGCCCGTAGAGCAGCTTGCGCAGGCTGACGCTCCGGTATGTCAGGCCGGAGATGATGAGCTCGCAGCAAAACAGCACCAGCAGCGGAATGAGCCCGTAGCTCAGCGGCAGGGACGGGTTTTGCAGCGGAATGGAAGCAATGTCCGCGACCAGCACCGCCACCACGAGCTCGGATAGCTCCAGCTCACCGAGCTGCCGCTTGCCCATGAGCCGCATGGCCAGGATGAGCGAGAGAAATAAGATCAGCGTTCGAATGAGAATGATCGCCATAGAATGACCGCCTTTCCGGGTGGCGTTAGTTTGCCCGTTTTGTGCAGAATATACCGAACTGGAGGTGCTGCATATGCAGTTTACAAAAATGCAGGGCTGCGGCAATGACTATATCTATGTCAACTGCTTCACCGAGACTGTGCCCGATCCGTCACGTGCGGCAATCCGGCTGTCGGATCGCCATTTCGGCATCGGCGGCGACGGGCTTGTACTGATCTGCCCGTCGGAGCGCGCAGATTTCTGCATGGATATGTACAACGCCGACGGCTCGCGCTCCGAGATGTGCGGCAACGCCATCCGCTGCGTGGGCAAGTATGTCTATGACCGCGGTCTGACGGATAAGACCGAGCTCACGATCGAGACGCTTGCCGGCATCAAGACGCTCTGGCTGAATGTAGTCGACGGTGCGGTCGAGACCGTGCGCGTGTGCATGGGCAGTCCGGAGTTTCGGCCGGAGAAGATCCCGGTCGCGGCAGGGGGGGAGACTTTCCTCGAGCAGCCGATCGATGTGCTCGGAGAAACATGGATCGTCTCGTCCGTGAACACCGGCAACCCGCACTGCGTTACTTACGTGGACGATGCCATGGCGCTGGATTTCCCACGCATCGGCCCTGCGTTTGAAAACCATGCGGTGTTCCCCGCGCGGGCGAACATCGAGTTTGTCGAGGTCGTGGATGACCACACGCTGCGCGTGCGCGTGTGGGAGCGCGGCAGCGGAGAGACGCTTGCCTGCGGCACGGGCGCAACGGCTGCGCTGGCGGTAACGGCGCGGCTGGGTAAGTGCGGTGACGAGGCGGATGTGCTCCTGCGCGGCGGCAAGCTTCACATCGCGTGGGATCGGTCGCAGAACCTGCTGTATATGACCGGCCCTGCGGCCTTTGTGTTTGACGGCACGGTCACGCTCTGAGCGCGGCCGCGATGACGGTATGGGAGGTAACAAACCATGAAAACGATCATCGGAACAAAACAGAATGTTACAGAAGAGCTGACTGCGCTGGTCGCGGATGTGCTCGCGCACAAGCCGGAGGCGAACATTGCCGTCTCGGTAGTGGATCTTCCGGAGGAAGTGCTCGGCACACTTGCAAAGAGCGACCTCGCCTTTGACAAAGCGACGCTCTTTCAGGCGTGTGAATACTGCGGCGCGGCCGGTAAGGGCGTGCACGCGGTGGGTGCGGCGTTTCAGGTGCTCACGGCGGCAAAGCCGTTTGCGGCCGTGCACGCGCCGGATCCGGACGCGGACGCCGAGCACGCGGCGGATTACGACGCTGCCATTCAGGCAGCCGGAGGGCTCGATCTCGTGATCCTCGGTCTGGGTGAGCGCGGCCACGTTGCGTTCAATGAGCCGGGCGCCGGCTTTGGCGAAAAGACGCACATCGCAAAGCTCGCGGAGGTCACGCGCGAGGCCGCGGCCCCGGCCTTCGGTTCGCTTGAGCAGACGCCGGAGCAGGGCATCACGATCGGCATCCATACGATTCTCGGCGCGAAAAAGATCGTGCTTGTCGCCTTCGGCGCGCGCTGCGCGAAGGCGGTCAATGCCACGCTCACCGGCCGCCCGGAGACGTTTACCCCCGCGTCATTCCTGCAGCTGCACACGGATGTTGAGGTTTATCTTGACGAAGCCGCTGCTGCGCAGTTATAATAAATAGTTGCCTGCTGTATTTTGCGGGTGATTTTGATCGGAGGAAAGCATTCATGTCCAAATATTTCGGTACCGACGGCTTCCGCGGTGAGGCCAACGTTGACCTGACCGTGGAACACGCCTACCGGATCGGCCGGTTTCTCGGCTGGTATTACGGCCGGGAGCACAAGTGCTCGGTCGTGATCGGCAAAGATACCCGCAGATCCAGCTATATGTTCGAAAATGCCCTGTCCGCCGGCCTGACGGCCTCGGGCGCGGACGCCTATCTTATGCATGTCACGACGACGCCGAGCGTGTCGTATATCGTCCGCTCGGACGATTTTGACTGCGGCATCATGATCAGCGCCAGCCACAACCCCTACAAGGACAACGGCATCAAGCTGCTCAACAGCGCCGGCGAGAAGATGGAGCAGAGCGTCATCGATGAGATCGAGGCGTATCTCGACGGTGATCAGGAGATCCCGTTTGCCACGGGAGCAAATATTGGCCGTACGCAGGACTATTCCGCCGGCCGCAACCGCTATATCGGCTATCTTATCAGCCTGTCCACGCATTCGTACAAGGGCATGAAGGTCGGTCTTGACTGCGCCAACGGCAGCACGTGGATGATGGCCAAAAACATCTTTGATGCACTCGGCGCGGACACCTATGTGATCGGCAACACGCCCGACGGCACGAACATCAACTGTGACTGCGGCTCGACGCACATCGAGAACCTGCAAAAGCACGTCCGTCTCAACGGGCTGGATGTGGGCTTTGCCTTCGACGGCGACGCCGACCGCTGCCTGGCCGTAGATGAAAACGGCTCGGTCGTCAACGGTGACAAGATCCTCTACGTCTGCGCGCGTAATATGCAGACGGAGGGCCGCTTCGGCAATTCCAAGGTCGTCACGACGGTCATGTCCAACCTCGGCCTGTACAAGGCGCTCGATGCGGCGGGCATCGGCTATGAAAAGACCGATGTCGGCGATAAGTACGTCGCGGAGAATATGCGCGCCAACGGCCATCTGATCGGCGGCGAGCAGTCCGGTCACATCATTTTCGGCAAGTATGCCAACACCGGCGACGGTCTGCTTACGGCCATCAAGCTCATGCAGGTCATGCTCGACCGCAAAAAGAAGCTCTCCGAGCTGGCTGCGCCCGTGCGCGAGTATCCGCAGCAGCTCACGAACGTGGAGGTCGACGATAAGGACGCCACGCTCAGCGCCCCCGCCGTCGTTGCGGCGGTGCAGACGGTGACTGAGCGTCTCGGCGATGAGGGCCGCATCCTCCTGCGCAAGAGCGGCACCGAGCCTGTGCTGCGCGTCATGGTCGAGGCGGGCACGCACGAGCTGTGCGAGGAAAACGTTGCGTATGTGATCGATGTCATGCGCAAGAGCGGACATCTGATCCGGGTGCGCTGATATGATGACGATTCAAGACCTGCTCGATCTGAGCAAAACGATCGCAGCGCCGCTGTTTGCGGGCAAGACCTATCCGTGGGAGGCGCTGGCGGACATCGGGGATTTCATTCTTCAGCTCGGCCCCACGCTTCCGGCGGACGAGTATGAGCAGCGCGGTGAGAACATCTGGATCGCGCGCGATGCCAAGATCTTTGACAGCGCCTATATTGCCGGCCCCTGCATCATCGACCACGGTGCGGAGCTGCGCCAGTGCGCGTTTATCCGCGGCAATGCCATCGTCGGCAAAAACGCCGTCGTCGGCAACTCCTGTGAGCTGAAAAACGTCGTCCTGTTCGACAACGTCCAGACGCCGCACTTCAACTACGTCGGTGATTCCATCCTCGGCTACAAGTCCCATATGGGCGCGGGCTCGATCACATCGAACGTCAAGAGCGACAAGACGCTCGTCGTCATCAAAAACGGGGCAGAGCGCATCGAGACCGGCCGCAAGAAGGTCGGCGCCATCCTCGGCGACTATGTTGAGGTCGGCTGCAACAGCGTGCTCAACCCCGGCACGGTCATCGGGCGCCACTCGAACATATATCCGGTGTCGTGTGTGCGCGGCGTCATCCCTGCCGACAGCATCCTCAAGTCTACCGGCGAGGTCGTGCATAAGAAATGAAAGTAAAATCCCATCGGCGCAAACCGATGGGATTTTCAGCTTGCCAAAAGCCTCGCAGAGTTTCGCCGCCGCAGCGGCGAAAGAGAGTCCGATCATTTTCTCCGGCGACATGTGCGTCGGGGAAAATACTTCTCGGCCTGCAAACGTGCGAGCTGTCGCCTTTGGCGACAGTGAGTGCGCTGCAGTCAGGCCGCAAGCCCCTTTGTCAAAAAGTATTACTTTTTGACAGACTTTAAAATCCCATCGGCGCAAACCGATGGGATTTTTTCTGCCGCCCGCGGCCTTACAGCAGACTGCGGTAGTCGGCGTCCGGCGTGATGCAGTCCGGCGGGAAGAACTCGTCGATGGGGAAGTGGATACGGCTGAACATCGAGCACGGGTCGTCTTCGCTCGAGCCCTGACACGCTTTGTCCGGCATGCAGTAGTCGTATGCCGGGATGAGCAGCTGCGTGTCACGTTCGAGCCGGATGATCGAGAACTGCCCGAGTGTCACGAGCAGCTTCTTGCCGCTGCAGGTGAGCGAGAGCGCCTCACCCATCGCATCGAGGATCGCCTGCGGGATGGCGTGCGGTTCGGGGTCTGTCTCCCCGGAAGCGGTACAGTCGACGAGCTTCATGTGCAGCGCGATCGGGTCGACCGATTCGACCACACCGACCGGCAGCCCCTCCTCGCACGGCGCACAGCCGCCGCCGTCGGAGGCGAACATCTTCACGCTCGCCTGACTGCCGAAGAGCATGACGCGCTTGTCGAAGATCGCAAGGCCGCTCACCGGCTCGCAGCCGGGGAACGTCTCGCCGCGCACGCGGTAGAAGTATGTCACGTCCACCGTATAGTAGCCTTTGTTAAAGGTGATCTCCTTGACGCGCACGTCGGCGCACAGCAGCTCGGCGCTGCGCGGGCGCACACTCAGGGCGCTGTCGAGCTTTGTCTGCGAGGACACCGTCGGATACACCCGCAGGTCCTCCACACAGTCCTTATCGCGGCAGGCGTCAAAGATCTTGCGCGTATGGATGCAAACCGCCTCCCGGACAGCGGCGCTGCCCTCGACCGGTCCCGGTACAACTTTGTCTGCCATTTCAAAACCTCCTGGCATCAGATTGAAGCACGCTTCAGTAACAGTGTATGCATCCGGGTTTTTGATGTGATTCGGTTGGAAAAACCTTTACACAAAAGGCTTTGTGCGTTATAATTATTTATTATGCCAAGTGAGAGGTGCGTCATGGAAGGTCTCGGATTTATCCATGAGAAATTGGACATCAAGATCCTGATTCTCTACATTTTGAATCATTTACCCGCGGCTGTCGATGGGCAGACGCTGTCCGATCTTGTTTTCTGCGACAACGGCATCGGCTATTTCGACTACTCCGACTGCCTTGCGGAATTGGTGGATACCGCGCACATTACGGAGGAGGGCGGCAAGTACCGCATCACGGAAAAGGGCAGCCGCAACGTCAATGAGGTCGCAAGCAGCCTGCCGTATTCTGTGCGCATGAAGGCCGACCGCGTCACCGAGCCGATCGCCGAGCAGATGCGCCGCGCCGCCATGATCGTCGCGCAGCATACAAACACGCCGGAGGGCGGGTGCAATGTACACCTCGCGCTCTCGGACGGCATCGGGCAGATCGTCTCCATGCAGCTTCTGGCAGCCGACGAGGCGCAGGCGCGCAAGATGGAGCACTATTTTAAGGCACACGCGGAGGATGTCTATCAGGCACTCGTGCGTTTGCTCACAGAAAGCGAGGAAAAGTAACCGGCATGAATACCTACATCCCTGAGGGCTACAAGAGCCTGCTCGGCGTTTACGATACGCAAAAGGCCATCGGCCTGCTCAAGCGTCTGTTTGAGGATCAGCTCGCCGCGAACCTGAACCTGTTTCGCGTGTCCGCGCCGCTGTTTCTCGAGGAGTCCAGCGGCCTGAACGACAACCTCAACGGCTACGAGCGCCCGGTCTCGTTCGACATCCTGCAGACCGGCAAGGAGGCGCAGGTCGTGCAGTCCCTCGCCAAGTGGAAGCGCATGGCGCTCTACCGCTACGACTTCTATCCCGGAAAGGGTCTCTATACCGACATGAACGCCATCCGCCGCGACGAGGATGTGCTCGATAACCTCCACTCCGTCTATGTTGACCAGTGGGACTGGGAGAAGGTCATCGAGCGCCGCGACCGCAACCTGGACTATCTCAAGTCCACGGTCATGGACATCGTCGCTGCCGTCTGCGAGACGCAGCGCACCATGTGCGCGATCTATCCGCAGCTTCAGGTGCTGCCGCAGCTGGAGCGTCAGGTCACGTTCGTCACCGCGCAGGAGCTCGAGGATCGCTACCCGGACCTCACGTCGAAGGAGCGCGAGCATGCCTTCGTGCGCGAGCACCATACGACGTTCGTCATCGGCATCGGCGGCGCACTGCGCTCCGGGAAGCCGCATGACGGCCGCTCGCCGGACTATGACGACTGGACGATGAACGGGGATATCCTGTTCTGGAATGACCTGCTCGGCTGCGCGTTTGAGCTCTCGTCCATGGGCATCCGCGTCGATCCCGAGAGCCTCGACCGCCAGCTGACCATCTCCGGCTGTGATGACCGCCGCAAACTGACCTATCACAAGATGCTGCTGGCAGGAGAACTGCCGCTGACGATCGGTGGCGGCATCGGTCAGTCGCGTCTGTCCATGCTGCTGCTCGGAAAGGCGCACATCGGCGAGGTGCAGGCGTCCGTCTGGGACGATGAGACCACCGCCGCATGCGAAAAGGCCGGCATCCGCCTGCTGTAAAAGTAAATGCCTGCAATGCCCCGAGATCCGTGATCTCGGGGCATTGCAGTGCACTTTTTGCGCATTTTGTCGATTTAAGATGTGAAGAAAGCCCCAAAACCGCCACATCTGCGCTCCGGTATGCTATACTGCCCCACGCGATGTGCAAAAGGAGGGATAGCGGATGCGGTCATGGCTTTCAAAAAACCGACATGTGTATTGGCTGCTTGGCCTGATCGCGCTGGCGCTGGCGTATTTTGTGACGCAGCATCTCGGCTTGCAGTATCATGTCGTGCATCTGCCGCTCGATGACCGGATCCCGTTTTGTCCGGCGTTCGTCGTGTTTTACATCCTGTGGTATTTTTATGTGCCGGGATGTATGCTCTGGGCGTGTCTGCGGGCAAAGGACGTATTCTGCCGGCAGGCGGCGGCACTGTTTTCGGGCGCGTTTTTGTGCGTAGCCGTGTTTGTGCTCTACCCGACGTGCATCGACTTTCGCCCCGCGGCGGATGGGACGGGGCTATTTCTGGCGCTTTGCCGGCTCGTCTATGCGCATGACGCGCCGGTCAACGTGTTTCCGAGCCTGCATTGCTATGAGGCGCTGGTGCTGCATCTGGTGACATTTCGCACGCCGCCGCTGCGCGCGCGCAAAGCACTGCGGCTGGCGTCCTTCGTGCTGGTGGTTTTGATCTGCCTGTCCACGCTGTTTGTCAAGCAGCATTCCGCGGCGGATCTCATCGCCGGCTGCACACTTGCCGTGGCCGCGTATTCGCTGACAACGTATCTGTTTTCCAAGAGGAGGTCTCACCATGATCATACGACCGTTTAACGCTGCCCATCTGCTGCTCCTTGCGCTTGCCGCCGGAGCGGTCGTGCTGCTGTGGGTGCTGCTGCGCGGCCAGCCGGAGCGCTGCCGCAGTGCCGTGCTCATCGCACTGTGCGCGGCGAACATCATTGGCTTTTTCGTCTACAAGGGCTTTTTGTCCCGGGATATGCAGTTTCTGGAGGTGTCCGGACTCGACCGGTTCAACTGGTTCAGTGAGCTGCCGATGCAGCTTTGCAACATCAATATGTTCCTCATCCCGATCGGCATCCTCACGAAGCGGCGCTCGCTGCTCGGCTTCGCGTTTTTCGTCGCGCCGCTCGCTGCGCTCATGGCACTCGTGTTTCCGGAGGCGCCGTTTGTCGGCTACTCGCTCTGGCTGCCGCGCATGCTCGGGTTCTACGCCACGCACATCCTTATCATTGTCTGCGGACTGAGTCTCGTGACGCTCGGCTTTTACCGGCCGCACTTTCGGGACATTCCCGGCATCGCGGGCACGTTTTTCCTGCTTGGCATCGGTGCGCTGGCAGTCAATTTTCTGCTGCGGCACACGGTTTGCCCGCTGGCAAATTACTTCTTCGTCTACGGCGGGGATGTGGACATCAGTATCCTGAACCTGTTCTGGAAGTGGCTGCCCGTGCCGTTTTTGTATGAGCTGCCGGCGCTTTTGATACTCGTTGGCTATATGGCGCTCATCTGCCGGCTCTTTTCCGCATGGGACCGCTGCCGCGACCGGCAGAGCGCCGCGGTATAAAATGCAACAGCCTGATGCAAATGCGTCAGGCTGTTTACATTTTGGGCGCAAAAAGACCGCTGCGGACGCAGATTCCGCAGCGGTTCGTGGAGCGGGATACGGGAATCGAACCCGCTGAAAAGAATCGCAAAACAATTGAAAACACTACATTTTTTGCTTGGAGTTAGCGTTTCCGTTAGCATTTTGCGCAAAAAATCCGGCCATAGCGTTTTCCGCCTTGACCCGGTCTGCGTTTGCGATGTGCGTATAAATGCGAATCATGGTCTGGTTGTCTGCCCATCCGCCGAGCTGCATCATCTCCAACTCCGGCACGCCGAGGTGATATCCAAGAGACGCGAAGCTGTGTCGAAGCCCGTGCGTTCCGACTTGCGGCAGCCCATTGCGCGCGCACACGCGGTTGATCTGGTGGTAAATCGTGTTCGGGTTACAGCGCACGACCGGCCCGGACTTGTCCTCGACGGCCTCCAGCGCGGCCAGCAGCTCCGGTATCATGATAGGGATTGTGCGCGTGGAAGATCGGTTTTTGTTGGATTCCTTTTGCTGCGGCCGCTGATCCTCGCCGATGACGACCGCACCGGATACGCGGATCGTCTTTGTGGTCAGGTCTATGTCCGACCAGTTAACCGCCATGATCTCCGATCGGCGGAGGCCGTGCAGCGCCAGCAGCGCGGGAATGGCAAACGGCTCGTTTGCAACGTCCGCCACGAATACCCTGATTTGCTCTGGGTCGAGCCATTGGCGTTCGTTCGGCGGCACTTGCGGCAGCGTTACCTTGGGCACGTCGTACCCGCCGAATTTCAGCGCGGCCGCCACCATCATCCACGCATTTTTCAGCGTCTTCGGTTTCACGCTTTTTGCCTCGGCGCTCACAATCGCCTGCCAGTTCGTGATCTCACGGACTGGTTTTTTCATTTGCGCGGTGAACCGATTCCGCGCCATGGATTTGTACTCTCGTATCGTTGACGGCGACAGCACGCCGCGCTTGGCGTCGATGTATGCCGTCACGCACTGTTCCAGCGTTTGCGTACTCTTGCAGGGGAGGCGCTGCCCGTTGCGGTAGTCGGCTTTGATTTTTTCCGCCTGTTTGATGCACTCCGTCCGCGTCGGGGCGGATACCGGTATGCTCTCGCCGCCGAGCCGCATCTGGATAAACCATGTTCCACTTTTCAATTTTCGCGGCTCGGGGACTTTCATGGTATTCCTCCTTGCTATACGGAATCTGATTTTCATCATGGCGCAATGCACCATAGTGGAATCAGGGCTTGAGCCACTCGCTATTCGGGCACGCGATTAGTCTGGCATTATTATAGGCCATGTCGAGGGTTAGGCATGTGTGACCCGTATAGTAACCATCATGCCATCTAACGGCGAGGGAAAGATCTGCGTTATCCATGTTTGTTAGGCATATAGGAAGCAGAAAGCAGAGTTGATTATCGTAGAACTGAGGAACTGCTGCTTTGTAATTTGCTTCGATTTTTTTCTTTGCAAGCTCAACAGCACCGTTAAATAGAGTTGTTAGGTACGGGGAATCCTTTAAGGATTCTGGGAGGCGTTCGCGATTTCGGTCGTTTTGTAGTATGTGTGCAGTGTTGACACGAAGCTCGGCGTTTGTATCATAAATTAGCTCGCTGATTTTTGAAAAATACTGTGCGCGACGAGGAAGATGCAAGAAATCTCTGAAAAAAGGGTCGCCAGTATCAGAAAAGCACGTTAAATACCATGGCTCTTTCCCTGAAACTCTATTTTTCTGGAAAGCTGCATAAATCGTTTCGTATGTTGTTGTAAACAGTCCAGTGTTAAAACAGAGCTTGTCTCCAACAACTGAAAATATTTCTTCTCGCTCTTGGTCGGTTTTAGCTTGCTCGTACTCAAATGCGAGCCGCTTAAAAGTGTGTAGAATATAATTTTCTAGTATAGGGGTTTTCTGGTTCTGGCCTGTGGGCAGTGGATTTCGGTAAGACCATTTTTCGGGCAAAGCAAGCTGGGCAAGTCTGTCTAGCTTTTTGTACCACTGATCTTTCATGCCGCAGAAGGCAAATTGAAATAAATCGTTAGTAATAGATAGTTACATAAGTTACTCCATAAAATTTAGTATAATACCAATAATTTAACTGATAAAAATGTTGACTTTTTACGCTCATTGTGCATATAATACGCTTAGCCATAATTCTGTGTAAGGAATTTGGCTAGGAGTTATTTGTTTTTGAAGAGATTTTTATTTGGTGGAAAGAGTGCTTGTGCCGTTAATTGTGCGCAAGCACTTTTTCATTTTCTCTTAGACAAGAAATACCGCCGGAACAGCTCCTTATTTGTGGACCATGCGGTACATGACGCTATAGATTTCAGGCTGCATGTGTATCCCCACCAAAAAAACGAAATACCTTCAATTCCGCCCGGGCGCACAGCACCCGGGCGGTTGTGATTATTTCGCCTTTTCGAGGCGCACGGTTTTGGTGGTGCCGAGAGCCGATGCCTCGTAGCTGATCTCACCTTTTTCATATGTGAACGTCTTGGTATCAGCGCTGGACGCCAACAGGGCAGAGCCGGTTTTCTCTTTATCGTTCGCAGATTCCCATGTATAGGGTTCATCGGCCGTTTCCGGAGCAACGAATGTTCCAGCCCAATATAGGGACTTGGACTCGCTGTCTGTGTTGACCCAGTAGATTTCGATCGTGTCGCCGCTGATGGTAGCCGCCTGGTAGCTTTCCTTCGAGTCCGAGTTTGACTGCACCCATTCACCCGTCAGATCTGGGGGAGTGGCGACTTTAGGCGTCTCTGTGTCGCCGCCGTTCTGGCTGCCGCACGCCGTCAGGCACAAGACTAGAAGCATGGTTGCGATGATGGACAATAGGCGGCTTTTTGCGAATGTTTTTTTCATAGACACTCTTCCTCTCGTTTTTCTCGCCATAAGGCGGATTACGACAATTCTATCATTTTGTGGTCGGAATGTCTATTCTTTCTTCTCTGTACGATAAAAGGGACTGTGCTACACTGCCGCCCCTGCGCATAATAAGCGCGGAGGCGATGAAAGGTGAACTATCAAGATTACAAAGACGCGCGCGATGCGTCGTGGCGCATCCTGATCGACTGCAAGGCGACGGAGCTGCCGGTCAGGATCAGCGGCGTGTGCCGTGCGCTGGGTGTGTCCGTGCGGCGGTATACACCAGCAGAGCGGGACAGCAACGACGGCATGTCCACCATCATCGGCGGTGCGCCGACGATCATGGTGTCCAGTCTGGCGATCCCGGCGCGGCAGCGCTTTACCTGCGCGCATGAGCTGGGGCACATCATCCTCGGCCACGTCGGCCGGTATGACCTTGTGTGCCGAGAGCCGGAGCCGGGTGACAACCCCATCGAGCAGGCGGCCAATGTGTTCGCGTCGCGTCTGCTTGCCCCGGCCTGTGTGCTCTGGGGCTGCGGCGTGCGGTCGGCCGAGGACATCGAGCGGCTGTGCGACATCAGCCGAGCGGCTGCCGAATTCAGGTGGAGCAGGATGCAGGAGCTGTACCGGCGGCAGCGCTTCTTAACCTCGCCGCTCGAGCGGCTGGTATATGCGCAATTCGAGGATTACATCAAAGGTCATCGGCTTCGGGGAGTTGGTCAATGAGTGTTTTCAGAGCGGCGACCTGGTCGTCGCTCAAATTTTTTTCGATGAAGCTTCCGTCGCGGCCGGCGATGCGGACGACGTTTTTGCGATTGTTAAGCTGCGCGTTTCCTTGCTCATCATTCCACCCCATGAGATATGCAGCGGATACGCCGACTGCTTCCGCGATTTTTTCTAGCCGGTCGAGCGGGATATTCGTTACTTTGCCAATTTCATATTTATAAATAGTCTGCTTAGTGGTGCCGCATTTTGATCCGAGCTCTTCCTGCGTTAGGTTTGCCGATTCGCGTGCGGCCTTGATTCTTTCTCCGATTGTCATTGTAATGTCACCTTTCTTGATCTGTAACTCGATTGTATCACATTTTTTTCGCAAATCAAGTAAAAAATGACTTGACAAGTCACCGCCTGCGGTGTAAAAATATAAGTAACTTAAAAAGTTACCAATGGAGGTGAAAATATGAACGTGGCGAAACTCAGGGGAATCATCTCGGAACGGGGGATGTCGCAGAGAGAAGTCGCGAAAGCGATTGGAATTAGTGAGAAAACATTCTACACAAAGATGAAGAATGGGAAGTTCGGGACGGATGAGGCCGAAAAAATGATTGACCTCCTTCGGATTGACAATCCCGCAGATATTTTTTTGCGCTCACAGTAACTTTTTAAGTTACTATCAAAAAAACATCCGCTGTTTGGTGGGGGGGTGATTCAGTGAAAAAGACGGATGACCAAGTCAACAAGCCCAGACCAATGCTCAACCATGACGCCGAGGAAAAACGTTACAAACGGTACAAGTATGTTTGCTACGGACAGCTTGTTTTGAAAGGACTGTTGTTTTTTGCGCTCGGCCTTCTCGTCGAGTTCCTGATTCATGGCGGCTAAGGCCAGACGGCCGGCGGAAGTGATAGAAATAGTGTCCGCTTTTGCGCCGCCGACAGTTATGAGCTGGGGGTCATGATGCCACAGGCCGCGAGCGGCTGCTTCGATGTCTGTTGCCGATTCCCCGGTTTCAAGCTGGAAGTCATTCAGATTCAAACTGCCGCACTGCGAGCTCAAGCGCGAGAGCATTTCGTATTGTAATTCGAGAATATCCATAAAAATTCCTCCTTCGCTGTGATTCTACCACGCGCAAGGAGGAACAGGCAAGAAAAGGAGAGAGGTACATATGCCCAAACTGAGGAAGCGCACGAGCCGCTATGACCAACTGCAGACGCTGCTCTATGGTCAGATCCGGGTGCAAGGCGTCAAGCCGGAGACCCTGATCGGCTGCTGCCGCCAGACGGCGGCGAACCGGCTGCAGAACATCGGCGGCATGACCATTAACGACCTGCTAGCGCTCGGGCGGGGGCTGGATATCCCCATCGACACCCTGCGCGCAGCGATCAAATATCAGTGAGTGAAAGGAGAAACCAATGAAAGCAACAGGAATCGTCAGAAAGGTCGACGAACTCGGCCGCATCGTGATCCCGAAGGAGCTGCGCCGGACGCTCGGCATCCAGGAGAAAGACCCTGTCGAGATCTACACGGACGGGAAAGGAATCATCCTGCGCAAGTATGCGCCGGGCTGTGCG
>OGZG01001447.1_pt1 | contig 17899 bp, 18 predicted proteins | sample 1576781 | NCBI WGS metagenome assembly OGZG01 (sample SAMEA3541502, study PRJEB24748) | human gut metagenome | biome: human gut; feature: human-associated habitat; material: faeces | place: China | collected 2012 | reverse complement strand
GGTTCTATTGCTATTGTCATCTTCCGTTGATCGATTTTCTGCCGTATAAGATCGGGGTGAATATCCGCGAGGAGATGCACGCCTCTTCTGCGGCCGGTCCCGAGGGCGAGTTGCAGACCGTACTGGTTTATCGCAATCGCATGACGGGGGAGGAGCGGGAGTTTGCGCTCGATGATACGGAGTGGCAGGACGATACGGTCTGGGAGTGGGTCGATACGAAAATTCTGGGAGAGGTACCGGAGATGAATCCGATGATCGAGGAGTTCGCTCTGCGCAATGGCGCGGAAGATGTGACCGACCGGGTGCTCGCTACTCCGGGACGGCTCTATTTGATCTGTGTGACGCGTTTCGACCGCATCGGCCGCAGGTGCGAGGATCGTTTGGAGCGGCTCGTGGAGCGTGCGTTGCAGGAAGGGGCGCATGTCGTCTGCATCACGCCCGAACCCTTGCAGGGAAACGGCATCCATTCGTTCGGGAAAAGCACGCCGGTTCCTTGCTACAACATCGATGGATCGACGCTCAAGACCATGTTGCGGGCTCATACGGGTATTGTCGTGCTCGACGACGGGGTAATCGCCGACAAGCGGAACTGTCGGGACATAGACTGAATCGGGCGTCAGTATTTCCGGTGCTATGCGCGGAAGCCGGGGTTGCTCCGGGCTGCGGAGGCGAGGGGTGAGTTCCGGTTTCCTGCCTGACGGAGTACCGGGACAGACGTTCCGGGTATTGTCGGAAGTAGAGAATATGCGGAAGGGCGATTCCTTCCGATAAAAGACCGTGTGTCATAAAGGCGCACTGTTGTGTCATTATCGGGAGCGGGCGAGTCATTTACGGCAGTAAATTCCTGTCGCCTTTACCTTCAATGCCTTGCATTGCATCCATTCTGACAACCTTAAGGGCTGTGCCTGGAACTTTCATTTCGACACAGCCCTTTCGTTGCTTTTTCGTAATTTGTAGTGCTTCGGCCTATTTCGTATTGACGATCGCGATTTCGTCGGCTACCGGAGCGATCTTGCGCAGCATCTGCACGCCGCCGCAATGTTTGTCGTGGGCCAGGTTGATGGCCCGGCTTACTTTCATCTGGTCGTTTTCGCATTCGCATTGTACGTTATAGACGATGCGGAAAGATTTGAAGACGCTGCTCGATTGTACGGTTTCCGTGTCGAGTTCACCCGATATGCTGAGTTCGAAGCGGGTCGGAGATACGCGCTCCTTTTCCATGATCGCCATCGCGGTCATGCCTGCGCAAGTTACGCCGGCCAGCAACATCAGCTCTTTGGGATTTAGTTGGTCGCATTTCTTGTTTCCTTCGAGGACATAGGTCCGTGCCGAAGTCATCTGTATAGTTACCTGTTGGATCATAACGATAAATTTTTAGGTTGAATTTTCTTTTTTTTGTTTTTATCCGGCAGAATATGCGGGCGGTTTTGCCTTCGTTCGTCGAAAAGATTCTTTTTTCTTTTCTGTCGGGCAACAATCGTTCCCAAATGGTGCGTCTGCCCCGGGAAATCGTTATCTTTACGGGAAATGACTCCGATTTGAACGAATGCACGGGACTGGGGCTAAATAAATTTGGCGCTGGGCCCGGCTTTCGCTATCTTTGTAGAAGATAGGATTCGGTTCGGCAATTTTCGAGAGCAAGTTCTCTCGGTTACCCTCGCTTTTCACTATCTTTGCAAAAGATCGGAGGCGGTTCGGCAATCTTTGCGTGCAAGCCCGCACGATTGCCCTCACCTTTCACGATCTTTGACATAGTCTTAGATAGGATGCGCCTCGGAAAATTGGGAACAAGTTTCCATTTTTCTCTCGGCTTTCACTATCTTTACCGAAAAAATATTTTGATTCGGGCAGGAAGCGCCTCGGGCAGCGCTGAACAGGTCGGACTTACCACCGGGTGTTCGCTATCTGCGTTCGAATTATTGTGTGTGCGTTATGAAGAGAAACATCCTGTATTTATTGTCGATAGGCATTTGCCTGTTCACTTGTGTCGGGAGCCATGCTGCGGCACCGGAAACCCGGGCGCATCTGGAGCGGGGGCGTTCGCTTTTCGATCACGGGCGCTGGACAGATGCCCGTTATGAATTGCTGAAGGCCCGCGAGGGAGCGGACCGGGACGACCGGCTTACGCTCCAGCAGATCGATTATCAGTTGGCGGTTTGTGCCTTGAAGCTCGGCAGCCGGGATGCCGAGGCGATGCTCGCCGACTTTTCCAAGCGTTATCCCGAGTCGGTTTACAACAACGACCTGCGGTTCGCCCAGGGGTTGCTTTATTGCAGCCGGTCGGAGTATGACAAGGCGCTCGCATGTTTCGGACGGGTGAACTACCGGGCTTTGGACAGAACCCGGCGCGAGCAGTACGACCTGCGCATGGGATATATCGAATTCGGCCGGGATGACTATGACCGGGCGATGACCTATTTCGACCGGATCAATCCCCAAAGCGAATTTTACGATCACGCTCTCTATTATAAGTCCTACATCGCCTATGCGCGGGAACAGTACGACTGGGCCAGAAGCGGGTTCGAACGATTGCTTAAAAGCGAGGCTTACGGCGAGGTAGCGCCCTATTACCTGCTGCAAATCGAGTTCAAGCAGGGGAATTACCGCTACGTGGTCGAGAACGGCGAAGAGTTGATCCGCCGGGCATCGCCCCGCCAGCGGGCCGAACTCTCGCGGGTCATGGCCGAAGCGTGGTTTCGCTTGGGCGAATATTCCAAACCGCTGGATTACCTCGACGCTTTCGTGCAGGCCGGCGGAGAAATGGGCCGGGATGAAAATTATCTCTACGGATTCTCCCTCTACCGTACGGCCCGCTACGACGATGCCGCAGAGTATCTGCGCAAGGCGTGCGGAGCCGACGACGCTCTGACGCAGAACGCCTCCTACCACCTGGCCGACTGTTACTTGCGCGGCGGGGACAAGCAGCAGGCGATGCAGTCGTTCGCCATGGCTTCGAATGCCGAATTCGATTCCGCGATTGCCGAAGACGCGCTGTTCAACTATGGAAAATTGCAATACGAACTGGGGGGCGGACGTTTCAACGAAGCGATTCAGGTACTCAACCGCTATGTCGCCCAGTATCCGTCGTCGCCCCGTGTACGCACGGCCAAAGAGCTGTTGGCGGCGGCCTATTACAATTCGCACAATTACGACGAAGCGTACGAGATCATCGCCTCCTATCCCGATCCCGACGGCGACCTGCTGGCCGCCAAGCAGAAGATCGCCTATTTCCGCGGCTTGAGCGCACTGGAAAAGGGCGATACGCAGGGGGCCGGGCGTTATCTGGCGGAGTCCGCCCGTATCGGAATCAGTCCCAAATACAATGCGCTGGCAACCTTTTGGCAGGGTGAAATCGCTTACGGCAGGGGAAATTACGACGTTGCTCTGCGCGATTACGAGTCCTACCTGAAGCGGGCGCCGAAAACCGAGCCCGAATATGCGATGGCTTTCTACAATACGGGGTATTGCCACTTCTCGAAGGAGAATATGCCCCGGGCGCGGGAGTCGTTCGTTCGCTTCATCGAATTGTATCCCACTCAGGACGGTTACCGCACGGATGCCCGCAATCGTCTGGGCGACACCTACTATTCGGATCGCCAGTTCGACGAGGCGTTGAAGTATTACGGACAGGCTGCGGCCGCGTCCGACGACGGAGCGGATTACGCCCGCTACCAGCGGGCCGTTACGCTCGGTATTCTGGGACGTACATCTGAAAAAATCAAGGCGTTGCAGCAGATTATCCGCGACGGCAGGGGAGATTACCTCGACGATGCGACTTACGAACTGGGCCGTACTTTCGTAGCGCAGGAGCGCTACCGCGAGGGGGCTGCAGTGCTCGAACCTTTCGTCGAAACCTATGTTTATTCTCCCTACCGGAGCGCCGCGTTGTCCGAGTTGGGACTGGCTTACCTGAACCTGGGCGACAAGAAAAAATCGCTTTCCTACTATGATATGGTGGTGAAGACCGCGCCCCAATCCTCCGATGCCAAGGATGCCTTGCAGGGAATTCGGGATATTTATGTCTCCGAAGGGGATGCCGGCGGTTATTTCGATTATGCCCGGAAGAGCGGTGTCGAAGGGGACCTTACGGCCATGTCGCGCGATTCGCTTTCGTTCGCTGCCGCCCGCCGGATCTATCTTTCGGGCGAGCCTGCGTCGGCGGCCAAGTCGCTACGCAGTTACCTCGAAAGTTATCCCAAGGGATATTATACGGCCGATGCGCTCTATTGTCTGAGCGATTGCTACCTGAAGACGGGCGAACGATCCCGTGCGATCGAAACGCTCGCGGCTCTGGCCGATGCGGGACAGAATCAGTACACGCATCGGGCTTTGAAGATGCTGGCTGGAATGACTTTTGCCGATGAACGCTTTACGGAAGCTGCGGCGGCTTACCGCAAATTGGCCGATGCCGAAAGCACCGCTGCCGGAAAGGCCGAGGCCATGAACGGCTACGTTCGTGCGACGATCGCGGCGGGGGATGAGGAGCGGATTCTGTCCATGGCCGACGATGTGGCATCCTACACCGCTGCGGGAGACGAGGCATGGCGAGCATCCCAGTTTGCGAAGGCCGGGATTCTGGATCGCCGGGGAGATGCCGCTGCCGCGCAAAAGATCTACAAGGTTTTGAGCGCCAATGTGAAAACACCCGAGGGAGCCGAGTCGGCCTACCGGGTGATCGAGTCCGCGTTCCGGGCCGGCGATACGGCTCGTGCCGAAAAACTGGTGCTCGATTTCTCGGACAAGGGAACGCCTCATGCCTTCTGGCTGGCCAAGTCCTTCCTTGTGCTGGGCGATATTTATGTGCAGAAGGGCGACATGTTCCAGGCCCGGGCGACCTACCAGAGTATCGTGGACGGCTACACCCCCGCCGATGACGGAATCGTTGCGGAAGCGAAAGAGAAAATCAAGAAACTCAATTAACGATATGAAGCGATCAGCTATTCTGTCCCTGATGTTTATCGCCGGACTGCTTGCGGTGCCCGGGGCGCTCAACGCCCAGGTCGAGAAGCGTGTCGAAGTATCCAAAGCCTATGTGCCGAGCGTGGAGCATGCGACGAAACTTGCCGTGCGCCCCAATATGGTCGATACGGCGGCCATACAGCCGGAAATCGACTATTCGATCACGCCGCTCACGCTCGAAACGCAGCTCGCCACGCGCCCGATCCGTCCTGCGACGATCACCTATTGGGAGTTCGATCGTCCGCTGCCTTTTTACCTGAAGGCCGGAGCGGGTTATCCGCTCAATTCGGCGCTCGATCTGTATGTATCGACGCAGAATCCCGACATCGGCTATGCGTTGGGCTATATCAACCACGACGGACGGTACGGACGGATTCCCTATACGCCCGACGGGGACCATAGCGCCCTGTGGATGGACAATCGGGTGGGTGTCGCCGCCGGGAAATACATCGGGCGTCATGTGCTGGAGGGCGAGGTGAGCTACCGGAACCGGATCATCGACCGTTACGGCCTTTTCCCCGATCCGGACTTTCCGACTTTCGACAACGGAAATCGCCGCGTGATCGGCGATTTGCAGGGAAAGATACGGATCGGCGACGATTTCAACGACCTCTCGCGGACGAATTTCAATGTCGAGGTCACGGCGGGCAACTGGTGGAATCCGCTGGATTCGAAACTCTATCTGGAGGATAATGTCGTTCCGGTGTTGGATTATCCGTACGAAAACGAGTGGAATTTGGGGGTAGATGCCGCCGTTGGACGACGTTTCGGCCGCCATACGCTCGTCTTCCGGGCCGGATTCGAGGGCCGGTGGGGTGGCGACCGCAAGGGCGAATCGGTTTGGGCCGCTCCTTCTGACTATTACAACCGGACCTATTCGGGAGCGTTCCGTTATGCCTATCGTGCCCGGTCGGTCGATATGGAGTTCGGTTTGGATTACTACCGGGACGATGTGGCGGGGCGCGATGCGGCGAATTATTTCATTCCCTACGCTCACTTGCGTTTCGATCTGGGCGGCGGCGGTTTCGTACCTTATGTCGAGTTGGACGGAACCCTGAAGCACAACGATATGCGGGAGCTTATGGAAACCAATCTTTATTACGTGCCTCGTTATACGGACCCGATGCCCCGCAATACGGTGGACTATTCGGTCCGTGTCGGTGTGAGTGGGCGTCTCGTCGAGGATAAGCTGATTTACCGATTGTTCGTCGGCTATTCTTTCATCGAGAATCATAACTTTTGGTATTGCTATACGCCGACTACCCGGTATGAGGGGTTCAGTCTGGTACAGGGACGGCTGAATGTCATGTCGCTCAACGGTGAGCTGGAGTTCCGTCCGGTGAGCAATTTCACGTTCTCCATCGGCGGGCGGGGACTGACCTATACCGAGCATCAGACCTTGAGCATCGGCCTGCCGGAGTTCGAGGGTACGGTCCGGGCCCGCTATCATCATCGTAAGTTCTCGGTCGGCCTCGTTTTCGACCTGCAGTCCAACCGCTATATTTCGCGAGTGATTCCGTGGTTCCCGAACGACGGGATCGTGGGGAATATGCGCATTCCCTATACGGTAGATCTGGGGTTGAATGTCGATTGGTACGCGTCCAAGCGGGTAACGGTATTCGCCGAAGGTCACAATCTTTGCAACCGCCGGATTTACGACTGGAGTACGTTTCCGCAGTACAGCGCCGGATTTACGGCAGGTGTGAAGTTGAGTTTTTAGCGGATCGACCCGATATGAAAAACGGCCGGTAACATACCGGCCGTTTTTTATGGAGTACGATTTTTACTCCAGGTTTTTCCGGACTCCGTCCAGAAACCGCTTCATCTTCCCGCTGTCCTTTTTGTCGATGATCTTCGACAGGCGGGTCAGCGTGGCGACGATGTTGTCGATCTGTGCGGGCGTCTTGGGGTTGAAGAGGATTTCCGTCAGCAGGTAGTCGTCTTCGGAGAGTAGTCCGCGGGCGATGGCCATGTGTTTCTTGAAGGTGGTGCCGGGGGCATCCTGGTGCTTCATGATGGAGGCGAATACGAGCGTCGAGGCGAACGGCACCGAGAGGGAGTAGGCCACAACTTCATCGTGCCCCTCGAAGGTGTATTCGCAGACGTTGAGCTTCAGCGAACCGTAGAGGTCCTTGAAGAAGATTTTGCCCATGTGGTCCGACTCCTTGATGATGATGGCGTTTTCGGTTTGCAGGTTGCCCAGGTTGGCGAACGTGGGGCCGAACATCGGGTGGGTCGAAACGTACCGGAATCCCGATTTCTCATAAAATTCCTGCAACCCGGTCTTTACCGAGGCGATGTCGGAGATGATACACTCTTTCGGCAGATAGGGAAATACCTCCTCGAATGCCTGGAGCGTGGCGTTCAGCGTTACGCAGTTGATAAGCAGTTCAGGCCGGAAGTCGGCGATCTCTTCGGGCGAGGTGAAGCGCTGGGCATTGTAGATGAATCGCATTCGCCGAGGGTCTTTTTCGAGGACGGCTACGTCGTGGTTGAAACTCAACAGATCGGTGAAAAAGGAGCCCATCTTTCCCGCTCCCAAAATCAGTATGCGCATATATCGGTTTGTTTATGTTTTTTGATGATCCGGGCGGCATGCTGATTGTCATGGGAACCGTACTGGTTTTCGGTGTCACCATCACCACCCTCTGTGCACTGATTTCCATCAACAAATACCTGTACATGAAAGTAAGCGAACTATATAAATAACCTAATAACTTTTAGAAGCGAAATGGATAAGAAAAACTTTGCCTTCGACAAAACCAATTTCATACTGCTTGCGGCAGGCATGGTAGTCATTATCATCGGCTTCCTGCTGATGAGCGGTCCGGGCTCTACCGAGACCACATTCGAACCGGACATTTTCAGTGTACGACGCATCAAGATTGCGCCGGTAGTCTGCTTTGCCGGATTCATTTTCATGATATACGGAATTTTACGCAAGCCCAAAGATTTATCAGACAAAGACATCAACAATAATAATTACACTAAAGAAGAAACAGAACAATGAATTGGCTAGAAGCATTAGTATTGGGTATTCTGCAGGGACTGACGGAATACCTGCCGGTAAGCAGCAGCGGACACCTTGCGATAGGTTCTGCCCTGTTTGGAATTGAAGGAGAGGAAAACCTGACTTTCACCATCGTAGTGCATGTGGCTACGGTGCTGAGTACGCTGGTAATACTCTGGAAAGAAATCGACTGGATTTTCCGTGGTCTCTTTAAATGGGAGATGAATAAGGAAACGAAATACGTCATCAACATCCTGATTTCAATGATTCCGATCGGAATTGTCGGCGTCTTTTTCAAGGATTATGTAGAAGAAGTATTCGGTTCGGGACTGCTGATTGTGGGCTGTATGCTGCTGCTCACCGCCGTGCTGCTGATTTACTCCTACTACGCCAAGCCCCGCCAGAAGGAATCCATCAGCATGCGCGATGCCTTCATCATCGGTCTGGCACAGGCATGTGCGGTAATGCCGGGTCTGTCCCGTTCGGGCAGCACCATCGCTACCGGACTCATCCTGGGCAACAAGAAAGAAACACTGGCACAGTTCTCTTTCCTGATGGTCATCCCTCCTATCCTGGGAGAGGCCCTGCTGTCGGGTTTTGAAATCGTCAAAGGCGCAGCTGCCGCCGACGCGGAAATGAGCATCGGTGCCCTGATCACGGGCTTCCTGGCTGCGTTTATCTCGGGATGTGTGGCCTGCAAGTGGATGATCAACATTGTGAAGAAAGGCAAGCTGGTATGGTTCGGTGTGTACTGTGCCATCGCCGGAGCAATTACCATTGTGACCAGCCTGTTGGGATAAATTCCCTCAATTTATTCATTTTATATCATTTGTAATGAACTTTAAGGAAGGAGAAGTGTTATATTTTGACAAGCCGCTGCGATGGACATCGTTTGCGCTTGTCAATAAAATCAGATACCACATCAGCCGGAAGCTGGGAGTAAAGAAAATCAAGGTCGGACATGCCGGTACGCTGGACCCTCTGGCAACTGGTGTCATGATTATCTGTACAGGAAAGGCTACCAAACGGATTGAGGAACTGCAGTATCAGACCAAGGAGTACATCGCTACCCTGCAGTTGGGAGCCACCACCCCGTCGTTCGACCTGGAAAAGGAAATCGATGCCACCTACCCCACCGAACACATCACGCGGGAAATGGTGGAGGAAACCCTGAAAAAGTTTACCGGAACCATCGAGCAGATTCCTCCGGCCTTTTCAGCCTGCAAGGTAGACGGAAAACGCGCCTACGACCTGGCCCGGAAGGGAGACAATGTGGAGTTAAAACCCAAGACACTCGTCATCGATGAAATCGAATTGCTGGAGTGTAATTTACCGGTCATCAAAATCAGAGTGGTATGCAGCAAAGGCACCTACATCCGGGCCCTCGCCCGCGACATCGGAGAAGCCCTGCAGAGCGGTGCCCACCTGACAGGACTGATACGTACCCGTGTAGGGGAAGTGAGACTGGAAGACTGCATGCAGGTCGACCAGTTTGAAGAATGGCTGGAAAAACAAGAAATAGAAGTTACAAACGATTAAGGAAAGGAGATAAAGATGAAACTATCACAATTCAAGTTCAAGTTACCGGAAGAGAAAATCGCCCTGCACCCTACCAAATACAGAGACGAGTCTCGGTTAATGGTGGTACATAAGTCGACAGGAGCCATTGAACATGTCATATTCAAGGATATCCTGAATTATTTTGATGATCAAGATGTATTCATCTTCAACGATACCAAGGTATTTCCTGCCCGTTTGTACGGAAACAAGGAAAAGACAGGTGCGCGGATTGAGGTGTTCCTGCTTCGTGAGCTGAACGAAGAGCTCCGTCTCTGGGACGTACTGGTTGACCCGGCACGTAAGATACGTATCGGCAACAAGCTGTACTTCGGAGAAGACGACTCAATGGTGGCCGAAGTCATCGACAATACCACTTCACGCGGACGTACCCTGCGCTTTTTGTACGACGGACCGCACGACGAGTTCAAGAAGGCCCTCTATGCCCTTGGAGAACCCCCATTGCCACCGTTCATCAAACGGGCTGCGGAACCGGGAGACGAAGAGCGTTTCCAGACCATATTCGCCAAGAACGAGGGAGCGGTTACCGTTCCGGCTTCAGGCCTGCACTTCAGCCGTGAGCTGATGAAGCGCATGGAAATCAAGGGTATCGAACCTGCATTTATCACCATGCACTGCGGACTGGGCAACTTCCGCGACATCGATGTGGAAGACCTGACCAAGCACAAGATGGACTCGGAACAGATGTTTGTGGAAGCCGACGTATGCCGTATTGTCAATGCAGCCAAAGACCGCGGCAACAAGGTATGTGCGGTAGGAACCAGTGTGATGAGAGCCATTGAAACCGCTGTGGGTACCGACGGACACCTGAAAGAGTTTGAAGGATGGACCAACAAGTTCATCTTCCCTCCTTACGAATTCTCGGTAGCCGACGCCATGGTGGCCAACTTCCAGATGCCGCTGTCGACCATGCTGATGCTGGTATGCTCTTACGGAGGATACGAACTGGTAATGGAGGCCTACAATACGGCCCTCAAGGAAGATTACCGCTTCGGTACTTACGGAGACGCCATGCTGATCCTGAACAAATAAACCCGTCAGGCATCATGGCAAAAGTATTTTTAGGCCTGGGAACCAACCTGGGAAACAAAGAAGAAAATTTACGTACTGCCGTCCGATGGATAGAAGAGAAGATAGGGAAATGCCTTTCCCTATCTTCTTTTTATGAGACAGCCCCCTGGGGATTTGAGTCGGAAAACCAGTTCTTGAACGCCGCAGCCTGTGTGGAGACCTCACTGACACCGGAGGAAGTGCTGCGAACCACCCAGATTATTGAACGGGAACTGGGAAGACAGAAAAAATCGGAGGCAGGAGTCTATACCGACCGGCCCATCGACATCGATATTCTGCTCTATGACGGACAGATACTCCAGACAGACGGACTGACGATACCGCATCCGCTGATGCACGAGCGAGACTTCGTCATGAAGCCGCTGGCGGAAATCGCCCCGGATGTCATCCATCCCGTCCTGCAGCGCACGATGAAAGAAATCGCCGCCCATACCGGAAACAAGTAAAGCAATGTTAAATGCGCGGAAAATTGTAATTATTCCAATTTTATCCGTATCTTTGCATCCGAAAACAATTGTGGAAAGATTTGAGTAGCTTGCAACCACGGAAAAAAATGCTAAAAAACCTAGTACGCTTCCCTGATTTTCAATCTCTACTCTCGTCCGTACACGGATAAAAAATCATTTTAACCATTTAATTAATTCAGAAACAATGGGATACTTATTCACATCCGAATCGGTGTCTGAAGGACACCCCGACAAAGTGGCGGATCAGATTTCCGACGCTGTGCTTGACAAACTGTTGGCGTACGACCCCAGTTCAAAAGTAGCTTGCGAAACGTTGGTGACTACCGGTCAGGTGGTACTGGCAGGAGAAGTGAAAACAACGGCCTACATCGATTTACAGCGTGTGGCACGTGAGGTTATCAACAAGATCGGCTACACCAAGAGCGAATATATGTTTGAAGGAAACTCATGTGGAGTTTTCTCGGCAATTCATGAACAGAGTCCTGACATCAACCGTGGAGTAGAACGCGAAGACCCGATGAACCAGGGAGCCGGCGACCAGGGTATGATGTTCGGTTATGCTACCAAGGAAACGGAAAACTACATGCCGCTTTCACTCGACCTGGCTCACAAATTGCTGATGGTATTGGCTGACATCCGCCGCGAGGGAAAAGTCATGACTTACCTCCGTCCGGACTCAAAGAGCCAGGTAACCATCGAATACGATGACAACAGAAAACCGGTGCGTATCGATACCATCGTGGTTTCTACCCAGCACGACGAATTTATCCAGCCTGCAGACGACTCGAAAGAAGCACAGCTGAAGGCCGATGAGGAAATGCTGGCACAGATCCGCAAGGATGTCATCGAAATCCTGATGCCGCGCGTAATTGCTGAAATCCACAATCCGGAAGTACTGGCACTGTTCAACGACCAGATCAAGTATCACGTAAATCCGACCGGTAAATTCGTAATCGGCGGCCCTCACGGTGATACCGGACTGACCGGACGTAAGATCATCGTAGATACTTACGGAGGTGCAGGAGCGCACGGAGGTGGTGCATTCTCTGGAAAAGACCCAAGTAAGGTAGACCGCAGTGCAGCCTATGCCGCACGACACATTGCCAAGAACCTGGTGGCTGCAGGTGTAGCCGACGAGGTACTGGTACAGGTTTCTTATGCCATCGGTGTGGCCCGCCCGATCAATATCTACGTCAATACGTACGGACGCAGCAACGTGGCAATGACCGACGGAGAAATCGCCAAGAAGGTGGACGAGATCTTTGACATGCGTCCGCGTGCCATCGAGGAACGCCTGAAACTGCGTAACCCGATTTACAGCGAGACTGCAGCTTACGGACACATGGGACGTGAACCGCAGGTGGTGACCAAGCATTTTGAATCGGCATACGAAGGCAACAAGACGGTAGAGGTAGAACTCTTTACCTGGGAAAAGCTGGACTATGTAGACCGCGTAAAAGAAGCATTCGGCCTGAAATAACCGGATATAACGGATAATCACATCCCGGATTCTCTCTGTATGGAGCAGAATCCGGGATGTTTGTTTTCAGCCCTGCCGGAAGGATTTCCGCAGGGATTTCTTCATGCACCGGCAAACTCTCCGGTAAATCCCCAGCCTCTTCTCCCACAGAGGGAAAGATAATGAACCGTATGGCAAATAATCATCGGTTTCCCCCAAATATGGCGGATAATTAGGGGTTTATGCGTATATTTGCAGCCAATAAAGACGATAATCATCATGAACCCGATAAAAAACGTATGTGTATACAGTGCCTCAAGCACTAAAATTGAATCTGTGTATTTTGAAGCAGCCGAAGAACTGGGACGGTTGCTTGCCTCCCGACAGATTAACCTGATCAACGGGGCAGGATGCCTGGGACTCATGTGCCGCATCTCGGATGCCGCACTGGCTGCCGGAGGTACGGTAACCGGCGTCATTCCCCGGTTCATGGTAGAACAGGGCTGGCATCACAAAGGACTGACCCGACTCATTCAGACGGAGAGCATGCACGAACGCAAGCAACTGATGGCCAGCATGTCGGACGGAGTCATCGCACTTCCCGGAGGATGCGGAACCCTGGAAGAGCTGATGGAAATCATCACCTGGAAGCAACTGGGACTTTACCTGAATCCGATTGTGATTCTGAATGTCAACGGGTTCTATAATCCCTTGCTGGAAATGCTGCAGTCGGCTATCGACCAGCATTTCATGCGACCCGAACACGGCAAGATATGGCAGGTGGCTACCAGTCCGCAGGAAGCCGTCGAACTGCTGTACCAGACTCCTGTATGGAGCAAGGAAATAAGAAAATTTGCAGCAATATGAGTATTATCCCATCCGTATCACCGGTTCCCGACAGCACTGTGACACTGTACCCGCAAATGACGGACAGTATTCTTCACGCCAGTGTATCGGATGTCATCCCGCCAGAAGGGATGGCCGGAGACCCTGTGCCCTATCTGGTACGCTCGGAAAACGCAGTGACCCTGCTGCTGATATTCTGCCTGTTCTCTCTCTGCTATGCACTGAAAGACGGAAAGAAATACATTGTCCAGTATCTGAAAGACCTGTTCCGCCATAAAGAACGCGCCAGCCTGTTCGACGAAGCCAGCAAGCCCAACGGACGCTATCTCTTTCTGCTGATTACGGTTACCTGTGTCCTTGGCGGCATTTTCCTGTACGACTTCCTGATCGGCTCGCATCCCGCCCTTTCGGAGGAGCGGTTCCGCCTGCCCGTACTTGCAGTCAGCATCGGAATTCCGCTGATTTATGTCATGGCAAAACAGGGAACATACGCTTTCATAAATTGGATTTTTTTTGACAAAGAACAGAACAGATCATGGATGCAGACCTACCTGGGACTAGTCGGCATGCTCTGTTTTCTACTATTCCCCTTACTCTTGCTGACAGTTTATTCGGGCCTGGATAAGCAGATTAGTTTCTATTTCATCCTATTAATTTTAGTTTTTGCTAAAATATTGTTATTTTATAAGAGTATCAGGAACTTTTTCAATCATTTTTATGGTATTCTTCATTTAATTCTGTATTTTTGTGCCCTCGAAATAATTCCCATTCTTCTGACTTGGAAAGGGATCGTCTATATAAACAATATTTTCATTTAAAAAATTAGTACATTGAAGATAAAGAAAGTTCTCGTTTCTCAGCCAAAACCAACATCAGAGAAGTCGCCATATTTCGACATTGCTGAGAAGTATGGAGTGGAAATAGATTTTCGCCCATTTATAAAAGTTGAGAGTTTGTCGGCAAAGGAATTCAGACAACAGAAAGTTTCGATATTGGATCATACTGCCGTGGTATTTACTTCACGACATGCCATTGACCACTTCTTCAATCTCTGTACAGAGCTCCGGGTTACCATTCCGGAAACCATGAAATATTTCTGTACATCAGAAGCGGTTGCACTGTATATCCAGAAATATGTACAGTACCGGAAACGCAAGGTATTCTTCGGTGCCACCGGTAAATTTGTGGATCTGATGCCAGCCATTATCAAACATAATACAGAGAAGTATCTTATTCCGATGTCGGACGTTCACAACGATGAAGTGAGAGACCTGTTGGACAAAAATAAGATTCAGCATACAGAGGCAGTCATGTACCGCACGGTAAGCAATGACTTCACTCCGGAAGAGAAGTTCGACTATGACATGCTGGTATTTTTCAGTCCTGCGGGAATCCAGTCGCTGATCAAGAATTTCCCTGACTTCAAGCAGAACGAAATTGCAATCGGAAGCTTCGGACCAACTACTGCAAAGGCTGTAAAGGATGCCGGTCTGCGTCTGGACCTGGAAGCTCCGAGTGCCGCAGCACCTTCTATGCCTGCAGCTCTTGATATGTTTATCCGCGAACGCAACAAATAAGAAAAAACATACTTGTTTCAGGCACGGAGGAGATTTCATACCTCCGTGCCTTATTCTTTTTTTTATGGCAGAACAAGAAAAGCATACATTTACCAAAAGTGAACGCCTGAACAGCCTGATACTGATTGAGAAGCTGTTCTCCGGCGGAAGTAAGTCGTTTCCCGCATTTCCCTTGCGCATTGTCTACATGCCGGTAGAGGGAGATCATCTGCCTACGGTCTCACTGCTGATCAGTGTCCCTAAAAAGCGGTTCAAACGGGCAGTAAAACGCAACCGGGTGAAACGTCAGATACGGGAGGCTTACCGCATGCACAAAGCCCTGCTGACGGCTCCGCTGGAACAGGCCGGGAAAAAGGTTGCCGTTGCTTTTATCTGGCTCGACAACGAACTGCACGATTCTTGTGAAGTCACAGAGAAAGTGAAAAAGCTGCTTCAGATTACAGCAGAAAGGATCGTATGAGAAAATTGCTTACCGAACTCCTGCTTTTGCCGGTTTATTTTTACCGGTATTGCATCTCACCTTTTACTCCTCCTTCTTGCCGCTTTACTCCCACGTGCTCACAGTATGCCATAGAAGCACTGAAAAAGCACGGTCCGGTGAAAGGATTGTATCTGACGGTCAGAAGACTGTTGAGATGCCATCCCTGGGGCGGTTCGGGATACGACCCCGTTCCCTGATTCTTTTATTTCTTTATCGCATGCTACTGGATATTCATACTCACCGATTGCCCGAAGAGGCTGCAACGGCCATATTGAGCTGCCATATGTACAGCCTTCCGCCTGCAGCAGCCTGTTTTCTTTCGGCTGGCATCCATCCCTGGTTTCTCTCTCAGGAGGACTTGCCGGCACAGAAGGAATGGTTAAGGCAGATGCTGGAGGACAAGAGAGTCATCGCACTGGGAGAAGCGGGAATCGACAAGCGGTGCAAGACGCCGCTGGAGCTCCAGAAAGAAGCCTTCCGGTATGTCTGTCGGCTTTCGGAACAGCATCGGCTGCCCCTGATAATACATGCGGTAAAAGCCACTCCCGAACTGATGGCTTTCAGGAAAGAAATCCGGCCGCAACAGCCTTGGATCATCCATGGGTTCAGAGGGAACAAAGAGGTGGCACAAAGCCTCATCCGGCACGGATTTTACCTGTCTTTTGGCGAGAAATGCCAGGAAGAAGCACTGGCAGTCACTCCTCCGGAACGGCTGTTGCTGGAAACCGATGAGAGCCCGGTACCTGCCGCCCAACTCTGCCGGCACATGGCCGATGTCCTTCAGACCTCCGTACCCGCTCTGACCGCGCAACTGCAGCAAACCATTAAAAGCCTCTTTTTTAACCCCTAAAAATTGGTTATTCGGATAAAGAGTCGTACTTTTGCCGAGATAGAAATAGATAACAACATGTTAAACTAAGAATTTCATTCGATGAATTTTGTAGAAGAATTAAGATGGCGCGGAATGGTGCACACCATGATGCCGGGTACTGAAGAGTTGTTGGAAAAAGAAATGGTAACAGCTTATCTGGGAATTGACCCTACAGCTGATTCCTTGCACATCGGACACCTTTGCGGAGTAATGATGTTGCGTCATTTCCAACGTTGCGGACACAAGCCGCTGGCTCTGGTAGGAGGTGCTACCGGTATGATTGGAGACCCTTCAGGAAAATCACAGGAACGTAACCTGCTGGATGAAGCGACCTTGCGCCACAATCAGGAATGTATCAAAAAGCAGTTGGGCAAATTCCTTGACTTTGAGTCGGATGCCCCTAACCGTGCAGAACTGGTAAACAACTACGACTGGATGAAAGACTTTTCTTTCCTTGATTTTGCCCGCACTGTAGGAAAACACATCACAGTGAACTACATGATGGCAAAGGAATCTGTTCAGAAACGTCTGAATGGCGAAGCACGTGATGGTCTTTCGTTCACAGAGTTTACCTATCAGCTATTACAAGGATACGACTTCCTGCATCTGTATGAAACCAAAAACTGTAAACTGCAGTTGGGCGGTTCCGACCAGTGGGGAAACATCACTACAGGAGCCGAACTGATCCGCCGTACTAACGGAGGTGAGGTATTTGCCCTGACTTGTCCGCTGATCACAAAGGCTGACGGAGGTAAGTTTGGTAAGACAGAATCAGGAAATATCTGGCTGGATCCGCGATATACATCTCCTTATAAGTTCTATCAATTCTGGCTGAATGTAAGTGATGCGGACGCAGAAAGATATATCAAGATTTTCACTTCACTGACAAAAGAGGAAATCGAAGGACTGATTGCCGAACATAACGAAGCACCGCACCTGCGTGTATTGCAGAAGCGTCTGGCGAAGGAAGTGACTGTCATGGTACACTCGGAAGAGGATTATAATGCAGCAGTAGAGGCTTCTAACATCCTGTTCGGTAACGCGACTTCAGAAGCATTGAAGAAACTGGATGAGGATACGCTGCTTTCTGTATTCGAAGGAGTTCCTCAGTTTGAAGTGGCAAAATCGGACATCGAAGCTGGAATCAAGGCAGTAGACCTGTTCGCTGAAAAGGCTGCTGTATTCGCTTCGAAAGGAGAAATGCGTAAGCTGGTTCAGGGAGGCGGAGTTTCTCTTAACAAAGAAAAACTGGCTGCTTTCGACCAGGAAATTACGACAGCTGACCTGCTGGACGGCAAATACCTGCTGGTACAGCGCGGAAAGAAAAACTATTATCTGATTATTGCCAAATAACGCTTAACCACATCTGATAAATAGGTAGAGGCTGTCTCAAAATAAACTTGAGATGGCCTCTATTGTTTCATCTCAGATTGGATTCATTCGAATTTTTCTAAAGAGAGAAGTTTATAAGCTTAGTTTTGAAGATTTTATCCTTTCAAACTGTTTTTCCCGTTGCCATAAGCCTCCTAAGAGGCTACTTTTGCAAGATTATGTGCAATGGCCAGCAGGCCGAACTCAAT
>OGZG01001445.1_pt1 | contig 17913 bp, 13 predicted proteins | sample 1576781 | NCBI WGS metagenome assembly OGZG01 (sample SAMEA3541502, study PRJEB24748) | human gut metagenome | biome: human gut; feature: human-associated habitat; material: faeces | place: China | collected 2012 | reverse complement strand
GAATGAGTGGCGCCGCCGTTTTGTGATCCAACTCCTCAAATAAACGCGCACAGTCCCCTTCCGGGCAGAAAATGTAGCATTTTCTCGGCTGCTCCGCTTTTTCAAGCGTTCCTTCCTCGCCATCTTCCTGACCGGGATCGTCTTTCTGCGAATCATCGTTTGCCATGAGTGTCGCCACGGCATACACGCCGTCATGAGATAACTGCCGCTGATACCCTTTCATGGTGCTTTGCAGCTGTCTCACCATATCATTTTGGGTGGCTTCTATGGTTGCGCCGCCGTAGATGGCGTCTGCCATAACCGACTCGTCTGTTCAGTTTCTCTCCTCACCCTCCTTCTTCGTCGGTTCAGTTGTTCCAACGTTCTTCCTGCTTGCAGGATCGGTGAGGGCAAAAATTAGATTTTAAAGAACAGGTATGATTAGACAGAAAGCTGTGCGCACAAAAGTTGCGAAATCACAGGTCCCACCCCACTTTTTCCTTACATTTTCCGTGACAGTCGAATAACGGAATCACAGGTTTCATCCCTCAAAAAGCTTGCATTCTATATGACAGAATCACAGGTTTTATCCAGAAAAAGTCCGCATTCTACATGACAGAATCACAGGTTTCGTCGAGCACTCACGGCAACGAAATCACAGCTTTTGTCCCTACACAGTAGTATCCGAAATCACAGTTTTGGTTCGTGCATTCTGCATGACGAAATCACAAGTTTCGACAATACGGAATACCCGAAAAGTCTGGAATTACTATGATTTTACAGAAGGTCTCTCTCAAAAAGCGGTCTTGATTTAAACTCCTTATAAATCAGAAAGCACGGTATACAATCGGTCATGTTGAAACAGAAAATACTACTCAGAAAATATAGAAATATTTTCTCTGTTTTGGTCCGATTTTTTCTTCTATATTTTTTAAAAAAGCTGTACATTATGCACACACCGGGAAAAGTTAAATTCTGGCAGTCAAGAGGTCAGCGGTTCGATCCCGCTATTCTCCACCAAGGAAAACCTTGAAACCATAATGGTTTCGAGGTTTTTTCTTATATATGGCAAATTGCACAAAGTCGCTTTTGTGTTGAATTTATGTTGAACGCGCGGAAAAATTGCTCATAATTATCTTTTCCATGCCACGCATTTTTGCAACTTTTTCTATGTTTTTATAATTTCTACATTTTACACAAGCGCATTGATAGAAAAAGGTTTTTTCCGCCCATTCGAAAAAGCACAGTCAAAAAAATGTATTTTTCTGTCCACTTTATCTTTCCTGCTCTTGTGTTGAATTTCGTGTTGAATCACAAATTCTTCGCCATTATTTTCAAGGACAGGGACATTGGTTGTCCCCGTTCCACCTCATAGGAGCTGAACAGTGCGTTCAAATCACGCCAATAGAGATACCATTGGAGGTCTTGCTTTCCACTGTCAACAGTTTCTCATGATGTTTGTATGGTTTGAATGGAAGCCATTAAGTCATCCGGCAGTCACATTCCAAATACCCCTTATCCAATAGCTTTCCGATCTCCGGATCATATTGGTCATTTATATTCCGTTCTACCGCCTAAAGCACAATATCGGTGTTTTTATTATATCGATTCGCCCACGTTTTAGCAAGGGCCTCACCAAGCAGCACTTCAAGAGCGTTAGGACTGCTCGCATATAAAGCCGCTCCTTCCATACCAATGACAAGGTCGGTACCGCTGCCGGTATAGGTTTTGATCGCTCCGTCATAGTCCAACGCCACATCGTCGAGAGATAGGATGCTAAGGGCATTGCTGTTACTGTTCGGCTTGCAAGCCTTAGAGCAACGCAAATTGACAGACCTAAGATTGTATTCCCTGCGCAGTTTCTTCTTTAGCGCGGAAATAAGTGTCGATTCCGGCACTTGCTTGAATGCCCGGAAAACGAACCAAGAGCCTCTGTCGATGCCCGATTCGGGTGTCGGCAGAGGCTCTTTTTTTATGACATATTCAAAATAGCGGACAGCAGCTCTTGAACCTGTTGCCGGTATTCCGGCTTTATATCCGAAATACGTCTGGCAAGCGCAAGGGCTTCCGCTTCTGGCTCGTCAGTCCCAAAAATAATTCGGTCTGCGCTGACGCCCAGCAAACGGCAAAGACGCTGCAAGGCTTCAAGAGAGATACCGGAAGCACCACGCTCAATAGCACTCAGGTGATTCGGCGTCATGCCAAGCATTTCTGAGAGCGTGTCCTGCGTATAGCCCGCCTGTTCTCTTGCCACTTGAATATTGCCGCCGATTTCAATATTGATGTCCTTCTTCTCTCGCATAGCCTCACCACCTTTGCATTTAGTGTACCTAACGGCGGTGTCATTATCCACGGTATGCCGTCGTTGATTTTACTAACGACAATGCGTTGACTGTCCGTGATGAGGGTGATAGAATGGAGTTACCTACCAAAAGAGTGAAAGAAGGGGTGCCATGTCGCGCATTATTGAGTTTAGAAAGGCTGCTCAAAAAGCTGAAAAGCAATCCGTTCAAGGCAAGACTTGTGCGTTTACCGGTCATAGACCGCAGAGTCTTCCGTTCGGCTTTGATGAATCCGATATGCGTTGTACTTCTTTGAAATCTGTTATGCGGGATCAGATTGTAGCACTCATCGAGAACGAGGGCGTCACGCATTTTATTACCGGCATGGCTCTTGGCGTCGATATGTACGCTGCGGAAATTGTACTCGATTTGAAATCAAAATACCCTCACATTACTCTGGAAAGCGCAATCCCTTGTGAGACACAAGCGATCAAATGGTCTGTGGCTTCACGGGAACGGTATTATAATATCGCGGCAAAGTGTGACAAGGAGACCATGCTGCAACGGGAGTACACGCCGGACTGCATGGACAAGAGAAATCGGTACATGGTCGATCACGCCAATTATATTCTCGCAGTATGGAATGGATGCCCCAGCGGTACCGGGAATACCGTGAGATATGCTCACAAAAAGGGCAAGACCATCATCGTCATCAATCCGGATTCCCTTGATGTCACGTGGGAATAAGGCAAAAAATCCCTTCTGAATCAAGCGTTGTGAAAACCGTGAAGTATTTTCCGATAGTGAATACACATTGCACTACTCGGTGATTATTGGAAACGTGTACGGCGTATGCTTCCTAGTGAACATCTCCACGGAACACATCGAATTTTTGCGGCTTCGTAAAACGGAAAGTGTCACCTTATGACCAGCCCCTTGCCGAGAGAAAAATAAATCGCTGGAAATGGGAACGCCCCCGACACTGTGCGTCTGGCACAGTGCCGGGGGCGTTTTTTCATGTCTTAGTTTTGAGCCAGTTAAAATAGGAATGGAGGCGAGCATTCGCTTCTCAGCAGTCTTTTAGGTTTGGCAAATTACAGTCCTCCTCCACCTTTGTTTCCGCCAAACTCGCAGCCGTGTGTATGGTCATGTCCATAATACCATCTCCCGTAGCGATACCCATAGTGCGGCGGGCAGTTTACACAGTCACCAGTACAGCGCCCGTGGTGAGACTGGCTTTTCTTGCCCAAAAGACTTCCAACTACAAATGCCAAGCCGAGTTTTGAGAAGAACCCGAGCTTTGGCTCATTCTGCTCCGGCTCGTCATAATCTGCCTTATCTTCTATGGAAGCCTCTTCAACCACGTCATCTGCAAACATAGTCACATGGTTTCGCTTTGCTACAAGCTCAAGAACGTCATCGTCTGCTGAACCCCAAAGGTCTTCCAACTGCTCCTGCGTAAAGGCGCATTTTGCGGATTTCAACAACTCATTCATAGCTGATGTATCACAGCAGCCGGAAAGGTCATAGATTTCATCCGGTGTGAACTGGACACCATTGGCAACCGCTTTCTTAACAAGCCGCGACGCTGCTTTCTCATCCATATACTCCTGCGCAACCTCAGCAACCTCGGCGGATGCTCCAAATGAAGTCAATGAGGACATCTTCTTGATCTGTGTGCTGGTTGCCCATTCGTAGAACTTCTCATAATAGGAGTCCCAATCCATTTATCGATCACGCCCTTTCGGTACTTCCCGTGCGACGAAGAAAAGCAAATTCCTCGCTTTATCTCATTACCTTTTCCAGCAAAGCCTGATAGCTATCCACCACATCATAAACCACATTTCCGTTGCTGATCGCCTTAAAATGCTCTCTTGCGCAGTGAATTTTCGATTCCTCAATGAGCCGGAGCTGCATGGAGGACATAGAGCCTTTCGTCTCAGCAACAAAGTAGATATGCTTGACGGTACCTTCATAGAAAGCTATCGCCCAGTCCGGATTATAGTGTCCTACTGGCGTTGCGATATAGAAGCTGTCCGGCAGCTTCACATAAACCGCAACATCTGTGTTGGTGTCCAAATCGGCAGCAAAATCACGCTCGTTTGTGGAATCATACACGATATGATCGTATAGATGCCGCTGCGCTTTCATCGCGTTCGTTCCAAGCTTACCCTTGATGGTCGGTTCGGTAAAAATGTCCGTGTCGTAATGTTCATCCAGCACATTGTAGGTGATGTGCTGGATAATTGCAGTTGCCTTTTCATCATTGATTAGGGCGGCTGCTTTGATAATGAACTCTTCCGGATTGAATTTGAACTGCTCAAAAACGGGTTTCTCAATGCCTGTCAGAATTGCAACAACTGCCTTTCGCGTCAAGCCTGTCTCTCCGACCAGCTTGCCGATCAGATCATACTTCACGCTGCTGCCCACGCGGATTTGCTTGCTGCTGTCATAAGTAGAAGACTTTGACTTCGAGAATGCACTTCCGTCAAGAAGCGAGTCCTTTGACTTGATCTCATCCATTGCGCCGGTTTCAACCTTGAAGAATATCTTCGGCACATGAAGATTCTGGTTGAGCGATGCGATGGCTTTCTTCACAAGCTCATCTGTATCAAAATCCACCACATACACAGATTTCGGGCTGATACGTTTCCAGAGAGCTTTGAACTCCGGCATGGCGAGCTTGTCGGGATCAACTTGCAGCTCGACGTTCTTGTCGCGGGCATTCTCCGGCTGCATAGCGCGGCTGTCATAGACGGAATCAAGAATATTGATCACAGAATCGCGGCTGTCCGCCACTTCCTCCGCAACCTGAATCGCGCCGTTTGCTTTGTCGGCATAATATTTGTCAGTCAGTACACCGCGCTTGACATATCCGTTGGCGATCAAATCCTCAAAGATTGCCTGAGCAATATCGCCATCCACAACCTGTTCGTTGCCTCTGGCATCCACAATGACCTTGCCCTTGAAGAGGTCGGCAGTAACCGCCACAGGACGTCCGGCAACTGCATCGGCAAGCTCAGTCTGCAAGCCCTTTGCGAAGCTGTCATAGCTCTCACTGGCGATGACGGTCAGAACATTGATGGACTGCACATCATTTCCAAGCACGTTGGCGTCCATGCGTTCGCCGTCCTGATTGACACACAGGCGCAGACCACGACCGACCTCTTGCCGTTTGCGAACCTCACTGCTGCTTTGTTTCAGTGTGCAAATCTGGAACACATTCGGGTTGTCCCAGCCTTCACGCAGCGCGGAGTGCGAGAAAATGAAACGCACAGGGGATTTTTTCGGATCACGATCCAGAAGCAGTTCCTTGTTCTTCATGATCAGGTCATAGGCGTCAATATCATCGGATGTGCCTTCCTTCTTGTCGGAAAGCTTGCTGTCAGTCATCTTGCCCTTTTTGTCAACGGAGAAGTAACCGGCATGGGTGTCATGGGCGGAAATTGCGTCCAGATACCGTATGTAGTCTTCGTCTCCGATTTCCCGCTGCATGGAGCTGAGAATGTCGTTGTATTCTTCCTCGAACATATCCGCATAGATGCCGTTGAACGGATGTCCAGCCTCGTCGTACTGCTTGTACTTTGCAACCTCGTCGATGAAGAACAGCGACAGAACCTTGATGCCCTTATGGAAAAGCTGACGCTCCCGCTCCAAGTGAGAAAGAATCGTTTCGCGGATCTGAATGCGTCGGAGCTGGTCTTCGCTGACCTTGCCGATCACGTCTCCGGCAAAGATTTTGATGCCATTCAGGAACTCTACGGAGTTGTCGCGTCCGTCGATAGACTTGACCACAAAGCCTTCCTTGTACTCGTCGAGTTTGCCCGACTCGCCGGAGTTGTCATAGAGGTTGTAGCCGATACCGACCGTGGCGGTTTTCTTGCGAAGGCCCTTTGCTCCAATGTAGTCAAACTGAATGGTTGCTGTCGGGTCTGCTTTGGAAAGATTGATGCTTTCCAGATAGACGAAGCCATCGGTTGCTGTGCTGCCGGACTCCGTGATGCCTTTAACGGCAATCTTCTTGACCAGCCGCTTGTTGTACGCTTCCATCGCATCAAGGCGATAGACCATGTTATAAATGCTGTCTGCCTTGTGGGTCGCGGAGTAGCGCAGCGTCAGCAGCGGGCAAAACTCTTTTAGCCGTTCTTTTGTCTGCTTGCCCTCGACTGACTGCGGCTCGTCGATAATCAGAATCGGGTTCGTTTTTGCAATAATATCAATCGGACGACGGGAACGGAACTCGTCCAGCTTCATGTAAATACGCCGCGCGTCCTTACCCTTGGCATTGAACGCCTGAGAGTTGATAATCATGACATTTATGGAGCTATCCGACGCAAAGCGGTCAATTTCCGTGAGCTGGGCGGAATTATAGATAAAGAACCGGATCTTCTTGCCGTATTCCTCCGCAAAATGCTCCTGCGTCACCTGAAAGGACTTATAAACGCCCTCGCGGATGGCGATGCTCGGCACGACCACGATGAATTTGCTCCAACCGTAATGCTTGTTCAGCTCATACATCGTCTTGATGTAGGTATAGGTCTTGCCAACGCCCGTCTCCATTTCAATCGTCAGATTGTAGCGACCTTCCAGCTTGTCCGACGGCTTGATTTGATTGGTACGCTGTACCTTTTGCAGATGTTCCAGAATCAGCTTGTCGGAAAGCTCCGGCACAATGCGTTCATTCCGCCAGCCGGTGAAATCCGCATCGTCTGTCATGGTCTGTTGACCGTAGCCCCTGTCCATCATGTAGGTTGGCGTGAGGTACGGCTGTCCGGCAAAGACGTCAACAACCGCTTTCGCCGCATCCGCTTGAAATTTTTGATGTTTGAATTGCAGCTTCAATCGTCTTCACCTCCGGTTTCCTCATCAATCCACTCTTGCAGTTTCTTTTGCAGCATCTTCTTGTCCGGCAGATACAGGCTGTACTCTGATGCAAAGATGTTGCTGTTTTCAGGTAAGGTCATCTGAACTACTGCGTCGTTCTTTTCCTTGCAGAGCAAAATGCCGATGGTCGGGTTTTCGTCAGGGAGCTTCTGGCAGCGGTCATAGTAGTTGACATACATCTGCATCTGTCCCAAGTCCTGGTGGGTGAGCTTGTCGATTTTCAGATCGATCAGCACATAGCAGCGGAGCAGACGGTTATAGAAAACAAGGTCAACATAGAAGTTTTCCTCGTCGTAGGTAAATCGCTTCTGACGCGCTTCAAAAAGATAGCCTTTGCCCAATTCAAGCAAAAACTTTTGCAGCTTGTCAATAATTGCGGATTCAAGGTCTGTTTCGGAATACTTCGCCTGTTCTTCAAGCCCTAAAAATTCAAGAACAGTCGGCTGCTTGACAATATCCGTAGGCTTTTCAATCACGTTGCCTTCACGCGCAAGACGCATGACTTCGCCCTTGTTCCGGCTGAGTGCCAGCCGCTCGTACAGGCTCGAATTGTACTGCCGTTGCAGCGTTCGTAAGCTCCATGCAGATTTTGTCGCTTCAATTTCGTAAAAGCTGCGTTCATCCGGATTTTTGATTCGCATGAGTTGCAGATAATGCGACCACGAAAGCGTAAACGGAGCAGACTCATCCGAAATCCGAAACAGCGTGTCGGATTTTCCCTCAACGAATTTCCGAAACAGTGCTTCGGAAATTCGGTCCTGGTAGCTCAGGTAAAATTTTCTTGCGTTTTCAAGAGTATCAACCGAAAATCCCTTGCCGAACTCTGTATTCAGCGCATCGGAGAGTGTTTGAATGACTTTTTTGCCGTATCCGGCGCGGCCTTTCCCGGACTGTTGTTCTTCCACGATCCAATAGCCCAGCGCATAGTACGTCATAAGCTGAACGAGGTTGACCTGATTGACTGCAATTTTTCGAGCGTGCTGAATCAGTTCAATGGAGTTGCGGCACAAAGCATTCAAGTTGACTGCAAGAGTATCCGGAGTCTTTGGTATTAAGCTGTTATTGTCCATTTCCGCACCCCCTCAGATCACCCTCACGCGCTTGGTGATGTCGCCCGCATCCTCTGGCATATAGAGCTTGAAAATCTCGAACACGTTGATCTTCTCCGGGCTGGATGCAAAGCCGGAATCGCGGAAGACGGCGCGGAGCGGCTTGCGCTGTGCGATCTCCTTGACCACGCTTTCGGGAATATTCGCGTCAAAGCAAGCGATGAGGTCGCCGTCGTTGTAGGTGTGGACGGTGCAGCCGTCGATCTGCTCGGACTTGTAGGGCAGGGACAGCGGCAGACCCCAATCGATCAGGCAGCCAAACAGCAGGTCGAGGTCGGTGCGGTCATCCTTGATGTTGGATTCCAGACCCGCGAGCATCCCCTGATCGTAATCATCCGGCGCATAGTAGACGTCCTTCATGTTGGTATCGTCCAGCTTGAGGACGCGGAAACCAATGTCGAGGTCTTGCGTGGTCATGGGACTTTCCGACTTGATCTTATCCCCAGCGCGGCGGATGCGCTCTTCAGCAATACTGCATATTGTTGGCTCGTACCCATGTTTTTCAAGGTACTTCATCGTTGTGAGGATATTTGCTTTTAGTCGCGCATCCAGACCAGGACGAGAAGCAGCTTCATTCAAATTCTCCGGAAGCTGGATCATTATGAATTTTCTGTGCCCACCATCTTCGGCATTCAATTTCATTACAGCATGTGCTGTTGTTCCGGAACCGGAGAAAAAGTCCATCACAATCGCACTTTTATCATTTGCAGTGCCGGCATATACAGAATCAAGCACCGTGTACAGACTCTTCGGAAATGAAAAACCACCTCCCGGAACCAAATCGCTGACAAGCTTTGTTCCATACTCATTTGCGTCATATTTCTTGTCATCCCATACAGACTTTTGAACACCAAATGTTTTTCCAAGCTCAATATCATATCCACCGGCAATTTTTTTCGGGCGCAGCATACCCCAAATGCTTTCTACTGTTTGGCGCGCATATCGCCATTTACGCTCAACTCCTTGACGGTCTATCGGATATACATAATAAACGCCATTTGCTTCTACAGTTTGCGCGGGATGATAATCGTCTGGGGAAACGTCGCCAAAGCCGATAATTTTATTGTCCTTCACAATAACAGGATAAAAACAGTTTTTCGCATCTGTGCGTTCTGATTCGCTCCCCCAGTTTCTTAGAGGTGACCAGTCTACATTTTCATCTGCAATTCTTCTATCGGCGATCACCTTCAGCGCCTTTGGAAACACGAAAATCGCATATTCGTTCGTATATGAGAAATTCTTTCCCTGCTGTCCGCGCGGATTGTGCACAACGGTCACGCATACATGGTCATAGGAACCCTCTCCAAATACCTCCTTTAGCAACGCGCCGATCGAAAACAGCTCGTTTTCATCAATCGCACATACCAAAACGCCGTCTGCGGTCAGCAGATTCCGTGCAACGAGTAGCCGTTCATACATCATCGAAAGCCACGCCGAGTGGAACCGGGCCGAGCCGACGGGATTGGCGGCGAGCCTTGCCCCCTCTTCATCGATCAGTCCTGCCTGCTCGTCATATTCTTCTTTATCGAGCGAAAAATCATTCCGGTAGATATAGTTTCTCCCCGTATTGTACGGCGGGTCGATATAGATCATTTTGACCTTGCCGAGATAGCTCTCCTGCAAAAGCTTGAGGACTTCCAGATTGTCGCCCTCGATGTAGAGGTTTTCGGTATTGTCCCAATCCTTGCTCTCTGCCACACAGGGGCGCAGCGTCTTCCGAATCGGCTTGTTGGCTTCCACGATAGCCGCCTTCTTGCCGACCCATGTGAACTCGTATGCCTCATCGCCGTCCACCACGTCCGGCGAGAGCATCTGTTTCAGCAGCTCAAAGTTGACCGCCCGTTTGTACACCTTCTTCTCCGGCGTGCTGTGTTCCTCATCCAGCATCTCCGTGATGCAGTTTGGGAACAGGGCAGCAATGTGGTCTATGTTCTGCGCCGTCATATCCGGCGATTCCATGCGTAGTTTATCCATTGGTTTTATCCTCCTTCGTTGTAAGTTTGCCAAAGTGGCAAATCGGATATTTCAAAAATTCTTCTTGTGCTATGAGCGGAAGCTCGTCGAAGCACTTTTGCGCCTCTTCATCAGCGTCCATGAGCAAGTATGCTCCACATCTTGTTGCTGGTGGATAACTGTTTTCTGTGAGCTTGGCAAGTTCAATAATCTCGCTCGTAGAAAGTGTTCTGCGACGCTTAGTAATTTGGAGCTTATTGAGAAGTAGAACCTCCGGGTCAATCATGGACTCGATACTTTTCAACCAGTCACATATCCTTTCTGCCAAGTTAAGCAGCTTCTCATCGTGCTTTGCCTGCTCATCGTATGCACCTATCATATCAAGGACTAAAAAGTTAACCTTCGTGCAGTACTCAGGAGAAGGTGGTGTCTGGGATATGTCTGAGTAAACCAGTTCATAGTCCATATTAGAGATATGAACCAGCCCTTTTTTATCAAACAGCACAAATTGCGATGTTTGAATAGGCTTTTTCAAATCAACATCGTCATCTGTGAAAAGTGCAATCTGATGCAATTTGAAGAAACTATCTATGCTATACATACCGTCTGATTGCCTCTTCGCCCAAATCCAAATCACAAGATTTGCAATTTTGAATGCACCATAGAACTGATCCTGCTCCATATTAGGGAACCCTATTTTCCGGTTGTATAGCACCGCTCCTGTAAAGTTCCGTAGATTCTTCTCATCATTTTCGGACAAATCGTTTAGGAGAAGTTCTTCGGTCACACCTAAATAATCCAGCATCTTTTTTACATCCTTGCAGTATTCAAGGGTTTTCTTTCTCTCTTGCAAATCTGACAACGATGCACCATTAAGCGGGATAGTCACTCCGTTCAGTGTTAATTCTCCCTGTTCAACCAGTTCTATAAAGAAGTCCGCTTCAATAATAAAATCGGACAGAGTATCCGGTCTATCTGTGTGTACTGTAATACGGTTTTTCTCTGCTTTTAAGGCAACACTGATTCCTTTGCCAATGCGAATGATAGGATTTCCGTTCTCATACACCACTCGATAGGCGGAAAAGAAACATCGATCTTTTATCCGCACTTCTCCGTCCACAGGCTTTGATATAATCGCATTTGTGACCTTATCGATAGGGACATCCACATCCAAGCCTTTAACCTTTGCATACAGATAAAAGTCATGCGTGGACAGGAACTTGGGGATCTCATCCAAAGTTAATCCAATACCCGATGCGGTAAAAGTTAAGGACGTAATCTCCGCACCGCTTGCTTCCAATGATTCAAAAGTAGGAATGTCTTTTCCGATGAAGCCCATTTGCTTATGCACATTGTCTGTGAACTCCATAAAAATGCTGGAAATCTCATTAGCCGCAGTAGGAAAAAGATTTAAGTGAATTGTGCTGGTCTTTTGTTTTCCGGCGCCCTTGATTATCTTGTCAAGGTCAACAACAAGCAGAGTCTTATAAAATATTCTTGAATTTCCCGAACTCAAATCGACACTTATAAGGAAAAAAACACAGCCTCCATCTTTATAATAATTATTCAAATCTGCGACACTACACGAAAAAGTTGCAGTATCAGATACAATAACCTTCTCTGTACCTTTAATCTGGATTGGAACACGACCAGCAAGGTTTTCTTTTTTCGTCTTCTCAGATTTATATACGAATACTGTCCCATCCCACGAAGGTGTTTTATCATTCGAGTCGATGTACGAATCAAGTATAGGGCATCTTAGCAATGCAGCTTTAAGGGCTGTAGTTGCAGATTCTTCTATTCTCTTTGTATTTGCACTTGGCACACTACAACCTCCTTGTCATGTTATCTGCTTTAGTTCGATTCGGAGTTTTTTTAACTCCGCGTTCATTTCCATCTGCCGGTTGAGCTGCTTTTCTCGCCGCATTTTGTTTTCCAGTGCGGCGATCTGCTTTTCGAGCTGCTTCCTCTTTTCATCCCGCTCAACAGATTCTTTCAGGCTCTCGCCGGAATCTGTTTGCAGCTTGTCCCCGGCAATCTGACGAACAAGACTTTCATAGACGGCATCCATATTCAAGCCGTCGATGCTGAGATGCAGTTCGTCTTCCGGCATCCAGTCCGTGTGATAATAGCGACTGACCTTGAAGGCGTTGCTGCCGGACGCAGCAGCCTCCTTGTAGCCGATCCACGCCTGAGCCTTGCCGTCACAGGTCAAAATAAAGAGGATATGGTACGGGATTTCCTTGTCGATTTGTTTCAGCACCGCTTCATCAAGCTGCGGATCATTCAGCCGTACCTCGAACACTTCAATCTCGGTCACGGCTTCGCCCGCAGCAATATTCAGCGTAGACGCTGCCAGCTTATTTCGCCAGTACACCAGCCGGATCTGATCGACAAACACACGGCGTAAAGCAGGGGAAACCTCAAGATTTTCATAGAACTTCTGCTTCGGTATTCTTTTGCCAAACTCCGTAGATGCAGGAAATCCAAGCATCGCAAACCCTCCCTTATTTCACGACCAAGAAGCAAATCAGCTCAAAATCATCCAGTCCCGAAACCGCGCTGAGCAGCGCAGATGTGCCGCCGCTCTTGAACAGGCTGTCAATATCGTTTTCTTCTTTCGCGTCAATGATGGAATTGATTGCCTCGCTCAGCAGCTCGGAGACCTCACCCATTTTGCGCCCGTCATCCGTCTCGTCATTGAAAAGCCTGCAAAGCTCCGCACAAGGCTCACTCTTGCTACGGCAAAGCAGACGCATCGTGTCGAGCAATTTCTTCGGGTTGAGGTAATCGCAGACAATTTCGCCCTCTTCGCTGATGTAAACCATGTAGAAGGGGTGAATGCGGTTCCGATTGTCAATGTTCACGCTGTCATTGATATTTCTGAGAACGAAAATCACACCGGCAGGAGAATCCTCCGTCTGTCCAACAACGGTGTGCAGACCTTTCGGTGCGGTTTCAATGTCCTCGTGCTGCTTCATGTATTCGAGCAGATCAAGCCGGAACTCGTTAAGGCCCAAATCCATGATGGAAATGCCGCTGGTCATGTCCTCAATGTCCACGACTTCCTCTTGCAGCCGCTTGAGCTGTGCGCGGCGGTATTCAAGATCACCTTTTTCCTCGGCGTTGATCAGGTCATCGTCGCCGGTAGAGGTCATGACCGAAATCTTCATGCGGGTTTCCACACGGCTTTTCAGGTTGATATACTCGTCGAGGTCCATATCCGGCCAGAAGTTTACGAGCTGGATATGGTCGTTTCTGCTTCCGATACGGTCAATTCGTCCGAACCGCTGGATAATGCGCACAGGGTTCCAATGAATGTCATAGTTGATGAGGTAGTCGCAGTCCTGCAAGTTCTGACCTTCGGAAATACAGTCGGTTGCAATCAGAATATCAAGCTCATCGGTGCTTCCGGGCAGGAGTACCGACTTGCCTTTTGAAACAGGCGAGAAGCAGGTCAGTACAGTGTTGAGGTCTGCCCGGAGCTTTGGAATGGTAGTTTTTCCGTCAACTGTGCCGGTGATCTCTGCCGTTTCCAGCCCGAAATTCTCTTTCGCAAATCTGCTGACGTTCGCAAAGAGATAGTCTGCGGTATCGGAGAACGCCGTGAAAATAATAATTTTCTTATTATCGGGATTGATCGGATGCTCGATTTTCTTCCGGATCAAGTCGAACAGCGTTTGCAGCTTCGTGTCATGCTCCGGCGTGATGTCGGCAATCATGAGGGACAGGAGTTCCAGATTCTCCGCATCCTTTTCCAGCTCGCGCATCCATGAAACATAGTCCATATCAGCGAGGTCAATTTTGACCTTCTTGCCAACGGAGAAGAAATCAGTGTTCTGATCGTCGTAATCAAAATCTTCTATGCCGGAAATCTCTGTCAGATTCAAGACGCAGCCTCCGGGCTGATAGCTTTTGATCGTTTCAATGGTATCTTCAATCAGCTTTTTGATGCGGTCAATCGTCAAGCGGAAAGACGCAACCGAGCTTTCCAGACGTTTGAGAAGGTTGATGCTCATAAGACGCCGAATGCCTTCTTCACGTCCTTGCTGGGTCAGGCTGTTCCCTTTGTGGTGCGTCATGTCGATGTACTTTGCCAGTTTCGACGGCATGATATAATTCGACGGCGTATAGATCGTCAGGCTCAACGACATAAGCAGATTGTAAATATCGTTATAGTTGATCGCATCATTCAAATCGGTCAAGCAGGGACGCAGAGAAATCGGCGGCAGACGCTCCGGGAATTTGCCGATGTCAGAAGTGTTGTAATACTTTTCGATGTGCTTTCTTGACCGCGCAATCGTCACGCTGTCCAGCAATTCAAAGAAATCGAAATCCAGCGTCCGAAGAAGCTCGTCCGTTGTGCGTTCGTCAGCAGGGAGCTTGCTCCATGCGTTGAAAGCCTTCTGTGCCTGACGGAAGATTTCGTCAATACTTTTGGTCGTATCGAGCTTTTTGCTCATCTGCGAAGCGTCGCCCTCATAGGCAAGTGCAAGCTGATTCTTGAGGTCGATAAACTTGTTGTTGACCGGCGTTGCCGAGAGCATCAGCACTTTCGTTTTCACACCGGCGCGAACGACTTTATTGAGTAATTTCAGATAACGGTTTTCCTTTGCATCCTCGCCGGACACCTCGCCGCCGTTGCGGAAGTTGTGGCTCTCATCAATGACAACAAGGTCATAGTTGCCCCAATTCAGGCGGTCAAGATCAATTCCGTTCGACTGTCCATGCTCACGGGAAAGGTCCGTATGGTAGAGGACGTCGTATCTCAGCCGGTCTGCTGCAATAGGATTGTTGATATAGTTACCTTTGTATGTGTTCCAGTTCTCAGAGAGCTTTTTCGGACAGAGAACAAGCACGGATTTGTTGCGGTTCTCATAATACTTAATCACCGCAAGCGCAGTAAACGTCTTGCCGAGACCAACGCTGTCTGCCAGAATACAGCCGTTGAATTTTTCGAGTTTGCTGATGATGGCAAGAACCGCGTCACGCTGGAAGTTATAAAGCATTCCCCAGATTTTGCTTTCCTTAAAGCCCGTTGCTTCGTTAGGCAGCTCGTCCTCTGAAACGTCATCAAGGAACTCTTTGAAGATGTTATAGAGTGCAACAAAATAGATATACTCCGGTGAGTTCTCACGATACGCCGCAGAGATATTTTCGATCACAATATCCGTGACCTCTTGCAGCTTTTTCTTGTCGTTCCATAGCTGTTCAAAGAGCTTGATATAGTGGTTTGCGTTCTCAAAGCTCTCTGTCTTCATCACTGTATAATAAGCGTTGTTGCCGCGCTCACAGCCAAGATCAACGGTAGTAAAACCATTGATGGGCATATAGGTACTCTCATCGACCGTCATAAAGCCCATCATCTGCTCCTGTGTGACGTTTGACTTGAAAACTGCTTTGCGCCGGATCCAGTCTGCGCACTCTTTCGCAATCGCTTTTTGCGTCAGCTCATTGCGGAGCTTTACTTCAAACTCGGTGCCATATAGACTACTCTCCCTTGAGATTCGTGGGATGTAAAACTCTCGCTGCGCCTTTGACGCTTTCTCGGTTACAAATGTCGGGGAGGTGAAAATGAAACGCAGTTCGTCAATGCCCTCAAGTTGTTTTTTGAGTTCCTGATACGCATAGATAGAGAAGCAAGCAGCAGCAACAGACATCCTACTGCCTTTGCAAATACCCGCTTGCAGATCATCCTTGACGGTCTTGTTAATGTTGTCTATAATCTGCATTCCATCACCTCATTGAGACACACAGTGGTCTCTTATTTATATAATAGCATAAAGGCTGTACGAAAAACCGGACTCAGTCCTTGCCCGTTCGCACAGCCTCACAAATATCCCCAATGTCGCAGTTCAGATAGTCACAAATTCGCAGCAGGACAGAAAGAGCAACATCTTCCCCTTTGTTGAGCTTGCTCATTGTTCCGGCTGATATTCCAACATCTGCTCTCAGTTGCACTTTTGTTATTTCTCTCTGAATGAGCATAACCCAGAGCTTTTTATAACTGATTTTCATGATAGCACTCCTTGTTTTAGCGCAAGCCTTGAAGTTTCAGTACAGTTCATTTAATTATAGCACAAAGCCTCGAACAAATCAACAGATCGCTCCGACTATTCACAAAAAAGTTTCAAGAAATCGACTTGTCGCAATCTGGAAATCCCTTTCGTGGATTGATTAGCCCCAGACATTACAAACATTACCAAACACAAATACCCAGCGAAACCCTATAAGTCTTCACTGGGTATTTGTGTTTATTCACGTTGGTTGTTCTTTATGTTTTCGTGCTCCTGAATGATTGCGGGTTTCAGAAAATCGTCCACATTTGCTTTCAAGGTGTCGATCATCCGAGCTTCCTTTTTGAGCTTCGCACGTTCATCATAGAGCCGCTGCTGTTCTTCAAGAAGTCTCTGCTGTTCTGCTTGCAACGTCTTTAAGCTCGGCAGTTTTTCATCGCCTTGCATGGCAAGCAGTGTACTCCGCGCCGCCTCAAAGATCACAAGCTCGGCTTCGTGCTTTGTCTTGAAGCTCGGCTTGTCTTTCGCCTTCTGGAAGGCGTCATATACAGGCTTGAGCCGCTGGTAGTTGGAGATGTTTTTGATAAGCGGCTGGACTTCCCGCAGTCGCGTTTCAACACCTTTCAGTTCCTTGCCGGTACGGTCATAGGAGCTGTGAATATCCTCGACCTTCTTCTCAAGATCAGCGTATTGGAGCAAGTTGTTTTCCGTGAGATAGTTGAGTGTCCGTGCCGCTTCCTTGAGGATCGTGAGCTTTGCTTTATGCTCGTAACCCTTGCTGTCGATGAGCCTGATCCGCTCCTGAATATCTCCGATGAGAGAGATGCCTTTCGGTACGGTCTGTCTCTGACTTCTTCGGGGCGTCCGTCCGGCAATCCGCTCCTTGATGCGTTCCTCGGTGTAGTTCTCTCCGATAGTTTTAGATCGGGTAAATCGCTCCTGACCTTCAGCACGGAAGGAGATGTATTTGCCGGTCTTGATTTCATAACCGGCTTCCTGCATGAGCCGCAGAAAGTCATCGTAGTCCTTCGCTGTGATAACGAGCCGGTCGATGGTCTGCTTGAGCTTTTGCTTCCAACTCGTGCCGCGTTTGGCTTCTGTGTACTCTTTGTAGTCCATGCCTTTGTTCAGCGACGGAGGGATCACAGACAGCCCGTGTTCCTTGCATATCTCATCACTGAGCTGACGCAGTTCCCGATAGGTTCTCTTGTTGCTCCGGTAGGCGTGGAAATCCACATAGTTCACGGCATTGAAGATGATGTGATTATGACAATGCCCCTTGTCGATGTGGGTAGCAATCACATACTCGTACTTGCCCTTGAGCCATTCGTCCGCAAGCTGTTTCCCGACCTCGTGAGCTTCTTCCGGCGTCACTTCACCGATGTCAAACGACTGGATCAAATGACGGGCAAGTACCTTCGGCATCTGCATTCCTTGCTGCACTGCAAGGTTTCTCGTCCACTCAAATTCTTTCGCCGCTGCGTCGCTTGCAGCGCATCCATAGGACGAAACATAGAAAGCATCGTCGGTTTTCTGCGGGTCGAGAATGTAGGCAATAGCCTTGTTTACAGTTCCTCGGATTGGCTTGATTTTAGTAACTGCCATATCTCACCCTGCCTTTCTTTCAGCTCTGTAATATCGTCCGCATAGAAGTGTCCGGTGGAGTTGATGCGGCGGCAAATCTGATTG
>OGZG01001443.1_pt1 | contig 17933 bp, 14 predicted proteins | sample 1576781 | NCBI WGS metagenome assembly OGZG01 (sample SAMEA3541502, study PRJEB24748) | human gut metagenome | biome: human gut; feature: human-associated habitat; material: faeces | place: China | collected 2012 | reverse complement strand
TCACGATCAGGAAGAAGCACTCACCCTGAGCGATACGATCGTCGTGATGAGCGAAGGGAAGATCCAGCAGATCGGGACGCCTATTGACATTTATAACGAACCGATCAACTCCTTTGTCGCCGACTTTATCGGCGAAAGCAATATTCTGAACGGACTGATGATCAAAGATAAGTTGGTATCCTTTGCCGGGCATGAGTTCGAATGCGTAGACGAAGGTTTCGGCGAACAGACCCCGGTAGATGTCGTGCTCCGCCCGGAAGACATTTATATTTTCGAGCCGTCTGAAGCCGCCATGCTGACCGGAACGGTTACCTCTTCCATTTTCAAGGGCGTTCACTACGAGATGATGGTGCAGACGCCGGAAGGCTATGAGTTCATGGTACAGGACTACCATTGTTTCGATGCCGGGCAGGAAGTCGGTTTGCTGGTCAAACCATTTGATATCCATGTGATGAAAAAGGAACGTATCTGCAATACGTTCGAAGGAAAGATGGTGGATGCTACGCATGTGGAATTTTTAGGCTGTACGTTCGAATGCCGAGAGGTATCCGACATTGACTCGGAAGCACCCGTGCAGGTCGAAGTAGATTTTGACCGCGTCATTCTGGAAGACAACGACGTTGTCCGACACGTCAATATCGTCCGGTTCGATCTCTGGCGCGGAGCATTTACTCATCGCCATAAGAGGCTGAATGCAGTCTTCGACCTCATAGCTTGTTCTGGAATACACATTGAGTTCGCCCCAGTTGTAGTCGATATTGAGTAGCTGCCCAAGCGTACTGCCTGATGCTTTGCAAAGAATCTCCGCCTTCGCTCTGGCATTCTCCGTCGCGCTGATCAGCAGCTTTTCGCTGACCGCTGATGGGTTTCTTACAGTGAATGCAATACTGAGTTCCGGCTTTGCACCGCAATCCGCAATCGCAGAAATGACCTTTGCAAGCTGTTTGCTGTCGAAGTCAAAGGCAAGTTTCAAGCGATAGCTGCAAGCATATCCGACAAACTCTCGCTTGTAATTTCCTTGCCGATCCCTGACGTTCTCGTACCTTGTCTGGACATCAAAGCTCGTGGTTTTCAAGTCTTCTTTGCGATACCCAACGCAGACTGCGGCACCTTGCAGTCTTTCGATTCTCTCGGCAGCTTCCGACATTGCACGGTCATAGGTTTTAGATAAGGTTTCAATGTTCAAGGAGAGGATGATGTAATCCGGTCTTGCGGAGACATTGCCTGTCCCTTTTACGGTGATTGTTCTCATTGCTTTCTCCCGTCCTTTCTGGAATTAAAGTCCTCATCAATACGCTTTTTCCAATTCGTTCCCAGTGGTACGCTGCATCGGACAGCAGAAACCGCTTCGCTCAGAACTTCATAGTTGAGCTGCGTTCCCTCATGGTCAGAGTGGTAGTTGACCGCTCGGTCTGCACCAATTCCGAAATGCCTTGCCGTTTCAACTGCGTCGATGTTTGCACCGAGAAATAGAAACTCCCAGCCGTACTTTTCCTTCTGTCGCTCAATCATTTTCTTGACCTTCTCGCTATCATAACGGCGGCTTGCATTCTCCATGCCGTCCGTTGTGATGACGAACAGCGTGTGTTCAGGCACATCCTCAATTCTTGCGTACTTATGGACATTTCCAATGTGATGAATTGCTCCGCCGATAGCATCCAGAAGAGCGGTGCAGCCGCGAACGGAATAGTCCTTGTCGGTCATCGGCTCGACCTTTTGAACCGGTAAGCGGTCATGAATAACCTCGCTCACGTTATCGAAGAGGACGGTAGAGATCAATGCCTCACCTTTCTCCTTTTTCTGCTTTTCAATCATGGAGTTGAAGCCTCCGATGGTGTCTGCTTCCAGTCCGCTCATTGAGCCGCTGCGGTCAAGGATGAATACGATCTCCGTTAAGTTCTTTCTCATGTTCAGTACCTCCGCATATAAAAATATGACTGCTTGGTGTCTCACCTTACAGTCATATTGTACTTTGGTATTCACTTCGTTTGGTCGCATGGCAAGCGACATTATTCCAGCGATGAGAACAGCTCCCCGTCAATGCTTATAACGTCATCCATCGGAATCTTCGTGCCGTCCTGCATGGTGATTCGCCGCTCAAAATCATCGACTTTTTTGACCGCGCCGGTTGCCGTTATATATTTGCCGCCAGCCTTCCGCTCATCAGGCTGGAAGTAGGTAATGGTGACTTCCGGTGCATCATCAAGGGCGTCCATGAGAAGCTGATACTTCATGTCCAATGCAGTCAATGCTTCCTCGTCAAGCTCGATCTTATCATCGGTTAGACGCCCGGTTTCTTTGATGGCAGCATCGTAGCCGGTGAGTGCTGCGAAGGGAGCGAACTGCGCCGCACGATCTGACATTGGCATCTGTGGTCGCGTCTTGGAGACGTGGTGAGGACGCCCCATAATCTCATCATATTTGCTTTTCATGTGCATCCCACATCTCCTTTTACAGTCAAATAATAGTTACAGCGTTGCCTTTTTCCACTTCCTGATCTTCGTTCTAAATGTTCCAAAGGGAGCAACGGTATTGACGTGAATAAACTTGTAAACCTCCCATACCGCTGTTTTGGTAGCATCATCTGCCCACTTTCTCATGTGCGGTTGAAATAACTCTTCTTCACTCATAGAATCAATCATTGTCTGGATAGAAGTAACGTTTCCTTTTAACTGATCCTTCAATGCCACTAAGGATGAATGAGAGTATGTATCTGTGAACCATTGGTATAGATCGCCCAGCTGATTCCACCTAAACAGTTCTGATGGTGTTTTCACTTCAACTCCGCGCTTCTCGTCATTTTCCCATTTTAGAAGCAGCGTTGACCGCGACATAAAAATCACCGAGCATCAATTACCCTTCAACCCAAACTGCCATCTCTAACCTGCCTCATATAAAAAAGCCGGAAAACAGAGAGTAGATCTCCGCCTCCGGCTTTTTATCTATAATTACTTATCAACCTTTATTTATCCAAGATAGCCATTGTATCAGAAGCAATCAGCAATTCTTCATCAGTCGGGATCACTACTACCTTCACTCTTGAATCATCAGTTGAGATAATAGCCTCTTCACCGCGCACCTTGTTCTTTTCCGGATCGAGTTTCACACCCAGGAATTCCAGTCCTTCACAAACACCGGCACGGCAAGTCGCCTGATTTTCACCAACACCACCTGTGAACAGAATAACATCGACCCCACCCAAAGCAGCGGCATACGCACCAATATATTTCTTAATGCGATAGAAGTACATCTGTTCAGTCAGGATAGCCTGCGGATCACCTTTGGCAACGGCAGCTTCCAAGTCACGCATATCACTTGAGCCGTTCATCATACCGGCTACACCACTTTTCTTATTCAGCAGGTTAGAGATACCCGTAGTAGTCAGGCCCTCTTTGTCCATGATGAATGTAACGGCTCCGGCATCGATATCACCGGAACGAGTACCCATCATCAATCCTTCCAACGGTGTCAGTCCCATAGAAGTATCGATACACTTACCATCTTTGATAGCAGCAATCGAACCACCATTACCGATATGGCAAGTAATCAGTTTCAAACCTTCCGGTTTAATTCCCAGGTATTCGCATACGCGCTGAGAAACATAACGGTGAGAAGTTCCGTGGAAACCATAACGGCGCACACCATACTTCTTGTACAATTCGTAAGGGATAGCATACAGATATGCATGCTCCGGCATAGTCTGGTGGAATGCAGTATCGAATACACCGATTTGCGGAACATTCGGCAGAATAGCTGTAATGGCGTCAACTCCTTTCAGGTTAGCAGGATTGTGGAGAGGTGCCAGATCATTGCAGGCAGCAAAAGCCTCAAGCACTTCCTTAGTCAGCAGTACTGATTTACTGAAGCGTTCACCTCCGTGCACCATACGATGACCTACGGCATTGATTTCTTCGAGTGATTGGATAGCGCCATATTCGGGACTTACCAGTGTATTCAAGATGAATTCCACACCTACGGTATGTTCGGGGATATCCTTCTCCAAAATTTTCTTTTCACCATTCGGCAAAGTCAATTTTAGGAATGAATCTTTCAAACCGATCTTTTCGATACCACCCTGGGCAATCACTTCTTTGCTGTCCATATCGAACAGCTTGTATTTGATAGATGAACTACCACAGTTCAATACTAAAACTTTCATATCTGATTTTCGATTTAATTATTTACCATTCTTTGCAGCAATCGCCTGATTAGCTGTGATTGCAATCATTCTGTATACGTCTTCAATAGAGCATCCGCGTGAAAGGTCGTTCACCGGACGTGCAATACCTTGAAGAATCGGTCCTACCGCGTCGGCATGCCCCAAGCGCTGAACCAGTTTATAAGAAATGTTACCAACTTCCAAACTAGGAACAATCAGTACATTAGCCTCGCCGGCAACCGGAGACCCCGGAGCTTTGCTTGCACCTACCGAAGGCACCAATGCAGCGTCTGCCTGCATTTCACCGTCGATATTCAAATCCGGTGCCATTTCTTTAGCTAATTTCAATGCCTCTACCACCTTATCCACGTTCTCATGTTTTGCCGAACCTTTAGTAGAGAAACTAAGCATTGCCACTTTCGGTTCAGCAATTCCTGCTACAGCCTGTGCCGTACGTGCAGTACAAACAGCGATCTGTGCCAACTGCGAAGCATCCGGAACCGGAGTTACGGCTACGTCACCCATTACCAGTACACCGTTGTCACCGCATTCAGGAGCGTGAGTCAGCATCAGCATGGCACCTGAAACACAGGTTACGCCCGGAGCTGTCTTAATGATCTGCAATGCAGGACGAAGTACGTCGCCTGTTGTGTTGCGTGCTCCAGCCAACTGTCCGTCCGCGTCGCCAGCCTTAATAATCAAACAGCCCAGGAACAAAGGATTAACCACCAGCTTACGAGCTTCTTCGATGGTCATGCCTTTTTTCTTACGAAGTTCGCACAACAGCTGTGCGTATTCTTCTTTTTTCGGATGATTTTCCGGATCGATAATAGTAGCCTTGTTAATATTTCCCAGTCCCCACTCTTTGGCAAGGTTCATGATTTCATCTGGGTTACCTAAAAGGATCAGATCGGCAACACCGTCGGTCAAAATCTGGTTAGCTGCCTTTAAAGTACGTTCTTCAGTTCCTTCCGGAAGTACAATGCGCTGTTTGTTTGCTTTTGCGCGTTCAACAATTTGACTAATTAAATCCATGATTGATATGTTAATTATGTGATTTTATTTTTGTGTACGATAACATCCTATCCAATTCACGATGCAAAAATACTCATTTTTGTAATATCTAGTTTGCAAAAACCAGTTTTTTTTCTTCTAAAGTATGTAAAAAAATACCGTGTCTGTTCTCGAAAAAGAAAAACTCGGGTTTTTATATCCGCTTTATGCCCGAATCCATATCTTTGCAGTCGTTTTCAAGATAATATAATCAATAGGTATGATACGTCAATGCTTTATCCTTTTCGGATGCCTGGCGTTGGGTGAACTGATTGTTTACCTCACGCACATACAGCTTCCTTCGAGCATTATAGGAATGCTGTTATTGACCCTCTTCCTGCAATTAGGATGGGTAAAACTGCAATGGGTGCAGGGACTTTGTGATTTTCTGGTAGCCAACCTGGGCTTTTTCTTCGTACCGCCTGGAGTCGCGCTGATGTTGTATTTTGATATCATCGCCGCTGAGTTCTGGCCGATTGTCACCGCCACACTTGTCAGCACCGTATTAGTATTAATTGTTACCGGATGGGTTCATCAAATTGTTCGAAAATATGGATTTCCTAGAAAATAAATTCTTTTTGCTGGCCATTACATTTGGCTTTTTCTTTGTTTCCAAACTTTTGCAGAAAAAGACCGGCTGGGTCATCATCAATCCCATACTGATTGCCATCGCCCTGCTGATCTGCTTTCTGAAGGTTTCGGGTGTATCTTACGAAAAATATCAGAAAGCCGGAGAGCTGATTGAGTTCTGGCTGAAACCGGCCGTAGTAGCACTGGGAGTGCCCTTGTACTTGCAGCTCCGCATGATCAAGAAGCAGCTGATGCCGATTCTTATCTCACAGCTGGCAGGATGTCTGGTGGGACTTGTCTCGGTGGTCATCATCGCACAGGCAATGGGGGCCTCTCCCGAAATCGTCATCTCACTGGCTCCAAAGTCGGTCACTACCCCTATCGCCATGGAGGTATCGACTGCCACTCACGGTATTCCTTCACTGACGGCAGCCGTGGTGATTGTAGTCGGTCTGTTCGGTGCCATCTGCGGGTTTAAGGTACTGCAGGTTGGTCACGTAGGCAGCCCCATCGCACAGGGATTGTCCATGGGAACGGCCTCACACGCAGTAGGAACCTCACGCGCCATGGAAGTGAGCGGCAAGTACGGCGCCTATGCCAGTCTGGGACTGACACTGAACGGCATACTTACGGCACTGCTTACGCCTACCATCCTGCATCTGCTGGGACTGTGCTGACAAACGGAGGAATTCCGAAAACAAAAGTGCAAGTGAAAACGTTTTTTCTACAGTAGTTCTTAAGACATATCCACACTTTATGATCTCATTTCACCCCATAGCAATCGAAGACAAACCCCTGGTAGAGAAGTATACCCTGCAGGGAAAAAGACAGAACTGCGACCTCAGTTTTGCCAATCTTTACAGCTGGCGTTTCCTGTACCGCACGCAAGTTGCGGAAAAAGACGGATTTCTGCTCTTCCGCTTCTACGTAGACGAGGAACTGACCTACATGATGCCGGTGGGCGAAGGTGATCCGTGTCCGATAATCGAAGAACTGATAGAGGACGCTCAAAGCAAGCACGCACGGTTTCGCATGACAGGCATCTGTGCCAACATGCTTGAGATGCTGAAAACACATTTTTCCGGCCGGATGACTTTTACTTCCGACCGGGATTATGCCGACTATATCTATCTGCGTACCGACCTGGCTACGCTTTCGGGGAAAAAATACCAGCCCAAGCGCAACCATGTCAACCGTTTTAAGAAGAGTTATCCCGACCATTCTTACGAGCCGCTCAGCCAGGAACTTGTGAATGAGTGCCTCCGGCTGGAGACACAGTGGTGCAAAGCCAACAACTGTGCGGAAAACGAAGCGCTGGAATCGGAGCGCCAGTCGATGACGGATGCCCTGAAGCACATGGAAGAACTGAACCTGCTGGGAGGCATATTAAGGGTGGACGGAAAAATTGCAGCCTTTACCTTCGGAGCCCCTATCAACCAGGAGACTTTTGATGTCTGTGTGGAAAAGGCCAATACGGAGATTGAGGGAGCCTATGCAGTAATCAACCAGGAATTTGCCAGCCGGATTCCGGAACAATATGTGTATGTCAACCGCGAAGAAGACCTGGGAATTGAAGGACTGCGGAAAGCCAAACTGTCGTACCAGCCGGAAATCCTGCTGGAAAAATATACCGCCGAACTGCTATGAACCTGAAAGAAGCTACCCGAAAACTCTGGGAGACGTGCTTCGACGACAGCAAGGAGTTCACGGATCTCTATTTCTCCAGACGGTATACCGATGAGGTCAATCATTTCATCGAACTCGACGGACAGGTGGTATCGGCTCTTCAGACTTTGCCCTACCCGATGTCGTCCGGTTCTTCTCTGATCAGGACAGCCTATGTATCCGGAGTATGTACACATCCGGACTATCGGGAAAGAGGACTCATGAAAACGCTCATGCAGCAGACTCATCAGGCCCTGTATCGGGAAGGAGTGGTACTGGCTACGCTTATTCCGGCAGAGGAATGGCTGAAAGGATATTATGCCCGTTTCGGGTACGGTATCAGTTTCTTTTATCAACAGCGTTCCGAAGTTATCAACAAGTACACACAACCTGTTAATAACTTAGAAAGTAATCTGATAATAAGAGAGATAGACCAGTTAAAATCGTGGAATAAATCTCTTTTCCGTTTTTTTGAACAGGAAAATCTGAAAAGGAATGCTTACCTTCAACACACGTATGAAGATTCGCAGGACATACTGGCAGACCACCTGCTTTCAGGCGGCAAACTCTACGTGGCCTATGCCGGCGAAGAGATAAGAGGTATGGCATGGGGTATCCTTCACGAGGGACAACTGACACTGAAAGATTTTTCTTTAGGAGAAGGAGTGGAGAAAGACCAGCTGTTTACGGCATTGGCCATCCACTGCGAGGCAAATGAAATCAACTATATGCTTCCCGGAAAAGCTCCGGAAGCACAGCCTTTGGGAATGGCACGGGTCATCCATGCAGAGAAAGCGCTTTCTCTCTTTGCCCAAGAAGGGATACTGACAGTTCCCGGCATACAGATCAGCGAAGACAAGGACATTCCTGAAAACAACGGATATTACTGCCTTGAGAAAGGAAGGTATATCCGTGTGGGAGAAAAAGCTCCTTCCGGAGAGGAGGTGCCCTGCTTCCAGCTCAGCGAACTGATTCCCGGCCTGTTCAACCGGATGCATCCTTACATGAGCCTGATGCTGAACTGAACAGACAGGGTATGCGGTCTTCAAATCAGGATCAAGAGCGAATAGGCTGCCCATACATCACGGGTTCATAAACAGTACCAGCAAGTCCATCAGACAACTTTTGAAATATCGAAGATTATATAAGGAAACAATAAAAAGACATTGTAAAAATGGTATATGAAGTGATTAAGTCCTATCAACTTCATATACCATCTTATTTTCCGCTTACTGATTCCCTTCCATCAATAAGGAGTTTTTTGCCATCCGCTATACATCTCTTTAAAGATAGTCTGCCCGGAAACCAGTTATTACAGTCATTAATATACTTTCTATTGTAAAAACCATCTTATATTTTTGTAACTTTTACCCAGTCTATCCACAACTCTCCCGGGAGGTCATTATCATCTATCTTACCCGGCCATGTAGAGGCACCGTTTAATTCTCCTCCAAGAGAAAAATTAAGTATTATATCATATAAATAGCTGCAAAACGGGAACTGCATTTTCTCTGAAGGCAGATTCAGGTTATTGTATCTCCATGTTTCAACACCATCGATATAGAAAATCACCGCTTCTTCTGTACGGTCGGCTCCATAAACATGATATTGAGTGACATCGAAGTTTGTCGGACGGTCAGGGTTTGTAGCCCCCGCCGAGCCACCATCTCCATTGATGTAATAGGTATGAACTGTCTGATATACATCGTAAGGAGTACCTTGTACCCACTCCATGAGATCTATCTCACCACCTTTGGGCCACTGCGGAGCGTTCATAGGCATCTGCCATATTGCCGGGAAACCGCCTTTTACCAGTTTTGTCAGTCTGGCTCTGACTTCAAGTCGTGTATTGGAGGGAAATCCAATTTTCGTTCTGACACCTCCGTTCTTATAAATTCCATTTTCTTTCGAAGCCTTAAGTTTCAGTATGCCATCTTCTATCTTTACGTTCTCGTAGCCTTCAACATGCTTGAAATGCTGCCCCCAGGCATTATTGCCATACTTACATAACTCCCATACAGAATTGTCAGGAATAGATGTACTACCTGAAAAATCATCGATAAACAGAAGCTTACTGTCTTCTTCTCCTTCTTTTTTATCACATGACGACAATACAGTTGATATCCCAAGGAATACAGGGATAATTATCAAGTAAATTATTCTATACATAGTCGAAAATATTAAAATTTGCCTATTAATGAAACAAGATTACCTTTAAAACAATCCTGTTCCTGTAAAACTATTTCCATTCATCATGTTGCACAAGCAGCTTATTAGTATCAATCTCGCCTTGCGGAATTGGCCATACATTATCCTGAGGACCACGGTAAGCACAGTCATATACTCCGAAACCATAGAATTCTTTGTCATGCTGCATTCGCTTGATGCCATTTTCCCATTCGTCCCATCTGTACAGGTCGGCAAACCGTAAATCTTCGAACGCCAGCTCAACACGGCGTTCATGGCGTACTATTGCTCTTAATTCTGCCTGAGACAGATGATTTCCTTCAGCTTTTTCTATAGCTGGCATACCGACGCGGGCACGAACTTCATTGATGTATTTACTAACCTCCTCCTGTGGCATACCTTTTTCTATTTTCGCTTCAGCCATTGACAGAAGAACTTCTGCATAACGAATGATATAATAATCAAGACTGCCATCGTATTCGTTTGCTGTATTTTCCGGAGTATACCATTTAAGGATACAGGCAGTAGACGATGCAGGCAGATTATTAGTAAACTTTTTACCGTTCCATGTCATACCTGGCAGCATCAATGTTGCTTTAAGACGAGGGTCGCGATTTTCGTATCTTGCATAGTCAGGGTTAGCCTTGGTATGCCCTCCCTTTTTCAGACTACCTTTAAATAAAGGAGATTTGTTGATAGGCAGTCCATCAGTACAGTAAAAATCATCGCACAAATTCATTGATGCTTCAATGGCATTCATTGGAGCCCCCCAGCATACACCGAATGTACTTCCTTCTTTCAGGCCAGGCCCTTTATAGTGTACGCTGAGCAGAACTTCATCCGCAGTCTCGTTTCCTTCCTTGAACAGATCTCTGAAGTTTGCTTCATAGTTTGAACCGTCACCTGACTTGAACAACTTTACTTTACCGATTACATTATCGTATGCAGCTATGGCATCATCCCATCTTTTATTAAAGAGAGCCATACGTCCCATAATTGCATATCCTGCTTCGCGAGTCATTCTACCTTTAGCCTCAGAACCCTTTTCCGGAAGATTCGGCAAGTTAGCCTTCAAGTCGGCAATCACATTTTCAGCAATTTTAGCCTTCAGCTCTTTAGGGGCTTCAGGATTCTCCAAAGTCAAAGGTGCTGTAAGATAAGGAACATCCCGGTATAGAGAAGTCAGGTTACAATATCCTAGTGCCCTCAAAGCAATAGCTTCGGCTTTAATTACATTTTTTGATGCCTCATCCATAGGAATGCCATCCAGCTTAGAGAGAAGGAAATTACAACGTTTAATCAACTCATAATTTGCGTTCCAATAGTTAGTGAAACATGCGTCAGTTGTAGCCGAAATTCCTTTAGCAACCGTACTCCCTTTCATCCAGTCTCCCCATGTATGCTGTCCGTTATCGGTGCTGCTTTCGCGCATCAGGAATCCGAATCCTCCACCATCCACATTGTCATCATACAAATGGTCGGACTGCAAAGCGTCATAACATGATGCAAGTCCCATTAAAGCATCACTTTCAGACTGCCAGAATGTATTATCTGAGACCTGATTTGGATTACTCAAATCCAGAAAACTGTCCGAACAAGAAGTTGCAGCAATAAGCAATCCAGACAACAACAATCCTCTGTATATATTCAATCTAAGTTTCATAATAGTATATTTTATGGTTTAAAAGGTTACATTTACACCAAATGAAAAAGATTTTGCATTTGGATAATTATAGTTGTTTGTATCATTAGCTCCCTTTTCTGGATCCCAGTTGTTAAGCTTGGTGAATGTCAGCAGATTTGTTCCAGCAAAGTATACACGAAGCTTTGAAACTCCAATTTTGGATATCTGACCAAATGTATAGCCGAACTCCAGATTCTTCAATCGCAAGTAACTTGAATTTTCCAGCCAGAATGAAGAGAACTGGTCATTGATAGTATTACCTAATGACGGCATAGAAGCATTAGGATTCTCCGGCGACCAGCGATCGAGCCATCTGTCGGTAAAGTTACCGCGGATATCAGTAGTCGTTTCCCAGTTATAGCGGTATATTCCTGCTACTCCCTGCCAGAAAGTAGAAAGGTCGAATCCTTTCCAGCTTGCGCCAAGATTAATACCATAAGTATATTTAGGGAACGGATTGCCGATTATGGTTCTATCAGCAGGAGTGATATTTGCATCATCATTCAGGTCGGCATACATTATATCACCCAGTTTCGGTTTAGCTCCATGCTGAAGAACCTGTTCACCTTTAGAATTGGTTCTGTTCAGGTCGGCTTCTGTCCTGTAGATACCTATGGCCTGGTAAGCATAATATGCACCGATAGGTTCTCCTACACGGTTGATAGTTTGTCCGCTGATCCGCTCTTTCAGCCCACCCATATAAAGAATTTCATTTTTTACGTGTGAGAGGTTGAATCCAGCATACCAGCTCCAGTCGCCTTTGCTGTCATTATAGTTCACGCTCCATTCCCATCCCCTGTTGCGTACTGTACCCACATTCTGATACGGTGCCCCCAGTGACCCCAGGAATATGTTTGGCATAGCCAACTGCATAAGAATATCGGATGTTTTCTTATCGAACCATTCAAATGTAGTCTGAATCCTGTTATTGAAGAACCCCAAGTCGATGGCAGCATTGACAGTTCTGGTTGTTTCCCATTTGATGTTTTCATTAGGGATAGAAGTTGCCACCATACCGGTCTGCGGGTCTTTTCCCTGATCGAAGTAGTAGTTACCCAAAGCACCAAGGCTTGCAAGATAAGCATAACTACCTATTTCCTGGTTACCCAACTTACCCCATGAAAAGCGCAGTTTACCGAATAGCCACTGATAATCTTCCATAAATGCTTCATTTGTAAATACCCATCCGGCAGAAACAGAAGGGAATGTAGCATACCGGTTGTTCTTAGGCATACGCGAAGAGCCATCGTGACGCACGTTTACCTCGAAAAGATATTTGTCTGCATAACTGTAATTTATACGCCCGAAGAATGACTGAAGTCTATACTCATCCCTGTTGCCTACTGCCGACGGGTTCTTTGAGCCTCCATCAAGTTCATAAATACCTTCAGTAGGGAATCCTTCTATACCTGCAGTTGTAGTAGAACGTGTATAACTCAACAATGAGTGTCCCGCCAGTATACTAAGATTATGCAAACCAAACTTTTTGTTATAAGTAAGGATATTTTCGTTAGTCCATATAGCTTCTCTCCAAAAATAATCCTCCAGTCTGTTGTTGGCTCCAGCTATTTTCAGTTCATTTCCTTCTGCATCATATCTTGCCAGTTCTCTTGGCTTGTAGGTCTTTACAATATTCATGTTGAATGAATATGCCAGGCTGGTCTTAAACTGAAGTCCGTCTATAATATCAACTCCTGCATAGGCCTTACCATTGAAGCGCCATGTTTCATCTTTACGGTAACCTTCGTTCATAAACTGAACAGGATTCTTCACCATTTCTGCATTCTTGAGCGAGCCGTCCACATATCCGTAGCGTCCGTTTGAATATTTTACAGGCACAGTCGGTCTTGAGAACCACGAAAGGAATCGCATTACACTGGTATCCCCACTAGGAGAAACATATGCCGGCTGGTCTACATTATTCTTGTTACCAGAGATATTCACACCAAAATTGAAACGCCCTATCTTGCTGTCAATATTTGTACGGAACGAGAATTTCTCAGCCCCAGTCTGTTTCATTATACCTTCCTGGTTTGAATAAGAAAGAGAAGTCATATAATGAGTATTCTCATTACCTCCCGAAACCGACAGGTGATGCTGGTGCATGACAGCATTTCTGAACACCTCATCAAGCCAGTTGGTATTGGCATAATGATCCGAATCTGAACCGTCTCTCAGTTTCTGCAGTGCCACATCGTCATATGTACCCGGGCTGATTTCATTTTTCATCAATGCCCAGTTATAAGCATCCAGATAAGTAGGCAGCATCGGCGACTGTATCGTATAGTTTCCGGAATAGTTCACGCTTACTTTCCCGGCCTTTCCTTTCTTTGTAGTAACAAGGATTACTCCATTTGCCGCACGCACGCCGTAAATGGCAGCCGATGCCGCATCCTTCAGTACAGAGATGTTTTCTATATCAGCTGACGGAATATCACTCATTTGTGACAGTGTACCTTCTACACCATCGATAACTACCATAGGGTTGTTGTTACCGAAAGTACCTATACCACGCACACGCACTTCCATGTCTTCTTTACCGGCCTGACCACCGTTTTGGCTGATCATCAGACCTGGCATACGTCCCTGCAGCAATGCTGCTGTATTCGATGTGGGGACGTCTTGAATATCTTTGGCCGATACAGATGCAACAGAACCGGTCAAGTTAACCTTCTTCTGAGTGCCATATCCAACCACCACAACTTCCTCCAAAGTCTCAGTATCTTCTGCAAGACTGATATTTATATCAGTTTTCCCATTAGTATTTACTTCCTGAGTTTTGTATCCTATATAAGAAACAACCAAGACAGCATTTCTGGATGAAAGATTTAAAGAGAAACGACCGTCGAAGTCGGTTATAGCTCCATTGGCTGTTCCTTTTTCCAGAACGTTTACACCAATAAGAGGTTCACCGTTCAAATCAACTACTATACCTTTTACCGTAATATTCTGTTGGGTAACTGAAGTAAGACTGAGGTTGGGGGGCGTACTTGTTTCTGCATAAGAATTAATTGTAACAAGTAAACCTACGGCTACCGGAATTGACTGTAATAAACATCTCCGCCATGGAGAGTTCATTGTTGAAAAAAGGTTTTTTTTCATAGGTTTGGTTTTAGTTAACTTTAAAAAATGAGAATTGGTCGTTAATAATCAATTTTTGTTTTTTAAGGTATTTTGGTTTATTGCAAACCTAAGTAAATCTTTGTTTTACGATTTTAAAAAATGACTTTTAATTTTAAGAAAATGACATAAATATATGATTTTCAATATTTGTTTATTTTATCCCTTATTTTCTGACAAAAGCCTGACAATATCTGCCCCTCCTATCCTAAAATAATTTTTAATAATGTCATTTATGTAGGTAATATTGTTACATTTGTAATGCTAAACTTAGAAATACAACATGAAACTATCTCAGATTATATTTTTTATTATAGTACTCTGCAGCTTATTTGTAAATGCCTCCAAAGCATTTGCTGATTATGCATATACTCAGATTTATCTGCCTTCCGACGTTCCTTCGGTCGTTCATTGCATTTTTAAAGACAAGCACGGATTCATCTGGATGGGTACCAGATCCGGCCTTTTCAGGTACGATGGTCAAAATATAAGTGAATACAACAAAGACGAGTCCTCTCCATTGGGAAACTATATATATAAAATTTTTCAGGATATTAATGGGGAACTGTGGGTATTGACCAATAATGGTATATATATATACAACTATTCGATAAATGACTTTACTGCCGTCAACGGCTATGACGGTAAACCACTTATGGCATTTAGTGCCATAAACCATAAAGGAAAGATTATTTTAGGCAGCAAAAATGTGATTTACAGTTATGATGCATCAAAAAAAGAGCTGGCAGAACTCATATCGTTTAATGAAATCAACGATTATAACGTATCGGATATAATCATCGTGGGAAATGATTCTCTTGTGTGCAGCGACCGATGGTACGGTATGAAACTGGTAGACCTGAAAAAAAGAAATCGGAAAACATTTTCACAGAATGCGAAAAAGACATTATCTGCACTTATAAAGACAAAAGCGGGAAAATCTGGATATCATCGTATAACCAGGGGGTAAGATGCTTTGACAAGAAATTCAACCTGCTCAGACATTACTCTAAAGGAAATTCCGGCATAAGCAGCAATATTGTTCTTAGCATTATAGAACATAAAGGAGATATTTGGTTTGGAACAGACGGAGATGGAATTTCTATATTAGACCAAACATTGGGAGAGTTTAAAACTTTAAAACATGTACCTGGTGAAAACAATTATTCTTTGCCCAGCAATTCTATAATCAATTTGTATGAAGACTACTATGGAAACGTATGGATAGGAAGCATATATTATGGTTTGGTATGCATACACGAAGTATCCATGCGAACATATAATGATGCTTTGCCGGGCAATAGCAACGGACTCTCACAAAGCACAGCCCTGTTTCTGTATAAAGCAGAAGACAACCGTCTGTGGATAGGTACAAACGGAGGGGGAGTGAATGCATATGACATGGATAGCGGAAAGTTTATTCATTACCCTACTACGTTTGGCGATAAGATAACTTCCATATGCAGTTTCGGCAAGAACAAACTTCTGATATTTAATTTTGCCCAAGGTCTTTTTATCTTTGATACCGAGAATGGTACCAAGAAACCTTTTACAATTGTAGATGAGCATATCAATGAAAGACTTTGCCATCATGGGAACTCTGTATTCATCTACCGCAACACTCCGAATTCAATCTTATTTCTTGCAGACTTTGTCTATTGGTATGACGAGAATACCAGGACTTTTAGTGTCATAAAAGAGAAAAACGGAGTCAGTATTAAAATAGGGTCGCTAGTGGCCGTTTCCGGCGATTCAAGATATACGTATCTGAAAGATATCAAAAATATATACAGACTTGATAACAGGGCAAGAGTGCTGGAACATATTTATGCCGTCCCCGATGGGGTATCGGTTACTTCCGTAAGCATAGACAATTCAGGTATTTTTTGGGTAGGAACGGATAAAGGACTACTATGGTATGATGCTGCAAACAATTCATCCGACTGGCTGAAAACGGAACTCTTCAAGAGAGTTTCTTCTGTAGTATGTGTAGATAATAAGGTATTGATTGGAGCAGAGTCCATGCTTTTCTGTTGGGAAAAAGATAAAAGAAAATTCATTTTCTACGGAGAGTCTAACGGAGTTATGCCCAATGAATACATGCCGGACTCCAAATTTGTCAATACCAACGGGAGTGTATTCATGGGTGGTGTACGAGGGCTTCTTAAGATTGACAGCCTGCAGGATTACGATATGAATTCTACCATATCACTTAATCTTTCTGAAGTAGAACTTAACGGCACGAAAACGTTCTTTTCCTCCGATGGAAATATCCCGCATTTCGAAATGTCTGAATCTGGGAGTATTGTTCTGAGGGTTTTTGCAAACAGCGAAGACATATTCAGAAAGAAAATGTACAGCTTTGGGATATATGGTCCGGGAGTAACAAAAAATATAGAAACATATAATTCGGAACTTGCCCTACACTCGTTGTCGGCAGGAACATACCGCATTATGGCTTCATGCACAACCCGAGACGGTGACCAGACTAATGAAAAGTGCCTAATGGTACTTAAGGTTATTCCACCATGGTACAAAACCGGATGGTTTTTCCTGGCATGTATCATCCTGCTGATTATGACTTTTGCTTTTATCAATATGCAGATAATAAGGAAAAAGACCGAGAAACACAACTTCATTATCAAGGAGCGTGAGAAACAGATGTATGAAGACAAGATACGCTTTCTCATTAACATCAGCCATGAATTAAGAACCCCTCTGACATTGATTCATGCTCCATTACAGAGAATACTGAAAACAATGGATATGGACAATCGGCTCTATCTCCCTTTGAAAGGTATTTTCAGACAGACACAACGTATGAAAAACCTGATTAATATGGTGCTTGATGTAAGAAAGATTGAGGTAGGAGGCTGTAAACTGAATTTGGTTGCAACAGATATAAATGAATATGTAAAGTACATAGGTCATGACTTTATAGAAGAAGCTAAGGCAATCGGAGGTGATTTGATTTTCAACCTTGATATCGAAGCGGGTATAGCAGAGATAGACAGGCAGAAGTTCGACAGCATACTGACTAATTTTCTTGTCAATGCCCTAAAGCATTCATCAAGTGGCGGATACATAACTATTTCGACCGAAAATATAGACAATGGTTGTTTTGTGAGAATATCCGTATCCGACCAAGGCCTGGGATTGAAAAATGTTGATTCCTCACGCTTGTTCAGCAGGTTTTATCAGGGAGCAGGGGAAGAAACCGGAACAGGTATCGGACTTTCTTATTCAAAGATTCTGGTAGAAATGCACGGTGGCAAAATTGGAGCATTTAACAATGATGACAAAGGGGCCACTTTCTATTTTGAACTTCCCAGGAGAATTGAAAACAATGCGAAATATGAGTCCGCACACTATTTGAATAAACTTGTTTTCGACTTCAACAGCAAGGAAGACAATAATAGCGGAAAGTTAGAAGATATTAATCTTGCTGCCTGCACGGTGATAGTGGTAGATGACAATGCCGATCTAAGAAACTTT
>OGZG01001434.1_pt1 | contig 17982 bp, 15 predicted proteins | sample 1576781 | NCBI WGS metagenome assembly OGZG01 (sample SAMEA3541502, study PRJEB24748) | human gut metagenome | biome: human gut; feature: human-associated habitat; material: faeces | place: China | collected 2012 | reverse complement strand
TAACAATTGTGACCGTAGGATATTAAAAAAACACGTGAAGTCCGAGTAGTCGCGCACCCGGCCGTCGGCGGCCGGGTACTGCACGATGGCGCCGAACTCCCGGCCCGTGAATTCGTATTCGTCGTAGTCGTCGACGATCAGTTCGATGCCGAACGGCTCGCTGCGCGTGAGCAGCACGTCGAGCGTCTGCGGGAAGATGTTGCGGTCGACGAAGAGTTGATTCCGACCTTCCCGGACGGCATCCCGCGAACGTAATGAAAACATCATCGCCATCGCCTCCGCGGCGGCCGTGCCCTCGTCGCCGGGCATGCCCGGCCCCTACAACTCTATAAGGCATAAAAAATGCGTCCCAGCGGAGTTGTTTTCCGCAGGGGCGCCTTTTACATTTCTATGCTCTTTTACACAAACGGATTATAAAACCGGCCGAATTTGATCGTTACCGTCAGGCTGATGAGCAGCAGCACAGCACCAAAGCCCAGCGCGATAAAGTCGCGGCGAGTGAAGGGTCGGCGGGTGTACCATGTGCGCTTGTCGCTCTTGCCGAAGCCGCGCAGCTCCATCGCGTTGGAGATCGTGTCGATGCGGTTCAGGCTCGTCAAAATCAGCGGCAGCAGGATGCTGACAGCGTTTTTCAGCCGCTTGAAAAACGGCTCACTGCGGCCCAGCTCGACACCGCGCGCCTGCTGCGCCTGACTGATGCTGTGATAATCGCGCTGGATATCCGGGATGTAGCGCAGCGCGATTGCCACTGAATAACCGACCTTGTAGGAGACGCCGATGCTGTTCAGGCTGGCGGCGAACTCACTGGGGTTGGTGGCGGAGATAAACAAGATGGCAACGGGAAGTGCCACAAAGTATTTGAGCGAGATATTGAACATGTAAAACAGCTGCTCTGCAGTCAGGTCATACCGCCAGAAAAGGTGGCACAGCACCGTGCGGGTGCCGTAGAGGGTCGTGCCCTGATTCGGATCAAACAGGAAGATAAACAGATCGTTCAGTGCCAGAAACACCAGCATGAACACCAACATGAAGCGGACCTCGCGCAGCTTGATGTTGCTTAGCTTGAACGCCGCAAAGCTGACCGCCATCAGCCCCAGCAGCACCCATGTGTTGTAGGTGATCATACTGGCAAAGGTAAACAGCAGAAAGAAGGCCAGCTTTGTCGTGCCGGTCAGCTCATGCACCACGCTTTTGCGCGGCAGATAGTTTAAAACGGTATTAGCAGCCATCGGCGCGCACCTCCCTGTCCGCTGCGATGAAGCGTTCCACAAAATCCTCCGCCGGGGCAATGCCGCAGCGGTTGGCCAGCGTGTAAAGGCTGGTCTCCTTCAGCGCTGCCTGCTCGATGAGTGCCGGGTCGCAGAGGATAGCCGCTGCCGATCGGTCAGCAATCAGCCGCCCATCGCAGAAGGCCAGCGCACGGGGCGTGTATTCCAGCATCAGGTGCATGTCGTGGGTAATCATCACGACGGTCACGCCCTTTGCGTTCAGCCCGCGCAGAAACTCCATAATATCGGTATAATGGCGGAAATCCTGCCCCGCTGTCGGTTCATCCAGAATGATAAGTTCCGGGTGCTGCACCAGCACACTTGCAATCGTGACACGCTTTTTCTGCCCAAAACTCAAGGCGGAGATCGGCCAGTTGCGGAACGGGTACAGACCGCAGACCCTGAGTGTTTCCTCGACCCGGGCGCGGATCTCGTCCTCCGACAGACCGGTGCCCTGCAGGCCCATGGCGACCTCGTCAAATATCATCGTCTTGGAGATCATCTGGTTGGGGTTCTGCATGACATAGCCGATGTGCCGGGCACGGCGGCGGATGTTTTCGCCTTTGAGATTCTTACCGTCAAACCATATTTCTCCGCAGTCGGGCGTCTCAAAGCCGCAGATCAGCTTGGAGAGGGTGGATTTGCCTGCACCGTTGCGGCCAACGATGCTGACCATCTCCCCCCTGCCGATCGTAAAGCTGACATCCGACAGGGTATGCTGGTCCTTGCTGTAGCCAAAGCTGAGGTTTTTGACCTCAAGCAGCGGGGCGGGGGTCGGCTTCGGCGCAGGCAGCGGCTCCGCCTTGAACCAGGTTTGCAGCCGCGCCGTATCGGCATCATCCAGCGCGACCGAGTCTATATGCGCAGGGTGCTTTTCCGGCGTGATGTCGATGCCGGCGTACCGCATCGCCGTCAGATAGAGCGGCTCACGGATGCCGTTTTCCGCCAGCAGAGAGCCGGAAAGCAGCTCATCCGGGTGCAGGTCGGCCAAGATCCGGCCATCGTTGACCAGCACGATGCGGTCCACGCTGCGCCAAAGCACATCCTCCAGACGATGCTCAATGATCAGGACAGTAGTGTCGGTTTTCTGCTGGATCGTGTCGATCAGTTCAATGGCCTGCTTGCCGGTGGCCGGGTCCAGATTGGCGAGCGGCTCATCAAACAGCAGCACCTTGACCTGATCGACCATAACGCCCGCCAGACTGACGCGCTGCTTCTGCCCGCCGGAAAGCTCGTGCGGTGCATAGTCGAGGTGGTTTTCGATCCCGACCAGCTCTGCGGCACGGCGGGTGATCTCGTGCATTTCCTCCTGCGGGGTGCAGCTGTTTTCCAGCGCAAAGGCAATGTCCTCCCCCACGGTCAGCCCGATGAACTGGCCGTCCGGGTCCTGCAGCACGGTGCCCACATGCCCGGCCAGCTCAAAGATACTGCTGTGGGGCGCGTCAACGCCGTCCACAATCAGACTGCCCTTGCATTCGCCGGGGTTGGAGAAGGGATTCAGACCGTTGATGCAGGCCGCCAGTGTGCTTTTGCCGCTGCCGGACGGACCTGCAATCAGCACGCGCTCGCCCGGGTAGATGTCCAGATCAATGTCGTGCAGGGTTGGCTGCTTCTGCGCGCGGTACTGGAAGGAAAAATTACGGAAGGATATGATTGGGGTTTTGGTTTCAGCCATACGGCACCTCGCAGGGTGATGTCACAAGCAAAAAGCCTTCCCGCATTCGTGGGAAGGCATACGGGTTTTGTCGAGGTTACTCTTTGTCCAGAGAGCCCTTCTTGGCGATGGTCTTGGTGTAGGCCAGAATCAGCAGGCCGCCGACCACAACAGCCGTGATGATGTTGGACACAGCGGCAAAGGCGCCCTGTGCAAAGACCTTCTTGACAGGCTCGGCATAGATCAGGATATCCAGCACGGGGGCAACCACGATCCAGGCAACGGCATGCGCAATAAGGTTTGCAACGGCAAACATGGCAAACTTGGCCTTGTTGAAGTTGCCCTCCTGCACATTCAGCTTCTTGGCAAACAGGCCAACAACAACGCCCGTGAAGGCAGAGGCGATGACCCAGCTCCACCACGGAATGCCACCCCAGGACAGGTCAATCAGGGCATGGCCGATGAAGCCGATCAGACCGCCGGCTACAGGGCCGTACATGGCCGCCAGCAGGCCCAGAACGGCGTACTGCAGGCTGATGTTGGTGTTGGGCACCGGGCTGGGAATCGCCACAAAACGGCCCAGAACAAAGAAGAGAGCTGCGCCGATGCCAATTGCAACGAAGGTTTTGATGTTGTTATTGTTTTTCATGATTCCGCACTCCTTTTATAAAATACCGCAATCGTTCTGCTGCCACAGGCAGCGAACATTTTAGAGCAATACCGCATAATTCCAACCGCTGACATGGCGCTTGCATACGCCCGCAGTGCTGATACTGTACGGCAACGGTTAAAGTATACCGTTGTGCATATGCGGGTGTCAATGGGCAAAATGCAGGGTATGCCCTATTTTTTCGCGTTTCGGGTACAAAAAAACCACCCCGAAGGGTGGTCTTATCTGGAGCGGCCGACGAGGCTCGAACTCGCTACCTCCACCTTGGCAAGGTGGCGCTCTACCAGATGAGCTACGGCCGCATATTGGAAACCCTGCTGGGTCTCCTAACTGGTGCCTCCGATCGGAATCGAACCAATGACACGGGGATTTTCAGTCCCCTGCTCTACCGACTGAGCTACAGAGGCGGACAACGCATTAGATTATACCGGATACCGCTGCGATTGTCAAGCGTTTTTGACAAGTTTTTTCTGTAATTTCTGTAATAAAACGACCTGCAAAAATCCGCTGGAAAAGCTGCAGAAAATATGCTATAATTTTTCAAAATACTGTCCGTTCCGCAATACGACCTGCGCCGGCGGGCGGAGCTGTGCGCTGCGGCAGAAAAATCAACCTTGGAAGGAGCGACCCATGAACGAACCCAGACGACGCCTGACCAACCGCGCCCTGCACGGCAGAGAGGAATGGATCAAGCGCATTTTCCGTGATCAGATCGCCGAGGCCGCCGGCATATTGGAGGTCGTGCTGTCAGGCATTGTGCTGATCGCCCTGCTGATGAGCATTGTGCCGCTGCTCAACCTCATGCCGGGGCTTTTGACAGATGCCGACAGTATGGAGGTGCATACCTTCCTTGAACGGGCGCTGGATATAGTCATCGGCATAGAGTTTATCAAGATGCTCGCCAAGCACAGCCCCGGCAGCGTGCTGGAGGTGCTGCTCTACGCCATTGCCCGCCACATGATCGTCGGCCATGAGGATGCCGTTCAGAACCTCGTCAGTGTGGGGGCCATTGCGCTGATCTTCGTTATCCGCAAGTATTTCTTTGTGCCGTCCTTCGGCCATAAGATGCCGGGCGGTGGTACAGCCCCCGATATGGAACAGCAGGAGAAACAGCAGGCAGAGCATACCGGCGAGGCATAAGGCTGAACACTCCCCTGCCATGTCCTGACCGTACAAAGCAGCACCCCCTTCGGGCAGCTGCAAAAGCAATGTCAACCTTGCTTCTGCAGACCCGGAGGGGGTGTTTTGTATGGCTTGTGCAGACAATCAGAACAGGCCGGTGATCTTGCCGTGGACATCCACATCAATGTCCATCGCAGCCGGGTGCTTGGGCAGGCCGGGCATCGTCATGATGCTGCCGCAGATCACGACCACGAACCCGGCACCGGCAGAGAGCCGAACCTCACGCACATTCAGCGTAAAGCCCTCGGGCGCACCGGTCAGCTTGGCATTGTCGCTGAAGGAATACTGCGTTTTGGCGATGCAGACCGGCAGATTGCCGTAGCCCTGCGCCGTCAGCTCGTCCAGCGTCTTTTTCGCGGCGGCAGTGTAGCTTACCCCGCCCGCGCGGTAGATTTTTTTGGCAACCGCTTCGATCTTATCGGTCAGCGGTGCATCCAACTCATAAGTATAATGGACGCGCGCGCTGTCATCAAGAATGGACAGCACGGTCTCGGCCAGCGCCTTGCCGCCCTCGCCGCCCTTGGCAAAGACCTCGCTCAGTGCGCAGGGCACACCGGCCTTTTTGCAGACATCGTAAATGATGTCCATTTCCTCGTCTGTATCAGTGGGGAATGCATTGATTGCCACGCAGACCGGCAGACCAAAGCCCTGCAGATTCTCGATATGGCGGGCCAGATTGACAGCACCCGCGCGCACGGCCTCGGCATTGGGCTTGCCCAGATCGGGCTTGGCCACGCCGCCGTGGGATTTCAGCGCACGGACGGTAGCCACCAGCACAACGGCAGCGGGGTTCAGGCCGGCATAGCGGCACTTGATGTCCAAAAATTTCTCAGCGCCAAGGTCGGCACCGAAGCCTGCCTCGGTGACTACATAGTCAGCCAGCTTCAGGCTCAGCTTGGTGGCAATGGCACTGTTGCAGCCGTGCGCAATGTTGGCGAACGGGCCGCCGTGGATGATGGCCGGGTTGTGCTCCAGCGTCTGGACCAGGTTCGGGTCGAGGGCATCCTTCAGCAGGGCGGTCATGGCACCGGCAGCGCCGATCTGACCGGCTGTGACAGGCTGGCCGTCGTAGGTATAGGCGCAGACGATGCGGGACAGCCGCGCCTTGAGGTCCTCAAGGTCGGTGGCAAGGCAGAACACCGCCATGACCTCGCTGGCGACCGTGATGTCAAAGCCGTCCTCACGCGGGGTGCCGTTGACCTTGCCGCCCAGACCGTCCACAAGGAAACGGAGCTGACGGTCGTTCATGTCCATGCAGCGCTTCCATGTGATGCGGCGGGGGTCGATGTTCAGCGGGTTGCCCTGCTGGATCGAGTTGTCGATCATGGCGGCCAGCAGGTTGTTGGCGGTGCCGATGGCGTGGATGTCGCCGGTGAAATGCAGGTTGATGTCCTCCATGGGCACGACCTGTGCATAGCCGCCGCCGGCCGCGCCGCCCTTAATGCCGAACACCGGTCCCAGAGAGGGCTCACGCAGGCAGAGCATCGTCTTTTTGCCAAGGGCATTCATGGCATCGGCCAGACCCACGCTGGTCGTGGTCTTGCCCTCACCGGCGGGCGTGGGGCTGATGGCGGTGACCAGAATCAGCTTGCCCTCGGGCTTGTCGCTTTTGGCCAGCTTATGGTTGAGCTTGGCCTTGTAATGGCCGTAAGGGATGATGTCCTCGCCCTGCAGGCCCAGCTTGCCCGCAATCTCCGTGATGGGCTTCATTTCGGCGGCCTGTGCAATTTCGATGTCGCTCAGCATAACGATACCTCCATGTTAAACAAAAATGGGCTGCACACACCATACACCAGTGTATGCAGCCCAGACGGTCGGCTTAAAAAGCAAGCTGTTATGCCGCGTCCCCCGTGGTGAACCCCACGTATTTCCGTCGGTCAGCGGCCTTGCATAGTGTTACTGTACCACACTACCAACAGGTTTGTCAAGGGCGACTTTTTTTATTGCAACGGCAGCGTGACAGCACGGCTTTCGTCCGCATGGTATCCGCCGCTGAACACATACCGGAACTCGCTGATTTTTGCTACCTGCGCGGGGTCTGCGGTGTAGTAGTCGATGCGGCAGCTGATGATGCCCGTGGTCGGGTCCACCGTGCTGCTGCGCATAGCATAGGAATTGGTGTTCGTGTCGATATATTCCTCGTCCTGCGGCGTCAGCTCACAGCTCTGCGCATAGCCGTAGGGTACCATCTGCCACGTCAGTGCCCGCCCCTGCACGGCAAAGTTCTGCAGGGTGTAGCCGCCCGCATCGCTGGTTGCAATTTTAACGCCCTGCTGCATTTCGTCCACGGTCACGGTGCGCTCCTCGTATTCGTACACACCGCTGTGGTACACGGGGGTAAAGGTGATGCTTTGGGCATTTTCGGCCGGCACGGTATAGGCAACAGCACCGCCGGACACGCCGTCGGGGGAGCTGGGCAGCAGTTCCCGCCCCGTATCGTCGGTCAGGATCATTCCGCCGTTGAAGATCACAGGGTTGTCCGCATCCTCACCCCGCAGTTTCTTTTCCTCGTCCTCGCTTACCACACCAAAGGGGTGCGTTTCGGCAAATTTTTCATCCGCCTCGGAATGTTTCACAAGGCTGCCGCTGCCGGTGCCGAAGCACAGGCTGTCCAGCGTGATGGGGTTATCGCCCAGCAGGGCATCGGTAATGCCGAAATCCAACACCGTCGGCGCAACGCGGCGCGCCCCGGCACGCACCTGCTCACCGTTCAGCTCCATTGTGTAGCTAAGCCCCGGTTCTCCCGATGCGGCATCGGAATCCAACAGGCGCAGCATAACGGTGTCGCCCTGCGGCTCTTCCGGCAGCTGGTAGTGCAGCCACAGCCGGAAGGTATCGTCACCCTGGCGATAGAAATCGCTTTGCACCGTGTAAATTTCCTCGCCGCCGTTGATTTGCGCCGCCATCCACGGCGTATTGCTGCTGAGCTGATCCCATTCTGGGTAGATGCTGTCGGCATCCAGGAATTTCGACACCACATTCTCACCGCTTACGGTAAAGAAGCAATCCAGCGTGGCGGCGTCCATGGACACCGTGTCCAGCGTGTAGTTGACGCCGTCCAGCGTCTGCGTCTGGCCGATTTCGGTATTGTGGCCTTCCGTATCGGTCTGCTGCCCGCCGTACTCGCCGCGCGGGGCGTCCAGCACATTCTGCACCTGCGCCTGCGATTTGGCATCGATGAAAAACCCGATTTTTCCTTCGGCCAACTCCTTGATATACGGTGCTGCGGCAATGCCTGCCGAAAGCACACAGGTGGCAGCCACGGCAGCGGCTACGCACACAGGTACACGGCGGTGTTTTTTCAGCTTAGGCGGCGTGTAACTGCCCGCCTTCTCTATTTTTTTCATAGCCAAGTCATAGATGCGCTTTTCTTCCTGCTTGCTCAGCGGCACGGTTTTTGTGGGATACTGTTCCAACAGGGAATCAGCGGTCTCTGTATAGTTACGCATAAGTTGCAGCCCCCTTTTAATAAGTATTGCGCAGCACGGCAAACTGTTTGCGCAGTTTTTCGCGCCCGCGGGAAAGTCTGACATTGACGGTATGTTCCTGCATATTCAGCCTGCGGCCGATTTCGCGGCAGGACTCCCTGTAATAATAGCGGCGGAAAAATATCTCCCTGTCCGGCTCCGGCAGTTCGGTCAGCAGTTGGGCGATCAGTTCCTCCGCCTCGGTGGAACGGCGCTCGGTCATCCAATCCTGCGCCAGTTCGTCATTCAGCTCACATTCCTGTTGTCGGGGTCGCAGCGCCCGCCAACGGTCGATGGCCGCATTGCGCGCCGTCACACACAGCCAGGCGCGCAGCGGACGGTTTTGCCGCTTAAATTCGGCGGCGTGTTTCCATGCTGCCACCAGAACATCGGCGGCGCACTCCTCGGCATCCTGCGGGTTGTTGGGCAGAATACGGCAGATGACGGCATGAATCAGCCCGCCGTACTGTGTCAGCAAAAACTGCAACCCCGTTTCAGGCTCTGCCAGCAGGGCATCTATGATTTTGTTATCCTCCATAGCGTTGTGATTCTTCCTTTCTGATTCAAGGCCTTGTACCCACTAAACGGCCGCGCAGCAGGAAATGTCACAATAGCCGCGCAAAAAACTACAACCACCCGCAAAAACGGGTGGTTGCACAATTTTCATTTGTTTTGCAATGCTGGCATCAAACCTTGCCCTTGCCGCAGCCCCACTTCTTGAAATACCGCCCCATGCTGACAAGCTGCATCTTGAACTTGCCTGCATCGCGCATCGGGGCGCGGTGCCATGCGTGGATGGCGGAAAACTGCGGGGCCAGCCAGACGGTGCCCTTCTGCAGTACCTTCTGGGTCAGGTCGGCGTCCTCCACATACATAAAATACGCGGGGTCAAAGCCGCCGATCTCCTTAAAAACATCGGTGCGCACCGCCATAAAACTGCCGGTGCAGAATTCGATGCGGCGCGGCGCGCTCAGGTCCTCGTCCTGCATCGTGTAGTGGTCATCGGCCTTGGCAAAGCAGCCGCCAAAGCGCGGGGCCAGCTGGCGCGCCAGCAGCAGCCAAGGGGTGGGCTTGCGGCGGGGCAGGTGCTGCAGCCGTCCGTCCGGGTAGCGCAGCTGCGGCGTGGCCATGGCAGCGCCCTTCTGGGCCAGCAGCCAGTCGGCCATCGGCTCAAGCACATCCCCGGTCAAAAGAATGTCCGGGTTCAGGATGAAATGCACCGCACTGTCCAGCTGCGGGATGACCGCGTTGTGCCCCTTGCCGAAGCCGAGATTCTGCGCCAGCGGCAGAACGGTCACGCGGGCATCGCCAAAATCGGTCTCCGCCAGCCGTTGGCCGCAGCCGTCAGGGCTGCCGTTATCGACAACATACAGGGCAAAATCAGGGGTGGGGGTATGCTGCAGAATGCTGCGCACCGCGGCGCACACCTCCTCATAATCGCAGTACGCCACAATACAGGCGCTGATTTTCGGCATAATTATTTCTCCAATGCTTCCAGATGGGTCAGGTCATACGGCGTATCCTGATACACATAGTAGTTGAGCCAGTTTGTGTAGAGCAGGTAGCCGTGGGCGCGCCAGCGGAACAGCGGGTCGCGGTCCGGGTCATCCTCGGGATAGTAGTTGCAGGGAATGTTGATGGGCTTACCGGCCTTCACATCGCGCTTGTATTCCTTATCCAGCGTGTACTTGTCATACTCAGGGTGGCCGATGACAAAGATCTGCCGCCCCGACTCAGTCGAGAGCAGCATCGGGCCTGCCGTATCGCTCTCCGCCAGAATGCGCAGATCACCGCAGGCATCAATGGCGGCGCGGTCCAACCCGGCCCAGCGGCTGTGCGGGGCATAGAACACCTCATCAAAGCCGCGCACCAGCGGGTTGGACGGGCGGGTGACGCGATGCTCAAACACGCCGAACATCTTTTTGTCCAGATGCACCTTGGGGATGCCAAAATGGTAGTACAGGCCCGCCAGCGCACCCCAGCAAAGGTGGATCGTCGAGTAGACATTCTCCTTGGTGTAGTCCATGATCTGGCAAAGCTCGTCCCAGTAGTCCACGGCCTCATAGTCCAGATCCTCAATGGGGGCACCGGTGATGATCATGCCGTCAAAACGCTCGTTCCGGATCTCATCAAAGGTCTTGTAAAAAGCCTTCATGTGCTCGGGTGCGGTGTGGGTCGTACTGTGGGTGGCAGTCTGCAAAAAGGTGACCTGCACCTGCAGCGGGCTGTTTGCCAGCAGGCGGGCCAGCTGGGTCTCTGTCACGATCTTGGTCGGCATCAGGTTGAGGATCAGGATGCGCAGCGGGCGGATGTGCTGGCTCATAGCGCGCTCCTGGTGCATGACAAAGACATTTTCCTGCTGCAGCTCGTCATAGGCGGGCAGGTTTTTCGGGATGATCAGCGGCATGGGAGAAGACTCCTTACTAACTCAGAATCCGGGTGCGGCGGCGGTGCCGGCCCGTTTGGATGGTACTATTATATAGACTTTTGCGGCAAAAAGCAAGAAAAATGCCCCCGGCGGGTGTCGGGGGCATGGGGCGGTCAAAACCGCTTACTCATATTTGACATTGTCGATGAGGTTCTGCATCACATCGCTCTGCAGCACATTCATCTTGACATAGTTCTCGCCATAGGCGGTCACATACTGGGTGGGGTCGGTCGTGCCGTAGTAGCGGCCGAAATCGGCGTTCATCGTTGCGGTGTCGCAGCGGAAGCCCATCTTCTCGGCCACGGCCTGCATGAGCAGGGCCTGCTGGGTGATGGAGCGGATGCTGTCGTGCGCATCCGCAAGGTAGGCGTCCACATTGTCATAGCTGCTGCCCATCATGCCGGAGGCAAGCAGGGTGTCCATGGTAGTGCCGTAGTTCTGCGCGTAGGTGTAGATGCGGTACAGCAGCACATCGCGGTAGTAGTCCAGCGCAATTTGGGGCAGCTCATCGGTGTAGCTGACCTTATCGTGCAGGGCGGAGTAGACCTCGCTGGACTGATTGTCATAGAGCATCGTGCTCTTGACAAACGCCTTCAGCTCATCAATGCTGTTCAGGTTCATCGTGGCGGAGAGATTCTCCTTCACCCAGTCGTCGGTCAGCTCCGGGGTGACGGACTCCTTGATGTAGTGCAGGGTCGTCTCAAAGACAGCCTCCTTGCCGCTCAGGTCCGCGTTGCCGTAGTTTTCGGGGAAGGTGACGGTGACATCAAAGGTCTCGCCGGGGGTGTGGCCGATGATCTGATCCTCAAAGCCGTCGATAAAGGTACCGCTGCCGAGGGTCAGGTCGTAGCCGTTGCCCTGACTGTCGCCGCCGTCAAAGGCAACGCCGTCGATGCGGCCCACATAGTCGATGTTGACGGTATCACCGTCCGCCGCAGCGCGGTCGGTGACCTGCGTATCGGTGGCAAAGCTGGCAAGGACATTCGTATTGATATAGTTGGTGATTTCGTCCTCACTGACCTGACTGAGATCAGCGCTGATCGTAATGTCGGCGTAGTCATCGGGCAGATTTACATAGTCGGCAGCGGTCACGCCCTTGAGGTAGCCGTTCTCATCAAACGCATCGGAAAAGCTGAAGTCAGCCAGATAAGCGTAGGCGGAATCATCGGCGGTCTCGCCGGTGGCGGCAGTGTCGGAGGTCGCAGCCGTCTCAGCGGTGGAGGCAGCTGCCTCGTCCTTGCCCTTGCCGCAGGCGGTCAGGGCAGCGGTCATGCCGACAGCCAGACCAAGGGCTGTCAGACGATGGATATGATTCAGTTTCATGGGTATCTCCTGTTTCTTTATAAAATTGCATACCATAACATTATACACGCTTTTTTGAAAAAGTAAAATGAAAATCTGATGAAAACCCCCGCCGCCGGAAAACGCTGCCGCGAAATCTTGTACAAAAAGGCTATAGCAATCCCTTGACGGCTATGTTATAATAGAAAACGGCAGCGGATCCCGGGGATTCCGGAAAAGGCTGAAATGCCTATTTACTTACAAAAGAGGTAGAAACGTATGCTTACTTCCATTACCGGTATCAACTGGGGCGACGAGGGCAAGGGCCGCATGGTCGACCTGCTCAGCCAGAACTATGACATTGTTGCGCGCTATCAGGGCGGCGACAATGCAGGCCACACCGTCAAGAACGAGCGCGGCAAATTCGTCCTGAACCTGATCCCCTCCGGCATTCTGCGCCCCGACGTTGTCTGCGTTATGGGCGGTGGCATGGTCATCGACCCCGAGCACCTCGAGAAGGAAATCGCCTCCCTGACCGAGAAGGGTGTTGAGATCAGCCCCAAGAATCTGAAGATCTCCGACCGTGCGACCATCACCATGCCCTTCCATGTGGCACAGGACGGTCTGGAGGAGGAGCGCCTGTCCAAGACCGGCGCTCAGTTCGGCTCCACCAAGCGCGGCATCGCCTACAGCTACGGCGACAAGTACATGAAAAAGACCCTGCGCATGGGCGACCTCGTCCATATGGACGCCGGCGTCAAGAAGCGTCTGGAGACGATCGTTGAGTCCAAGAACCTGACGATGGTGAACATCTACGGCCAGAAGCCTGTCAGCGTTGACGAGATGTGGGCATGGTGCGAGAAATATTCCAAGCTGTTTGCCCCCTACATCTGCGATGTGGGCGACTATCTCGACAAGGCCGACCGCGAGGGCAAGAAGATCATGTTCGAGGCCCAGCTCGGCGCACTGCGCGACATCGACTTCGGCATCTATCCCTACACTTCCTCCTCCAACACCGTGTCTGCCTACGCCCCCATCGGCGCCGGCATCCCGGGCCATAAGCTGAATCTCTCCATCGGCATCATGAAGGCTTACTCCTCCTGTGTCGGTGAGGGTCCCTTCACCACTGAGCTGGCTATGTCCGAGGCTGACAAGGATGTCCTGCGTGAGCACGGCCATGAGTACGGCGCTGCCACCGGCCGTCCCCGCCGCGTCGGCCCGTTTGACGCTGTGGCAAGCCGCTACGGCGTACAGTGCCAGGGCTGCGATGAGCTGGCCCTGACCCTGCTCGATGTCCTCGACTATATGGAGCAGGTGCCCATCGTCACCGCCTACAAGCTGACCGACGGCACCACCACGACCCGTTTCCCGATGGGCAAGGCGCTGGACGATGCCCAGCCTGTTGTGGAGACCGTGCCCGGCTGGCACTGCGACATCACCGGCGTGCGCAAGTTTGAGGATCTGCCCAAGGCTGCTCAGGACTATGTAAAGCGTCTGGAGGAGCTGGTCGGCTGCAAGATCAAGTACATCTCTGTCGGACCCGAGCGCGACGCCTGCATCGTCCGCGACTAAATCGCGCCCGATCAATACCATCCATACAAACGGCAGACCCTGACACGGTCTGCCGTTTTCTAAAAAGGGGCGTTCCTGTTTGATACAATTTCTGATAAAAACCTTTATCAAAAACCATGAAAAGACCGAGGACCGCGCCGTCCGCACGGCCTACGGCAATCTGGCCTGCATCGTCAGCGTGGTATGCAACCTGCTTTTGGCGGGCGGCAAGATCGCTGTCGGCGTATTGACCGGCAGTGTGGCCGTGACCGCCGACGGTATGAACAACCTGTCTGATGCAAGCTCCAACATCGTCAGTTTGCTGGGCTTTAAGCTTGGCGCGCGCCCGGCCGACTCAGAGCATCCCTACGGCCACGCCCGGTATGAGTATCTGGCCGGGCTGGCCGTCTCTGTCATGATCCTCGTCATCGGCGTTGAGCTGCTGAAGGAGAGCTTTGCAAAGGTGCTGTACCCCACGGCCGTGGACTTCAACTGGGTCATGGTCGCGGTGCTGGCGGCTTCCATCCTTGTCAAGCTCTGGATGGCAAGGCTCAACCACAAAATCGGCACGGACATCGAGTCTGAGACCCTGCTGGCCACCGCCGCCGATGCCCGCAACGATGTCATCACCACAGCCGCGGTCCTTGCTGCCACCGTGCTGACAAAGCTGTCCGGCTTTACCCGTCTGGACGGTTTGATGGGCCTTGGTGTGGCGGCGTTCATCCTGTACAGCGGCGCTGCACTTGTGCGCGATACCATCAACCCGCTGCTCGGTGCGGCACCCGACCCGGAGCTGGTCGAGCATATCGAAAAAAAGGCAATGAGCTACCCCGGTGTGTTGGGCGTACACGATCTGATGATCCACGATTACGGCCCCGGCAGCCGGTTGGTCAGCTTCCATCTGGAAATGGATTCCAAGGATGATGTCATGCACAGCCATGATGTCATTGACCGCATTGAGCGCGACCTGCTGGTGCAGGACGGCCTGATTGCCACGATACACTTTGACCCGGTCGTGACCGGCGACCCCCATGCGGACGAGCTGAAGGCGTTCTTGCAGCAGGAGATCCGCAAGCTTGAGCCGCTGGCGAACATTCACGACCTGCGCATCGTGCCCGGCCCGACCCATACCAATGTAATCTTTGACTGCGCCGTGCCTGCCGAGTACATGACCGACAAGCAGCACCGCGGTGTCAGGCTTGTCAGCGCCCTGCGCAATTCCGTGCAGGAAAAATGGCCGGATCATTTCTGCGTCATAAAACTGGAACCGGACTATGCGCCGGTACACCATGAATAAAAGAAGTAACTCTGTAGGGGCAGGGCATGCCCTGCCCCCAACATAAAATCCATAGCGATTTGGCGGCAAGGCTGCGGGCCGGACATGTCCGGCCCCTACCGAGCACCATTACGGAAAGTAAAATTATTTATATAGTAAGGAGAGGCATCCCCATGGACTATAACAAAGCAGCGCTTGAACTCCACAGCAAATTCCCCGGCAAGATCGCCGTACAGAGCCTTTGCGAATGTAAGGACCGCGATGCGCTGTCCACCGCCTACACCCCCGGCGTGGCTGAGCCCTGCCGCAAGATCAAGGCGAATCCCGACGATGTATACACCTACACGATGAAGGGCCGCACCGTGGCCGTTGTCACCAACGGTACTGCCGTGCTGGGGCTCGGCAATATCGGCCCCGAGGCCGGTCTGCCGGTCATGGAGGGCAAGTGCGTCCTGTTCAAGGAGTTCGGCGGTGTCGATGCGTTCCCCATCTGCCTGAACGCCAAGACGAAGGATAAGGTCATCGCAGCGGTCAAGGCCATTGCGCCGACCTTCGGCGGCATCAACCTTGAGGATATCCGCAGCCCGGAGTGCTTTGAGATCGAGGCAGAGCTTGAACGCGACCTTGAGATTCCCGTGTTCCATGACGATCAGCACGGCACCGCCATCATCGTGCTGGCAGGTGTGCTCAACGCGCTGAAGGTCGTCGGCAAGCGCATCGAGGATGTCAAGATCGTCCAGAACGGCCCCGGCGCCGCCGGTACGGCCATCATCCACATGCTGCAGGTCGCAGGTGCCAGAAACATCATCGCAGTCGATGAGCATGGCATCCTGCTGCCCGGCCGCCCCGCCGGGCTGGAGGGTCACAAGGGCAAGCTGGCCGAGGAAACAAACCCCGAAAAGCTGTCCGGCGGTCTGGCGGAGGCCATCAAGGGCGCTGACATCTTCATCGGCACCTCCATTGCGGGGGCACTTACCCCCGAGCTGGCCGCCACCATGGCAAAGGATGCCATCGTCTTTGCCATGGCCAACCCCACGCCCGAGATCATGCCTGACCTTGCCAAACAGGCGGGCGTCCGGGTCATCGGCACCGGCCGCTCCGACTTCCCGAATCAGGTCAACAATGTGCTGGCGTTCCCCGGCATCTTCAAGGGTACGCTCTCGGTCCGCGCCCGGGACATCAACCCCGCCATGAAGATGGCAGCCGCCAAGGCCATTGCAGGCCTCATCCCTGACGATGAGCTGAACGAGGAAAACATTCTGCCCAAGGCGTTCGACCCGCGTGTGGCCGATGCCGTAGCCGCAGCCGTTGCACAGGCTGCACGGGAAAGCGGCGTGGCGCGCGTATGAGCATCCGTGAAATTTCTGCTGCTGCCATCACCGATGCGGTGGAGGCACTCTGCATCGAAGCAAATACAAAGCTGCCCTCCGATGTGAAGGCGGCTCTCGATCAGGCTGAGGCTGCCGAGCCGTGGCCGCTCGCCCGCGAGACACTCGGTCTGCTGCAGCAAAATCTGGTCGTGGCAGCCGATAAGGAGCTGCCCATCTGCCAGGACACCGGCATGGCCTGTGTCTTTATCGAGCTGGGGCAGGACGCCCACATCAGCGGTGATCTGACGGAGGCCGTCAACGAGGGCGTGCGCCGCGGCTATGAAAAGGCATTTCTGCGTAAATCCATCACAGCGGACCCGCTGCAGCGCGTCAACACGGGGGATAATACGCCGGCGTTCCTGACCGTGCATCTCGTCCCCGGCAGCGGCTGCAAGATCACCGTTGCCCCCAAGGGCGCCGGCAGTGAGAACATGAGCCGTCTTGCCATGCTCAAGCCTGCCGACGGCGTGGAGGGCGTGAAAAAATTCGTGCTGGATACGGTGGAGCAGGCAGGGGCCAACCCCTGCCCGCCCATTGTGCTGGGCATCGGCATCGGCGGCAGCTTTGACCATTGCGCAGCCCTTGCCAAAAAGGCGCTGCTGCGCCCGCTGGACAAGCCGAACGCCAACCCGTATTACGCTGCGCTGGAAAAAGAGCTGCTGGACGCCATCAACGCGACCGGCTTCGGCCCGCAGGGCTTTGGCGGTGCCACGACCTGTTTGGGCGTTGCCATTGAGCAGAAGCCCACCCATGTGGCCTGCCTGCCGGTCGCAGTCAACATCAGCTGCCATGTGACCCGCCGCGCCAGCCGGGAGGTGTAACCGATGCCGAAACCGACCATTGATATTCCGCTGGACGAAACGGAGGAAAAGGCGCGCCCGGCGCAGGAGCGAAAAGCCTCCCGCATAGACATCCCGCTGGATGAGGACGGCAAACGCGCCGAGCCGCTCGACATTACGATGGCAGAGCTGGAATTTGTCAACCGCCACCATGAGGAATACAAGGAACTGCGCCGCCGCGCGCGGGAACAGGAGGGCCGCTGATGCAATACATTTTACAAACACCGCTTTCCAAGGCGGATCTGGCACCGCTGCGGGCCGGGGATACCGTGCTGCTGTCCGGGGTGGTCTATACCGCCCGCGATGCCGCCCATGCCCGCATGATGGAGCTGCTCGATCAGGGCAAGCCGCTGCCGTTCCCCATCGAGGGCGCGGCGATCTACTATGTCGGCCCCACGCCGGAGCGCCCGGGCTGTGCCATTGGTGCCGCCGGGCCAACGACTTCGGGCCGGATGGATGCCTACACCCCGCGGCTGCTCGATCTTGGCCTTGCCTGTATGATCGGCAAGGGCAAGCGCAGCGAGGCCGTCAAGCAGTCAGTCGTGCAGAACGGCGCCGTCTATCTGGCGGCTATCGGCGGGGCCGGTGCCCTTATGGCCAACAGCGTCCAGAGCTGCGAGGTTATCGCATGGCCTGATCTGGGCTGCGAGGCTGTGCGCAGGCTGGTCGTCCGGGATTTCCCGCTGACCGTTCTGCTGGACGCCCACGGCGGCGATCTCTACCAGAGCGGCCCTGCCGCCTACCTTGCCGCTCGGGAGAGCCGCACATGAACCCCCGACTGACGAGATGTCTTGCCCTCTGCGCGCTGGCGCTGGCGGTCTGCATCGGCATCGGTGCGGCGCTGGTCCTCTCCAAAAATCGGCAGAGGGAGGCCGAGGCAGCTGCCGCTGCGGCCAGTCAGGCGGCAGCCAGTGAGGCTGCCGCAAAAGCAGCCGAGGAGGCCATTTGGATGGTGTCTATAATATTTTCCATTGATTCCTAGAAAATAATTTTTAT
>OGZG01001431.1_pt1 | contig 17998 bp, 14 predicted proteins | sample 1576781 | NCBI WGS metagenome assembly OGZG01 (sample SAMEA3541502, study PRJEB24748) | human gut metagenome | biome: human gut; feature: human-associated habitat; material: faeces | place: China | collected 2012 | reverse complement strand
GAGTGATAGTGAACAGGATTGACTGCGATATTTTTCACCGTGGCGAGACGATTCTACATCCCGTTTGGCGAGCAGACCGTTGCCTACAGCCCCAAGTCCTTCACCGGTGATTGCCACATCCTGCGTGCGCGGCTTGCCACGGCAGAAGAGATTGCCGCCCGGCGCAACTTGGCCTTCAACCCCTACGATGCGCACGGCGATACCGGGTTTTATCCCCACGTCAGCGCCAATGTGGAAACCCGGGGCGAGTCGATGTTTGCGGCACGGAATGTGGTGGACGGTGTTTATGAAAATGATTCCCATGGGATGTGGCCCTACCAAAGTTGGGGCATCAACCAGGACCCCGAAGCGACCCTGACGCTGAACTTCGGTCGCCCCGTCACCTTGGACGAACTGCGGCTGACACTGCGCGCGGATTTCCCCCACGACAGTTGGTGGATCCAGGCGACAGTACGGTTCAGCGATGGCAGCACCGAGGTGCTGAATCTGGAAAAAACCGCCGCACCCCAGATCTTTGCCATCAGCCCCCGCACCGTCACCAGCCTGATGCTCTGTGAGCTGAAAAAGGCCGATGACCCCAGCCCCTTCCCGGCCTTGACCCAAATCGAAGCCTGGGGTACCGAGACCGTACAGCCGATTTCGCAATGAGGATCCCCCCTACGGGACACCCATTGAAAGATGGCGTGGTCAGTCGCTTCCAAGATACGTTTACAGGGCGCTAAGCCCTACTTGTTTGCGCTTGAAAGGGTAGCCTATTGAAATAGCGAGGCAGGGGGGGGCGCACATTGTGCGCCCCCCCTGCTTTTGTTGCCTAAATCGGGGTGCTAGCACTATGTGCACGGAGTTTTAGCACCACTTTCACGCCATAAAGCACCGCTTGGAAAATCTGGGAAAATCTTCCATCTTGCTGCTCACTTCTGCCATTTACACGAAAACGGAGAATTCAACCTACCCTGCTGGTGGGCTAAAAAATTTGCCTTTGTGTAAGTGGCGGGAGTGGGCGGCGAAATGGCAGAAAAAGTCCGTGCAGATGGCAGACTGACTCCGATTACATATATCCAGGTTACTGCAGATATGACAGCAGAAGAGACCTTTAATCGTGAAATTGCGCCGCTAAAAAATATCAAAGATAACTACGAAAAATCATTCTTACGCTTGATAAAAACACACTCGGCAACTACGATGGCATTAAGGTTCTTAACCTGTTAGACTGGTTGCTGGAAGAAAAGCAAACAAAAGGAGTTGAACATCCGGTTCGAGCAATTCTGGCAATTCCTCTTCCGGCAGCATCAGCGCTATAAACGATGCCGTTCGGAAACAGACTGCAGAATCTGGTGCAATTGCGTTCGAGTACGGTGCCCCGGCTACACTTGCCGGGTGGTAGTCATTAACCGATTCGTTTTTTGAGCGTCTACCAAACGGCTGATTTCATGAAAGATGCTGGAAAACGGTGCAGTCCTAAACCGAATTTCTATTGGGGAATAAATTCAAGAAATGAGATCTAAATTTGTTCCCCAAAGATATTTTTGCTTTTAAGAGTCGAGAAATCGGCTCTTTTCTTTTACCCATTTTGAAGGAGAGTGATGCACATGGGTATGTTCAGCGGCTTGTTCAGATCCAGAGACAAGTCCACGGACAGCACGTTTGGATCGAGGTCTGTTTTTTACATGGGCGGCACGAAAGATCAAGTTTTGGACGAACTAAAAGATTTGTATGTGGCTCAGTGATTATAGAGCTATTTCAGCTGTCATGCGGAAACGCAGTGACCAGAGATGGGACATTTTAGAAAAGTAACGCTAAAACAGGACATAATTGTGAATATTTTGTAAATTCACGAACCTTCTGCGCAGATTTTTTCGGCTTGGCTGACTTCTTATGTTATAGGGGGATAAATTCCTCCTGACATAAGAATAGCGTCCTCTGTTGTACCGCATTGGGGAAGCAGCGCCAAGACCGAGATTACGCGAGCGTGCCAAGATGCGAGAGAACATACCGCACAGCCGAAAGGCGGGGCGGGGCACAGCGCCGGGAAGGGTTGCCTGTCTGGAATGGCAGAGGGAGAGAAACGCACAGCTATAACGACAGATCGTGCCGTGGAAGATGCCGGATCATCCTCCACGGCATTTTTGTGCCGTTATGGCGGGTACATTTCACAGGACAACGACAAAAAGGTAGAATACAGGTGGGAGGTCGAGTCTATGCAATACGATATCGAAAACTATAAACGCAGACCAAGAACTGTGGCATTCTACGGGCGTGTTTCGACAGAGCACGAACAGCAGCTTTCTGCGCTGAGCAACCAGATGGATTGGTACATCAAGCTGGCGCAAAATAATCCGAACTGGCACGTCGTGGCTCGCTACATTGATGAGGGCATCACCGGCACGCAGATGAAAAAGCGACCCTCTTTTATGCAGATGCTGGAGCACGCAAAGCAGGGGAGGTTTGACCTGATTGTGACCCGCGAGTTGTCCCGCTTTGCCCGCAACACGGTAGATGCCCTGAACGCTACCCGCGAGCTGAAGCAATACGGCGTGGAGGTCTATTTTGTCAATGACGGCATCTGGACCATGGACGGCGACGGCGAGGTTCGCCTGACAATTATGGCAAGCATTGCGCAGGACGAGAGCCGCAAAACCAGTGAGCGCGTGAAAGCGGGGCAAAAAATCAGCCGCGAAAAAGGTGTTCTGTACGGAAACGGCAATATCCTCGGCTATGACCGCGTAGGCAAGACCTATGTTATCAATGAAGAACAGGCGGCGACGGTACGCAGAATCTATGAACTGTATGCGGGAGGGCTGGGAGAACAGGGCGTCGCTGACACCCTGATGGCAGAGGGACGCAAGGACGGCGGCGGAGGCTGCACATGGACAGCCAGCAAGGTGTCGCGTGTACTGCGCAAACCCACCTATAAAGGCTACATTACCTACAACAGGTCGCACACGGAAAATTTCCTGGACCACAAGCGCGTGAACCACGCGGAAAAGGACTACACTTTGGTAAAAGGTGACTTTGAACCCATTGTGTCGGAGGAACTGTGGAACACCTGCAATGAGCTTCGCACCAAGCGCGCAGCCTGTTTGATGGACAGCAGCGGCAGAAAACACGCGTATGGAAAATCTTTTCCCCAGAACAAGTGGACGAAAATTCTGTACTGCGACTGCGGCGCGCCAATGCGGTGCGAGGGAATTGATAAAAAGGCAAACGGCATCTTGAATATGCGGTTTATCTGCTCCGCCACCAAGAGAATCGGTAGAAAGACCGAAAAGCGCTATGGCGTGCCCTGCCCGAACCCGTATGCCTCTGAGTGGAAGTTGGAGCTGATGGCACGGGAGGTGTTTCGCACGGTATGGAAGGATCGCCGCACGGATGTATTGAAAACATTGCGGGCGGTCAATACGTATCTGGGTGTCAATAAAACAGACACCGAGGCAGAGCAGCTGATGAGCCAACGCGAGGTGTGGAATAGAGCCTATGATGCACTGGCGCTGGAGAGAGTGGAGAAACGGCTGGACTTTGCCGAATTCGTGACCAAAAGCAACGAGATCGCTGCCCATATAGCGGAGATTGACAAGGCGCTCACGGAATTGTCCCACACCGCGGAACCGGTCAACAGGTTTGACGTGGAGAAGATAGGGGCGGTTCTGTCCGAGAAAATTGCGTATCCGGAGGGAAAAATTGACCCCGATGCGCTGAAAAACTACGTTGCCCGCATTATCAAAAGCAACAATCGGTATGTCTGGCTGCTCTCTCTTGCTGAACGCCTGCAGCCGGAGCAGGCGCAGAAAATCGCCATGATGCAGATGGTGACGTACAATGGCAACGAAGAAAAGCCGGCGTCGGGAAAAACAGAAATCCCCGATATGGAGTTTTTGCGGCGGGGTCAAAACGGGTTTATCCTGAATGCGACCAGATACAGGCGGGCGCGATTGACAGAGCGGTTGTTTGCATCGGGAACTGCCCTGCCGAACGAGCCCATTCCGCTGCTGCAATTTGAAATCGACTACCCGATGGCATATCAATACCAGAAAGAACAGGGCTCAGCCACACATCCGGGACGGTGGCAGAATCTTGAGGTGGAAGTGTACTTAATTTGAAACTTGCTGATTTCGATGAAAAATTGTACGATATGATGCGTATCTGCGGGACGAGGGGCGCAGCGATATTTGGATCTACGGCATTGCGTTCTACAAAAAAGATGTAAAGTAGCAGCAGAAAAAATGCTGTGAGCCCAAAGCCTCGGAGAAGTCCGAGGCTTTTTTGCTGCCCGGCAGCAGCAAAGTGTACATTTCAGCAGCTATGCAAAAAGTTGTATAGTAGTGGGGAAGGAGGGATGCATATGAATTTCGAATCCGATTCCTTGGCGGCGCGCCGGCGCAAGGTAGTCTTTTACGGGCGCGTATCGACCGAAATGGAAGCCCAGATTGCCGCGTTAAAGAACCAGATGATCTGGTATCAACAGCTTGCCGAAAGGCATCCGGAATGGACAGTCGTCACGATGTATGAGGACGAGGGCATTTCCGGAAGAAGCATCAATAACCGCCCCGGCTTTATGAAGATGCTGGCGGATGCAAAAAAGAGAAAATTCGATTTGATCGTAACCCGTGAGGTTTCGCGCTTTGCCCGAAATACCGTGGATGCGTTGGTTGTGACCCGCGAATTGAAGTGCTACGGCGTAGAGGTCTATTTTGTGAATGACGACATCTGGACGATGAGCGGCGACGGTGAACTTCGCCTGACCATTATGGCAAGCCTGGCACAGGAGGAAAGCAGAAAATTCAGCGAACGCGTGAAGGCCGGTATTAAAATTGCACAAGGTAAGGGAAGATATTTTACTGGGTGGAGACCGTATGGTTACACCAACGATTCTGTAAATAAAACTCTGGTTGTCCGTGAAGATGAGGCGGAGGTCGTAAGGCAAATCTACGCGATGCATGCCGCCGGAATAGGCAGCACCACCATTGCCAAAAGACTGTCAGAGGAAAGAATACCCAACTACACCGGAGAATTTCAGTGGAAAGAAAGGCAGGTATACGAAATCCTCAGAAATCCGATTTATAAAGGATACAAGACAACCAACAAGGAACATGTGTCTGACTACCTTTCGCAAACGATTATAAGACATGACAGGAGCGAGTACGTCTATGTGAAATGCGATTTTGAGCCGATTATTCCGGAACAGGAGTGGGAAGCCTGCCAGCGACGCCTAAAAAGAGCCAGCGCATTCTTAGATGGCGGTGTTTCCGAGGCGTACGTCCTTGCCGGGCTTGTTGAGCCGCTGCACGCAGTCAAAGGTGCAGAAGCGCGGAATCTTGTACCCCTCATTCTCACAATGCAACAGTAACATAAGGGCGTTCATACCGTTGTACTCCCGCCCGGAAAGGTTACGCGGCCATTGCAGTGCCCCCTCGGTAAACCACGGCTTATGCCAGTCCTTGTGGATGCTTTCGATTTTCTCGATCATCATCTCGGCAAAGAGGTCCAGCGCCTTGTCCTCGCTGCTCGGCCCCTCCGTATTTCGCTTTCTATAACCGGCCATGACTGCTACTGATTGAAGTTATCCGATTCGGGAATATATTGCGCCAGTTCTTCCACCCGGCAGGAGATGTCCGGCTTCCCGTTATGTACCGAGACCGTCATTTCGCCCTTGGCTTCTACCTTGACGCCCGGTTGCAGCCACTCTTCACGTTGCCTGTCGAAGCAGAAGAAACGCACCCACTGGTACTCGAAATTCTCATCGACCTTTTCGGTGCTGAATGCAGAGAACATCGTGTAGGACTTATCCTTTTTGTCCTTCCGTTCCTCGATGTTCTTGCCCACCTTGCCCCGGAACGACAGTTCGCCCTTGATGGAATCCGCGATGTCCGCCGCCGGGCCGATACGGTCGGCAAAGAGGTTGAAATAGAGCTTTTCGCCCCGGCGTTTCAGGAACAGCGTCCCCGCAACCTCGACACGCAATCCGTTTCGATAGCCGGATACCTTCTTCTGACCGCCCTCCTTGCTGACACTGATCTCGACCGTTTCGTTCCGACCGTCCTTGCCTTGGAGCACGACGCGGAGCGGAAAGGTCAGGAATGTTTTCTCTTCTTTGGTCGTGCGCATCGAAGCGTCGCGGCCGATGGTGCCGCACGCCGTAATATTGCATTTAATCATTTTATTTTGTCTTTTAGTGATACATAGTCCACCGGACAAAGCGGGGTGTCTTGAAGTTGAACAGGTTGAAAGCGTTTCCTAATCGGGAGCACGTATTCTCATGTAGACAATCCAGCCGGCAATACCCAGTTGGACGCCCACGATAACGAGTGTTGCTACCCAACCGAATAGCCGGGAACAGAACAGGATATGCAGGGCGCAGACGGACACCCCGGACAAGTACCCGCAAAGTCGTATCATCACGCGTTTTATCATGACTTTTTGGGATTATCTTTTCAGGTTTTCCGATTGTGCCCGTTGTTCGGACATTCCCCGTTCAAAGTTCTGCGACGCCGCCTCCGAGAGGATGACCGTGTTCAGCACGCCGGTCACACGCAGCCGTTTGGCTTCCTCCGAAAGAGAACTGTCGTTCAGCGTCACCGACAGGCGGCTTAACTCGGCAGAGGCCAGTTCCCGTGATACCTGAACGCTGCCGTTGTCCGCCTGCAGGACAGCTCGCCCGTTTTCCCCGACTGTGAGGTCACAGTTTTTCATGCCCGGCAGCAACGCTTTGAGGTCGATACGCCGGCTGTCCATCGCCTCGGAAATGGCTGCCTTTTGTTCCTCCTTGTTCTTGCTGTCGATTTGCGTCGCCAGTAACATCAGGGAGGTAAAGGCGGTCATGGCCATTTCCACGACAGGATCACTGCACCCCGACAATCCCACGCCGCTATCCTCCGAGGAGAGCAGTTTTTTCATCCACGCATCGGGCGAAAGGCTTTTGCCGGTGGCATTCTCTTCTGTTCCCTTATATCGGGCGAGCAGGTCGTTGCCGTTATGTAGTACCTGCTGTTTGATGTGGCCCTTTTGTGCGATTTCAGCCAGATACGCTGCCGGATCGACGTCCCGCTGCGTGCCGTCCGCATAAATCTGCCGGACACCGAAGTGCAGGTGCTTCCCGGTCGTCCGTGTCCCCGTGTTACCGGAACGGCCGAGCTTCTGGCCTGCCTGTACCGTATCGCCTGCCTTTACGGAAACTTCGCCGAGGTGCATGTAGGTACACTGTACCTTGCTGCCGTCCGGACGGGTGTATTCCACGGTCAGCGATTTGTTACCGGGTGCATGGCCTTTGTCTTTGACAGCGACGACCTTGCCGTCTTTTTCCGTGGCCAGGACCGTATCGCCGTCGCACCGGATGTCGATACCCGTGTGCATACGTTCCTTGCCGTCTGCCGGATCTTGCCGCATACCGAATGGCGAGGTGACGAAAAGAAACTCTTTCCGCTCCACCGGAAACGAATAGTCCACTGTATTTCCGACCTCACGGAGCGGGTTCTCTTCCACGCCGAACCGCTTTCCCTGCGTCTCCATTTCCTGCATGACCTGCCGGTCGTACTTTTGCAGCCCGTTCTGTTCGATGATACGTTGCAGGCTGTCGGCATAATGCCCGCCCGTGGCATAGCCCGCCTTTTCGAGGCCCTGTGTCCAGCCCTTGTAGTCATCGGGCGAGAGCGAGAAACAGCGGGCATAGCGGCTGTTCTCTTTCAGGAAGCGTGAGTGGTGCTCATACGAATCGCCCACGCTGTCGTAGCTGCAAAACTTCTCGTTCGGCTTGTCATCGGAATACAGACCGTACCGGCCACCTTCGGCAATCCATTCGGGCGTGGCCTTGATGCCGAAATGGTTGTTCTCATTCACGGCCAAACGGCTCTGCCCGTTGGAACTTTCCAGTATGCCCTGTGCCAGCGTCACGGAGGCCGGAATGCCGTACCTCCGCATCTGTGCCATCGCATAATCTGCGTATTGTTCCGTATATTCTTGATTCTTGTTTGCCATATCTTTACCTCCTCATGGTTGGACGTTGTTCGTTCTCGTTCTGTTCGTCAGTTGCCTCTGCAGGCTCGTTTTGCTGCGCCTTGGACATACCGTCACAATCCATCACGTATGCCCGCAGCGCATGGATTTGCTGCCTTGTTTCCTCATTGCTGTGTTCAAATACCAATATGATTTTGTCCGCATCATACGGAATGCGTTCTTTGGCCGGAGGCATGTCCAGCTCGTTCGCTATGGTCTCCGCATCATACATGGAAGCGTAATACTTGTTCTCATGTTTGAAAAGGACGACCGCTTCCGGTTGTTCCTCTTTGATTTTCTTGTATTTGTCATACAGTTGTTCCGGTATATCTTTTATGGGCAACTCTTTCAAGGATGAAGCAGTTTTGGGGGATTCCTCATTGGCTTGCTTGGGGTGCTTGTCCTTATCCTGCTGTAGGGTATCCTCTTCTCCTTGTTTCTTTCCGGCAGTCTCTTCCTGCGTCTGTCCTTTACGCAGCACATCGGCAAAAAGCGTGGCCGCCAGATGGCGTTTATATTCTGCACGGTCCTCAGCCAGCCACATGCGCTGCCACTGTTGCCGCGTGACGCTCCGGGGCTGCAGTTTCTTCCCGTCGATGGTCGCCACGCACAGAGTTCCTTCTTGTTTGGTCTTGAATACGGACACACGCTGAATCCGGTTCAGGTCGATGTCCTGCGCCCCGCTGCTGAACAGGTCCACTTTCAGGTCTGGCTGTGTTTCCGCCAGTACATAATACTTGTGCGCCAGTTCCATGCGTACCTTGTCGATGTTGTCCATCGCCTGTTTGAGCGTGGAGAAAAAACGGTTCACGTCCTCCTTGTCTGGATAGATACTGTACCCGTTCTGATGTTCGGGCTTCAGATACAGCGCCCAGCGGTTCTTGTCGTCCTGGATCATCTGTATCTGGTCGAAACCGATTTCGTCCGCCCGTTTGACCGCAGGCGTCACGTCCAGTGTGGAAAGCATCTCCAGTGCCCAGTTCTTCAGTCGGGCCAGTGATACCTGTTTCTTGGCGAAATAGGCATCATCGGGCCTGTACCCCCATGCGCCGTCGGGATTGAAGAAACGCACGTTTTCAATACCTTCCCTTCGCAAAGCCCTGCCGATACGGGCCTTGTTCATGCCCGGCACTTCGTTGTCCACCTCCGGCGACGCACCGGCAGGGAGTATCACATCCGCCGATTTCGAGGACGGATCGATGACGATGACAATGGTCTTGTCCTCCTTGTTCGGGTGTTTCCGGATTTCATCGGCCACGTAGAAATGCTTGGGTAACTGCTCCTGCATATCCGAAGTCTGCCGGCGGTTACGCATCGTGGCATATTCGATTTTCTCGCCCCGTTCCGCCTTGTGGATTACTTCGAGGGCGTTGTTCACGTCGCTTTCGAGGGCATCCATCAGGTTGGGGTTCTCTTTAAGTTCCCGGTTCCAGTAGTCTACCAATTCAAGGCTTTTGTCGGACAGACGGGCAGGCAGTCCCAGTTCCAGCATTTTGATGCCCGAAGCCACCTCCACGATCAGCCGTTCCTGTTTGAGGGCATCTTCCGAAGGACCCATGCCGTTTTTCATCACCATGCCTTCACGGGCCAGCCGTTGTTGGTGCCCCGTGGCGCTCACGATTTGCCGCAAGGCTTCCTGAACGTAGTCGTTATAATGCTCGAAGTTCCGTTGGCGCGGCATATAGACCGCATCGCGGTCCGTCTCGTAATGGGGCATTCCGCTGCCGTCCGAACGCACGGGCACGAGATTGTCCCGCATTTTCAGCAGGAAGTCGTTGAAGCGGATATGCAGTCTCCGTTCATCGGTTTCGGAGTAGCCACGCTCCACGGCACTACCGTCTTTCTGCAATACCGCATCGTAAGTCTCCTTATCCACGTAGGGCAGTGTCGTCTGGTCGATGTTGAAAAGTGTGCGGATCTCCCTGTTATGTATGCCCTTGTACTGTTTCTGCACCTCCTCGTCCAGTTTCAGATAAGCGTCCCGGCTGATGATGTCCTCCGGATTGTTGCGGTGGACGTACTTGTTCCAGTTGTAGAACAGGAACGGAACGCCTTGCTCGTGCTCGCGTACCGATGTGCCGCGTGCCTTGGCATCGCTGTAAAGGGTGAACAGGTTGGTCTTGCACCCGTTCCGGTCCGAATGCAAGGCCATGAACAGGCCGTTGAACGGGCTGACGGCAACACCTTTCGGATAAAATTTCGGAAAGCCCTTGCCCGTAGCGTTGAGCCAGTGTCCCCCGGCATTCGACGCTTCGTTCAAAGCCGTGGAGAGCAGCTCTATCTGACGCTCCTCGGCATTCTTTTCTATTTGCGATTTTTCTTTCATATTCCCATATTTTTTCGGTTACAGGATTATTGAATGCCCCGTGTCCGCACGATGGTTTCCTGCTGTCCGTTGTCATAGTTCTGCGAAGCCATCTGGCGGAGCTTGTCGCTTTGGGCGAGCACGGCATTGGCCAGCGTGTTCAGCGGCAAGGCTCCTGCACGGTAAGCGTCGGCCATAGCGGGGGTGAGCTGCACCGTACAGGGCACACGGTCTATCGTGGCAACCAGCGTGCAGCCTTGTAGTGCCGGGTTCACGATACGCGGATTCAGCGGCTCGTCGGGATAGCGTCTGTACTGTACCTCTCTACCGGTCGTGGCTGCATTTCTGTTTCCCTCCGTCCGTTCTTTTCCCAGCACCTCGTGTCCCGCCTTGTTCAGCAGGTTCGCGCCACCCAAGCCGATAAGCAGCATCTTCAACATCGGATTCTTGACGAACATACCTGCCACTATACTCGCTATCGGCAGCAGGTTGTCTTTCAGGCCCAGCGATTGTGTCCTACCTGTAAACACGCCCAGCAGGATGTCGGGCAGCATGGCCAGTATATAGCCCAGATTACCCGCGACATCGCCTATGCCGTCCAGTCCGAGCGAGCGGACCAGCTCGTCCCAGCCGTTCTCGTTGGTCTGTATGGTCTGTGTTCCCTGACCTGCCTGTTCCTGCCGCATCCCTTCCCCCGCAGAGACGGCGGAAGTCGACACTTCCTTTTCCTCTTTTTCCCTTTGTTTGGGTTTCGATTCCGTCTGTTCCTCCGTTTCGGCTTTCCGTCTTTCCATATCTTGCAGGTAGGCTTCCTCTTGTCCGGGAGCGACAACCATCGGCACGTCTTTATACCGTTCCACCCGTTTCCGTTCCTCCTCGGCGGTTTCTTCCCGCCACGGCATATTTCTATTGTCTGTTTTCCACCAGTCCATAAAATCGAATGTTACAATCGGTATCTTCTTTTGCAACTTTCCGTTGGCTGCGGCAAGAGCCGTGTTTTCTTTGCCCGGTATGCTTGCCGCCTCTTTGCGGAAGCTGTCGAACACGTTGCTGTCGCTGCCGAACACGCCCTTGCTGATACACTCCTCTGCAGAGAGCGGCTGCGTTTCCTCCTTCCCGAAATGGTCGGCAACGGCTGAGATTGCCGTATCCGCACCGATGAACCGTGCAACGGCCGTCCACGAACCCGTACCGCCCAACATGACCGTATCGGCCGAAGCCCCCAACACCCAGCCCGCACCTTTCTCCAACTTGCTCGGCCGGTAGGCAACCTCTCCGCGTTTTTCTATCTCTTCGGCCAGCGGCGAGCGCCCCAAAGCCTGTGGCAATCCCAGCAGGCTCGATTCTGCCGCCTTACGGATGATGTAGTCCGCCGAGGATTTGGGCATACGTTCCTTGACCAGTTGGTCTATCATCAGTTGCTCTACACGATAGTCCACGAAGGCATAGGCGAGGTCGCAGCCCAATTCCTGCGACAGTTTATCGTAACGCTCGCGTCCGACTTCCTTCACAACGACATCGCGCCACTGTCCGGCCATGTAGGCGAGGTCGTGCTGCATCTCCTCCGACGAGAGAATCCTGTCCTTGCACATCCCGATGTAGTCCTCGGTCGTCTTGGAGTTCCACTCTCCCGTAACCTTGAGAGTCTGGTACGGGTCGGCGAGCGGTTGCCCCGCTGACGCCATCATGCCGAGTATGCCGCCCAGGGAGGTCGAATACGCTTTCATTTCCTCGCCCTGTTTTTCGGTCAGGTAGGATTGCGTCTGCGTCATGACGGGGACAAGATGATGGCGGAAATAACTGCCCATCAGGGCCTCCAACTCCGCAAACCTTCTGCTATGTTTGATTCCGTCCATATAATCAATGTCTTTCTATATCATGTTTATTTGTTTCAACAGTTGTTCCTTCGTCTGCTCGATAGCGTTATGGTACACCTCCATTTGCTTGGGGAAAAACTCTTCGAGCCACGTGTCCTTTTCGATATTGTCGTGAATGAAACGTATCGCCTGTTCCCGCTCGATTTCTACCGAGGCTTCCCCTTCCTCCCGGTTGTTGAACCATGCCTTCGTCCACCAGCGGACTCCGGCACGGTCGGGATAGACGGAGACGATTCTCGGTATGTCGAAGCTCTGGATGTCGATGTCCAGTTCCGCCAACAGATCAATGAGTCCGCTGCCCGCTACGGCTTCGTCATGAAGTTTTTTTTTACCTCGCCGCCTGTTGCGGAAAGGTACACATCATGCCGCAGGGCAAGGTAGTTCAGGAAATCCGCTATCAGCAGGTTCTGTACCTTGCAGGCCAGCGGCATGGCTTTGCGCCCCAGTCCCAGCGGGTTGTACATGCTCGGCATCTTCTCATAGAAATACTCCTTCGCAGCTCCCATTGTAAAGATGTGGCGCAGCGACTGCTCCGTATGTGCGGGCACCGTGTACGCTCCCCGCTGTAAATCCTCCATGTAAAGTGGCAGAAAGCGGAGCATCAGCTCTTCTATTTCCCTTTGATCCTTCTCGTAGTCGTTTTTTACTCTTGTTTCCGCATCGTAAAAAGACGCCGCACCATTGCCGTCGGCTTCCTGCAAAGCCTTGATGTTGCCGTACAACATGGTCAGGAACTCTATTGGGTTCAGTTCCTCGCCCTTGAATTTGACTTCTATATGCAGCAGTTCGCCGCTCAAAGCCACCGTTTGTCCGGCTTTCACCCGCTGTCCGAATTGGGCGAATACATTCGACAGATGACCGTATGTCACCTCGTACCCGCCGTAACGGACCGTCTGGCAAATGCCATGTACCGGGTCGTTGCCCACACCTGACACGATGCCGCTGGCCACGGCTGACAGCATGTAACACCTCACGTTGAAGTCTATTCCGTGATGAAAGAACTTTTCTCCCGTTGCCGGGTGTACCTGTTCGCCGTAGCCGAGCGACATCTCCACATCTTTCCCCTGCGGCTCCTCGAACGGCATACAATAGCCGCTGTCGGAGTGCAGAATCATTTCTTCCGTATATTTCATTGTGATATATATTTTCGTGTTTCTATCTTCTCATTCCTCCGCTTTGCGTTTGTTCCTCCGGAGAGAGTGTCGGCGTCTGTGTCCTCGATACCGTTTCCGAGGGAACCGTGCGGACAACGCCCGCATTGTTGCCGATAAGCATCATGCCCAGAAACAGACCGGCGATTTTACCCAGCCAGCCGAAACGTCCGAACACGAGGTACGCTGCTGCGATAAGTCCTGCAATGTTCAATCCCGACACATTGCCCCCTCCGAGGTTTCGCAAAAAGCCGCTGAGCATGTTGAACAACCCACCGCCGGAGGCTTCCCGCAGGAAGTTCGATACCCCGTTCAGTTTCGAGTCCGCGCCTCCCACAGCCTCACCTATGGCAGAGACCGTCTCTCCGGCTTTGTCTTTCAGTTCCTTCATGTCTTCGGTCGTACCTGCAAGGGCATCCGTGGCGGATTTGCCGACTACGGCCTCACTGACGATCCGTGCGACACTTTTGTCGGTGGTCAGTTTTTCCCAACCCACATAACCGACGGCAGCTCCGGCGGTAGCCGTTTTGACCGCCTGCCCGGCTCCCCGAAGGGTCTGCGAGGGATGCAGTACCGCATGACCGGCACTTTTCCCCGTCGCATTGGCGGCCTTGCCCATGCCTTTCATGGCCTTTCCGCCGTATTTCAATATCGTATCCCAAGCTCCCATATTTTTATTCTTTTTTTTAGGGTCTTACATTTCTTCCAATTTGCCGCCAGCGTCTTTGGGCGGCTTTCACGATGTCGTACTTGTCCGCGACAGGGCGTGCGCCCTCGTCGATTTCCCGCCAGATGTCGCCCATCGTGGTGTATTTCACTGCCTTGGTCAGTCGCTGCAGCGTCCGGTTCATCGACCGGAGTTTCGGACGTATGCCGAACACGATCTCCATACGTTCCCTTTCCGTCATCTTGTTGTCCGAGAGGCAGGCCGTGCGTATATCGTTCACGATTTCCACGCTGTTCAATATCATCTCCCGGTAAATCTGGTTGCGCCGCGTGGAGAGGGCGACGGCCAATGCACCCGTCGAATGTCTGCTCAATTGTTTGGTGAAGTCGCCCATGTTGTCTGTAAGCTGCGATATTTCATGGTAAAAACCGTAAATCTGAGCCGCATAGCAGACAATCGAGCGGAACGAGTTCAGGTAATTGTTGAACTCCCGTTGCAAGTCCGTCGTGCCTTCCACTTCTTCCTTCGTCCACACATGCCCTGTAGTTTGCATCAGCATGACCTTCTCTTGGTTTTTCAGTTCCTTCTCGGCCTTGTTGGTATAAACCAGAATCATTCCCGCAAGGGTCGCATCGTTCTGCGCCTGTACCTTCGAGATACCGGCGCACAGCAACAGAATCCATATCGAGATTATCCGCTTCATCGTTCTTCGTTTTTTATTATCCTTTTTTCAACGGGCGATGGCTGCCGCCCTGCGCCAGCGGGACATGGCCAGACGGGCCACCTCGCCGTTGCTGCGGTCTATCATACCCGCCGTTATGTTGTTCCACACGTCGTTCAGGGTATAATAGCGCAGGCTCAAATAGAGCAGATGCAGTTTCCGGCTGAATGCCGCGAGCTGGTCGTTCAAAGCCCACAGGGTTTTGCTCCGTTCCGCCCCCGTGAGCATGTTTTCCGTGCCGCCTTTGGCCACGGCGTCGTTCAGCAACGTGAACACGGAAACCAGCTCCGTCGCCGTCTCGATATAGAGGTTGTTCATGTTCATGCTGGCGACGATGCCCTGCGGGTTGTCCCCGATGGCTTTGCCCAGTTTTCCCAGCGTGAGGAAAATCCGCACGCCGTCGTTATAGAGGTGGGTACAGGCTTTCAGCGACGAAGCATAACCGTTCGCCGTCTTGAGGTAACTGTTGTACTGCTTTTCCCACTCATGTATGCGGTTGAACTCCGCTGCGATACTGTTCTGCATCAGGGCGGTCTGTGTCTGCCCTTTGATTTGTTTGTCTATCTGGCCGTTTATCAGTTCGTTTCCCTCGGCCAAGGCTGCCCATTCCAACGGGTTCGAAGCGGCAACCTGCGCCTTGGCCAATTGCGGAAGCAGACCGGCAAGCACAAAGACCACCCATATGCTAATGATTCGTAATCTCATAGATTCCCTTTTTTCGTTTATTGATTTCCACACGTTCACGGATAATCGCCACGATGTCGTTTCCGCGCCGGATACCGATAAGGTCGAGCTTCGGGCTGTTCCGGTCCGTCGAAAGGATAACGACCGTTTTCAGACCGCAAAGCTGTTGCAGGAGGCTCTGGTGTTCCTGAAAGTCCACGATACGGTACAGTTCCATGTAGTCCACCCTGCGGCAGAAAAGTCCCCGCTCGCAGACAAGCTGTTCGTTGCCGACCCGGTAACATATCCGGCGCAGGCAAATGAAACGATACAGCAGCACGAGGAACAGAAACAAGGCAATGACCGTCGCCATACCGCCAAGCGGCATACCTTCCATGCCGCCGTACACCAGTCCCGCCATGCACATGAATATCAATGGCAGTTCGTCGATGACGAATTGCCCGGCGTGCGGGCGCAGGATAATGTTCCGGACATCTTGTATGGTATATGGCATGGTCATCGGCGAAAGTGTATCTGTCGTTCCTGCCCGGCGTTTTCTTCTTTTTCCGACTCCTGCCCGACAGTCTCTTCACGTTTCTGTTCAGCCAAAAGCTGTTCGTTCCAGCTCGTATGGCGATAATCCGGACTTTCCCAGGTAATGGAGACATCATGCTCCCTGTCAATACCAAGGAACTCCCGTAGTTTCTCTCGATATTCCCGGTAGCACTTGTTCGTGGTATCTATCTGGTCCTGCACGTCTTCCGGGGCACACAACCCGCTCGAACGCATCGACTCCGCTTCTTCCGATTCGGCGTCGAACCGTATGCAGATTTCTTGCAAACCACCCTTGGGCAATAGGTAAAATTCTCCGTCTGTCAAATCCCCGCCGTCCGGTATGGAATCGAGATAGGGTTTCCTCTCCGGCGTTTCCTCTATGGCAAAACGTACTGAGCGGCATATCTCCTTTTGCAAATCCCATGTGAGATTCGACCCTTTCCGGGTATTATCGAAACAGATATGTTGCCGGGCAGGGATGGTAAGATCAAGTATCTCTCTCATCTGTTTCCCGATAGGCTTGCCGCCCGTTGAGATAAAGACCGCCTTTCTCAAATCCTTGTTCTTCGCCTGATGGAGTTGGTAATAGGCCATCGCGTCATAGGTACTCCCGAACCAGTAGATATGTTTGGCCTCGGCAAGAGGTGTTCCGGCAGGACTTGCAATCCACAACCCTTCGCTCTCATTGCTTTCCTCGCTCTTGCCTTTATAGCTATCGCATCCGTCCATTCTCATACGTTCCCGTTCCTCGAAACCCACGACCGTACCGCCCTCTTTGGGCAAGGTCAGTGGAAAAGCGAGACAGGTGTATGCCGCACCGTCTGCGCCGTGTTTTGTTGCCAGGCAGAAATGACGGTGGAAAGCATTCTGCGTGCTGAGGTCGATACCCCGGTTCTTGAAATAGGGATAGAATATCTCCTGCATCTCATGGTCTTGAGGGTTGAATCTGTGCAGGTCGTAGTCTGTTATATCGAATGGTCGTAGGTCTTGCTTGACCGGTACGGTTTGCACCTCGTATTCTTCGAAGGGGATGTTCAGCAGGCGGCTGCACACGAGGTTTACCAGCCGGTTCAGGTCTATTCCCTCATAATATTCCGCGAATAACGCCGGGTGCTCCTTGATGAACGAAACGACGTTGTATTCCTTCTGCCGGGGTGGTTGGCAACAGCATTTTCCCTGTTGCGTTATGACGAACTTGTCACCCCGGATACGCTTTTCCTCACTGTCCGTGCGGATAAACGAGGAGAGGCGTAGTCCGAAGCGTCGGTTCTGGCGATACCCGGCATCAAGCAGTACATCCCGGATATCGAGTCTTTGCAAAAAATCATTATGTGTCAATTTCTTGTCATTCATTGTCTTCTCTTTTCTTTTGTTGTTTCATGTAGGGGGTACTGCGTTGTCATCGGTGGAAACGTGCTTGCCGTTCCTGTTCGGGTTCTTCTCTTCTGGCCGGCTCTTCGTGAACTGATTCTTGCAGCCTGATCTTTGCCAAGAGCTGTTCGTTCCAGTCCTTATAGCCTTTTTCAGCGGGCTCGTACACAATAAGGTCGGTGCTGTCCTCGCCGGGAGCGGGAAGATTACGGATCGCATCCTCTATGGCCATGATATTTTGTCTCATGCCCTCCAGTGTTTCCTCACTGGCCGAACCCTCGGCAAGGGCTATCTCGTACTCGTCTTGGCACACCATGCTCATCTCCTGCAAATATCCGTCGCCGATTGTCCGATAGTCGAGCGTACCATCTTCCCGATAGATTTCTTTGGGACGTAAAAGCGTGCCGATTATCCTGTGAAAGTCGAAGGGTTCGAGTTTTATTTCGTAGTTCTGGTTCTCCTCGCCACTGATACGGACCAGCAGTTTGTCGTCTTTCGTCACGTTGCTGGTGAATGTCTTGCCCGCCTGGGTGAGCGCGAAGTTGATGGCGAAGATCTGTCCGGCACGGTCCTGGTCGAAGCAGAGATGGTGGTAAGCGCGTGGAGTGGCCTTTATCATGGCTTTGAACTGCTGTTGGCTCGGTGCCCCGCCGGTAGAAACGAACACTCCCTTTCGCAGTTCCTTGTCCCATTTCTGGTTAA
>OGZG01001430.1_pt1 | contig 17999 bp, 16 predicted proteins | sample 1576781 | NCBI WGS metagenome assembly OGZG01 (sample SAMEA3541502, study PRJEB24748) | human gut metagenome | biome: human gut; feature: human-associated habitat; material: faeces | place: China | collected 2012 | reverse complement strand
CGGGCGCAATATGCGGGGCAGCGCCGGATTTACGCTGGCGGAGCTGGCCGACAAGCTGATCGCACTGGGAGCGGTCGATGCGGTCAATCTCGACGGCGGCGGATCTTCGACCATGGTCGGCAGCGACGGCAAGGTGCTCAACCGTCCCAGCGACACGGGCAGCGCCGAGGTGATCGTCGAGCGCAAAATTTCGACCCGTCCTTTCATAAAATATTTTTAAGGTTTCTCTTTTCTTATTTTCCGCTAAAAATAATATTCGGGTCTTTGATCACTTCGTGTGGTTTTGTCTGGAAGATCTTGTCTTTGTATGGTTCGAATCTTTCTGCTTTTGTAAGCCCTACGTCATTTGCAAAAACGATCAGATCCGCTTCTTTAATATCACGATCTCTTAACTTGTCTTCCAGTCCGAGAGCCCCCTGCTTCTCGACCTTACACTTGTAACCTCTCTCTTTACATACTTTCATAATAGCTTCCGCTGCCATATAAGTATGAGCGATTCCAGTTGCGCATGATGTTACTGCTACTACTTTCATAGTTTCCACCTCCTGTAGCTTTTATAGTTGTAATTGTTTTATGCCATGAATCAGATCATCATAGCTTTCTGCCTTCTCTAACAGTTCTAAAAACTCTTCGTGTGCTAACATTCCTGCTAATGTTGCTAATACCCTTAAATGGTAATCATTCTCTTGATTTTCAGATATTGCCAATACAAAGATGTATTTAACTTCACCAGATTCCCCTGAGGACTCATAAATGAATGGCTTCTTACATCTACAAAATCCAATTCCTGGTTTCAGAACTTCTTTGCATTTTCCATGAGGTATTGCAACGAAGTTTCCCATATATGTTGGCCCTAGGGATTCTCTGTATTCCAGAGCATCTTTGTAGGCCTTTGCGTCTGACACGAATCCTGCTTCTTCGAATTTTGCAGTCATCACATCAAACATATTTTCTTTGTCCTTAAAAGGCTCACAATCAAGAATTACCATTTCATCGAGTAGTACTTCCGCTAAATTTACACCACTCATGAAATATTCTCCTTTTTATGATTTATCTTATTTTCCGTTTTTGAACGCTTTGATTACGTCTTTTGCATATCCTTTCATGAATTCATATGCTGCTTCCTGTAATTCATGATATGCAATCTTACCATCTGTCTCAGCTACTTTGTCTGCAACAAATTTTGTTGTAGCTTTTGCCATATAAGAATAGTAGTTAACTTTTGAGCATCCTGCTGTGATCGCATTCTGTACCTGGTCAAATTCTACTCCTGATGCACCATGCATTACGATTCTTGTATCATCAGGGATTGCTTCTCGAAGTTCTTTGACTCTGTCAATATCAAGTACTGGTGGTTCAGCATAGATTCCGTGCATTGTTCCGAAGCATACTGCTAAGGCATCACATTTTGTTCTTTCTGCAAATTCTTTTGCTTCTGCTGGTTCTGTGAAGAATTCTCTGATATCTTCATTTGTCAAAACTCTCTTTTCTGGATCATCATCATGTGTATCTTCATCTGTAGATGCCATGATTCCAAGTTCTGCTTCTACTGTGATTCCTGCAGCATGTGCGAATTTAACGAACTGTGCAACTTTTTCAACATTCTCTTCAAAAGGAAGTGCACTGCAATCGTACATGATAGATGGGAATCCAACTTTCACTGCTCTCATTACGAATTCATAGTCACTACCATGATCTAAATGAACACAAACAGGTACTCTTGCTTCTTTTGCATATTTTAACATGATCGGCCCGATTCTCTCGATTGGAATCAAAGAGTCATGTACCTGAGCATGGTCAATGATGATCGGAGTATTTAATTCTTCTGCTGCACCAATGACTGCACGAACTGTTTCTTCATTTGGTGTGTTGATACATGGGATAGCGTATCCTTCTGCTTCTGCAATCTCCAAGATTTTTTTCATGTTTACTAGCATTTGTTCTTCCTCCTGTAACATAAGTTTTGTTGATTATTACGTCTAATGGAATTCTTCCATTAGTAGTTCATAAATTTCTTCGGAACTATTTGCTTCCAGGATTTTTTGAATGTCTTCTTTGTTATCGATCAGTGCATATAAATATTTGAATAATTTTAAGATCTCGTTTGATTCTTCCATATTAATTGCTAAGAAAAATACTAATTTAACCTTTGATGATCTCGACCATTTCACTGGATATTTCATTCGCATGACTGCGATGCCGCTTTTCTTTACGGAATCTTTATAAACATGTGCCATTGCGATCTGACTTCCAATTGTTGTCGGTCTTCTTTCTTCTAATTCAAATACTTTTTCTGTGACATCTTCACTAAGACATCCTTGTTCCAGTAATAACTTACTAACCTGTGCGATAGTTTCCTTTTTAGTTGTTGCCAGTGCATCAATCACAATCAATTCTTTCTGAAATGCTTTCTTCACAGTTTCTATAACTTGTTCATTCTTCATTTCCTGTGCGTACTCATCCATCTGACTGATGATCTTATTGATGTCCAGCTGCGTGACATGTTTTGTGATTTCTATGACATTATTTCTTTTTTCTTTGAGTGGAACGGTTGATATTACCAGTTTCCCTTTTGTTAATTCTGGTTTAAAATCGTGAATATGTACGATTTTTATGATTTCTAAATTACTGATTTCATTCTCAATCTTCATTGCTTCATATTTTGCTGAATAAGGATCTGTTGCCATAACAAAGATTCCTTGTTTTTCACTTCCTGTTTCCATGGATGCCTGATGGATCAGTAATGCGAGCCAGGCAATCTCATCCTGTGTCAATACAAATCCAAGTTTTTCTTCCAAATGGAAAGAGTAAGTTAAACAAACCGCATAACTGCTCTGAATCTGTTGCTGTACGTCCTTGTGAAGATCGTCCCATTCAACTAACATGTAATCATGTCTGATACTTATCTTCTTTAAAAAAGTAGCAATTTGTTTTTCCAGTTCCCGATAGTGATAGGTACTTTCTTTTTCCATCGCCATAAAAACTGTGTAGATGTAATCTTCTGCAATATTCATCAGGTAATCATCCTGAATCTCGGCTTCTACTTCACAAGTTTTTGCTACAGCAAACTTTGCTGCCAAGAACTGGTATTCAAGTTCCATCTCATCTTCATGTGGGAACATGCGGTCAAGAATCTTCTTTGCTGTTTCTACATATATATCATCGAGCTTTGTCATTGTTCTGTCTGCTTTATTTCTAATCTTGTTTCCTTCTTCCATTCTTCTCTTAGTTAATAGAAGGTATTCCGTCAATCTGCAGAAAGAAATGTCTACAAGCACAACTCCTAATTCTGCTTCACTATCCGCAAGATATTCCTGAACCATCATGATATCTTCTTTGGAATAGTAATCTGAAAAATATGTAAATGCTCTTTTACTGATCCTGTAATCTAGTTCCTGTGGAAGTTCTTCAATGTACGTGTGTTTCCAGTATTTCTTATTCTGTGTGTCAACAATTGCCTGCCTGATATCAAACTCTCTACCTACAATACTGATTCCCTGATTTTGAACTTTTGATAATTCCAGATGAAAGGTTGCCAGATATTCTTCTATCATTTTCAGATCTTTTTCTATCATCTTTCGGCTAACACATAATTCCTCGGAAAATAATTGAACTGTGTAATTTGCCGGATAATTAAATAAGATATCTAAAATGTAATTCTTTCTGTAGTAGAAAGATTCTGGGTTTCCATTTGCATAGGAATCAAGTGCTTCCAAAATATTTTCTCTCTGCTGATCTGTCACCACCATGCAGATTCCTTTTTTGGGTACTCTTAGTAGTTTTCCATCATAGTCTTCAATAAATTTTGTAATATCTTTTAAGGATCGTTTGATACTGCTTATGGAAATTTCAGTCATCTCCGATAACTCTTCGATGGAATAGAATCCATACATATCAACCATTGCACGGATTACTTTTTCCTGTAAATTATTCATGATAGGCCTCCTCAATGAATAAAACACTAAAAAGTAGCTTTTCATCTGCTGTATCTTTTTATTTGTTTTTTGCTCTCGCTACTTTATGGTCTTATTGTATCAATTGTTTTTCTACTTGTACATAGTTCAAAACTTCCGTTTTTGCACTAATTGTTCGGATAAAAGTGCAAAAAAGTTCAAAGAACACTGAGAATTTGTTTAAATATAGTTCATTACAAAAAAAGAACCCCTACATAATCTAATCTGATCATGTAAAGGTTCTCCCAATTCTTTATGTAATTATTCCACTACTCGTCTTACACAAACAATTCTACGGTAGTTTGCTCTTGGCGAAATTTTGATTCCTGTTCTTCTGTTACTTGCATGTACGATCTTTCCATTTCCAATATACATCGCTACATGTCCATTATAACAGATGATATCTCCTGGCTGTTTCTCATTATAAGAAACCTTTCTTCCTGCTCTTCTTAATTCAGAAGAAGTTCTTGGAAGATTATATCCAAATGATCTGTAAACTGATCCAATAAACCCTGAACAGTCAGCTCCTCTGTTTAAGTCTGTTCCACCCCATACGTAGGAGTTTCCAACAAAACGCTGTGCAAATTGTGCTACTGTCTGTCCTTTGTCATATGTTGTTCCTTCTAATGCAGGAGCATCTGTATTAATATAAACATATTTCTTTAAGACATATCCTGTCTTACCGTTTACAGAAACCTTTCTCCACTTTCCACTTGTCGAATAGACTGTGACAGGTGTTCCAATCTCTAATCTCTTTAAAACTTTTGATCTTTTTGATTTGCTGGCTCTTAATTTGCACCAGTGTCTGAAGATTTTTCCATTATATCCATCATCAGCCTTAACCTGCTGTTTTGGTGTTGTTGTGATTGCTGTACCAAATATAAATAAAAAGACTAATGAGAAAATTGTTATTTTCTTTAATCGTGATTTCATTGATAACCCTTTCAATTGTTACACTTCTGTTACATACTTGAAGAATTTTACCATATAACGACACAAATGTAAAGGAAATAGTGTATTGTTTTGAATTTTATAATTAACAAATGAAATAATTGTAAAATTTGTATCATTGTGTTCTTTTTTTGCATACAAAAAGAGACCTGATAAATCAGATCTCTTCAGCGTGGGCGAGAAGATTCGAACTCCCGGCCTTCTGGTCCGTAGCCAGACGCTCTATCCAGCTGAGCTACGCCCACATATTCAATTGTCATATTTGACAATTCAGATGTTATTCACATCTAAATGCCGCAGACCGGAATCGAACCGGTACTCGATTTAACTCGAACAGGATTTTAAGTCCTGCGCGTCTGCCAGTTCCGCCACTGCGGCTTAGTGGTGGGAGAAGGATTCGAACCTTCGAAGGCGGTGCCAACAGATTTACAGTCTGCCCCCTTTGGCCACTCGGGAATCCCACCAAGTGTTTACCTGACAATTAAAGATTATACGGCATTGTCAGGTAAATTGCAAGTGTTTTTTTAACTTTTTTTATATTTTTTTATGCCTGTGTTTCAACTTCTGTTTCAGGCTCAAATAATGCTTCGAATTCTGCACGGTTAATGCGTTCTTTCTCTAATAATAATGCGGCACATTTGTGAAGGACATCTATGTGTTCTTCAATCATTGCTTTCGCATCTTTGTAGCATTTATTTACAATCTTCTTCACTTCCTGATCGATCACAGTCTGTGTGTTTTCTCCGTATGGACGCTGCTGTCCAATTTCTTTTCCTAAGAAGACTTCGTCTCCTTCACCACTGTCATAATTGATCAGTCCGAGTTCATCTGACATACCAAACTTCGTTACCATAGCTCTTGCATACTGGGTTACCTGTTTGATATCCTGTGATGCACCGGTTGTGATATCATCTAAGATCAATTCTTCGGCAATTCGTCCTCCGAGACTTACCATGATATCCTGAATCATCTTTCCGCGTGTCATAAAGACATTATCGTTCTCAGGAAGCGGCATCGTATATCCAGCTGCTCCTGTTCCTGTTGGAATAATAGATACAGTGTAAACCGGGCCTACATCTGGTAACAGATGGAATAAGATTGCATGTCCAGATTCATGATATGCAGTGATCCTTCTTTCACTTTCTGGTACCACACGACTCTTCTTCTCTGTTCCGATTCCTACTTTGATAAATGATTTATCAATATCTTCTTTCATGATATAGGCTCTGTCATCTCTTGCTGCCTGAATGGCTGCCTCATTCATCAGATTCTCAAGGTCTGCTCCCACAAAACCTGCTGTTGTTCTTGCGATCTCATGAAGATCAACATCGTCTCCTAATGGTTTCTGACGACAGTGAATCTTTAAGATATCTTCTCGCCCTTTGACATCTGGTCTTCCAACGCCAACCTTGCGGTCAAATCGTCCTGGTCGTAAGATCGCTGGATCTAAGATATCCACACGGTTTGTAGCTGCGATCATGATGATTCCTTCATTCACTCCAAAACCGTCCATCTCAACTAACATCTGGTTTAATGTCTGTTCACGTTCATCATGTCCACCACCAAGTCCAGAGCCTCTTCGTCTTGCAACTGCATCGATCTCATCGATAAATACGATACAAGGAGAATGTTTCTTAGCTTCTGCAAATAAGTCACGTACACGAGCTGCACCAACACCGACGAACATTTCCACGAAATCAGATCCTGAAATGCTGAAAAATGGTACATTCGCTTCTCCTGCAACTGCCTTTGCAAGTAATGTCTTACCTGTTCCTGGAGGTCCTACAAGAAGGACACCCTTTGGAATTCTGGCTCCGATCTTTATAAATCGTCCTGGGTTCTTTAAGAATTCCACGACTTCTTCTAATTCTTCTTTCTCTTCTGTCAGTCCTGCAACATCGTTAAATGTTACTTTCTTACCATTTGGATTGGCAAGTTTAGCACGGCTTTTTCCAAAATCCATCATCTTGCCGCCACCGCCACCATTCTGGCGCATCATCATAACCATGAAAAATATGACAACTCCGATTGGTAGTACTACCCCGATCAGATTAGAGATCATATCCCCACTGTGATCGATTCCCTTAATACTGATCTTATTGGCAAGAGAGCTGTCAGCTTTCTTAATATCATTGATCGCCTGATTGACATCTGTAACTTCACAGCTCTTATAATCATCTTTTCCAAACTCTGCTGTGATCGTCCCAGTTGGTACTTCTTTATTCTGTTTAATAGTTACCGCAGTTACTTTGTCAGACTTTACATCCTTCATAAACTGCTGATAGGTGTAATCACCTGAACCTGGCTGGAACACGCTGATAAAATAATATGCTCCGATCACCAAGATCAGCAGGACTACTAAAAATCCACTGTTACTTTTCTTCGGGTTCAACGTTTAGTCTCCTCTCTACTCTTCCTCTGCTACTCCAATGTAAGGAAGGTTACGATATTTCTGTGCATAATCTAGTCCATATCCAACAACAAATTCATCTGGTACTTCAAAACCAATATATCTGACTGGTACTTCAACCTCACGACGATCTGGTTTGCTTAACAATGTACACAGATGAAGTGACGCAGGATTTCTACTCTCAAGCATTGGTTTTAAATGATTTAAAGTCTTTCCTGAGTCAATGATATCTTCTACAACTAATACTTCTTTATCTAAGATTGGCTCATCTAAGTCTTTTGCGATCTTAACGATTCCTGAGGATTCTCTGGAATTTCCATAACTAGACACTGACATAAAATCAATTGTTACTGGAATCGTGATTCTCTTTGCAAGTTCACACGCAAAAAAAACACTTCCTTTTAAGATGGCGATCAGATGGATTTCTTTTCCTGCATAATCTTCACTGATCTGTGCTCCCATCTCCGCGATTCGTTTGTTTACATCTTCCTCTGAAATCATTACTCTGATATTCTCCATTGGAATCATCTCCTTCTCTTTTGAACTCAAGCTTTAAATAACGCTTGGTTGATTCTTTGATCTTATAATATTCGCTGATTCTTCTGCCAACGATCCATACAATATGACTGCCATCTGCCACTAATGGTATCTCTTCCCGCAATTGTCTTGGAATCTTCTCATCAATAAAATACCTGCTTAATGATTTTCTCTTCTGATCTTTGCCAAATGTAAAAAAATCTCCTGGCTTCCGGCATCGTAATTGTACACCTGTTTCTATTCTATCATAATCAATGATTTTGGTAAAATCATTTTCTACGATATTTGTCAAATCTGTAACCTCTTCGCACAAAATTTTTCCTATCATTTCTTGTTTATCTGATATATTTCCTTTTTGCACCTTAATATACTGATAATTTTTCTCAGCAACCATATTATACGGAAGGGAAATTCGTTTCCCTGTTCCATTTTCTACCAAAGTTAACAGATCTTCAATATGTCTTCTTTCTAAATCTTTCTTCTTACCAGCTGTTTCTTCCAAAACTTTTTTTAGAACCTGTTTCTGGATCCAATGGTTTTCCAATAACAATTGATCACAATTGATCTCAAATCCTTGTCCAATAGGCTTTGTACATCTTAAAAATGACTCTTTTATCTGATCTGTCAGATACGTCGTCACTTCTTTGATATCTTCGCACAGCCATCCTATATGCTCCACCGCCTGCTCATTGATCATCTCAAGCCTTGGAATTACCTGATTTCGGATCTGATTTCTAGCAAATGCATCGTCCTGATTGCTTGCATCTTCTACCCAGGCCTGCCCAGCCTCTTTTAAATATTTTACGATTTCTTCTTTTTTTACACATAAAAGCGGACGGATCAGATTTCCATCTTTTTCTCTCATGGCACCCGCCCCATAAATTCCAGTTCCTCTCACCACTCGATATAAAAATGTTTCTGCCTGATCATTTTGATGATGTGCGATCGCAATCTTATCAGCATTATATTTTTTCATTGTTTTTGCAAATGCATCATATCTCGCTTTTCTTCCTGCTTCTTCTAATGACATCTTTTCACGCTTGGCGATCTGTTTTACATCTATTTCAAATATTTTACACGGAATCGAAAGTTGTCCACAAAGATCCTGCACAAACTTCTGATCATCCACAGCTTCTCTTCGAATCATGTGATTGATGTGGACTGCTGTGATCGTGAGATTCATTGATTCTCTTAATTCATTTAAAATAAGTAACAGATATACAGAATCTGCACCGCCAGAAACACCGATAATGATATGATCTCCATTTTGTATTAAATTTTTTTCTTTGATAAATTCTTTTACTTTATTCATATAATTTACTTTATCATTCTTTGCAGATTCCTTCAATACCTGTCCCAGATTCCCAATACCATGATCGTCATATCATCTCTTTTTTCAAATTCTTTGCTTGTTGTAATTCGCTCATATAATCCATCTGCGATCGCCTGTGGACGTACCACATCCATTTCTTTCAAATATCGTGCTGCCATCTCCAAACCATTTTGCGAAAATCCGTCGAAAGCTCCATCGCTTAACATGACTAAAATATCTTCACTTTCCATCTTTTTGCGGTAAATTGGAATTTTCTCGGTATGTAATAAGAGGTTCACTGGTATCGTATCTACTTGAATGATCTCCACATCGTTTTTTCTCTTTAAAAGACATGGGCAGGCTCCAATTTTAAAGAATGTTCCGATTCCTGCAAATAAATCTAACTGAAAAAAATCTAATGTCGCATATTTTTCTTTTTCTGGTTGTAAGATCATCATAGACCTTAAAAGCTGAACACTTTGACTTTCGTTAATTCCTGCTCCTAGAAGTTCTTCCATCACTTCAATTATTTTCCTACTTTCTTTTTTCGCTTCCTGTCCTGTTCCCATTCCATCCGAGATCATAGACACAAAACTTCCTTCCCTTACTTTTCCCATGGAAAAACTGTCTCCATTCTCATCCCCTGCGATCATTGGCGAAGTGTGGATTCCTGCGATTACATGGAATTTTTCTTCTGGTGTAAATCCATAAATCTCATAATAATTTCCGATCATCTTTTTCTGATCTGGCAATGGCTTCATTTTCTCCATTGTCATGGAACTTAACAACACTGCTACTTGTCTTGTGCTGATTTCCCTGCCTTTTTTCTTTTTCAGATATAGATAGATCTGTTTTCCTTTCTCTGGATTATCGTAGAAATAAATTTCTTTTAGTCTCAGTTGGCTTTTTGCAAAACCTTTTGTGATCTTCTCATATAATTTCTTATTATCTGCCGTTAATGATACTTTTCCCTGAAAGAAATCACCCAGTGTATTTCCGGCTCTGATATACTGCTCCCCGACAATTTTTCTCAGTTGTTTCATCTGATTTCTCATTGCATGCAGAAATAATTCCCGTTCATAAATCTTATTTGCTTCCTCGATAAAATCCTGTCCATTCTTGCATGGATGACATCTTTTTAAATCTGCATAGCTTAATCCACCTTGCTTTTCGATGATCTGCCCAAGCCTGTCCTTATCTGCTAATGTAAACTGACATTTTTGATTCTCACAGCATCCGACACATTCTTTTAAGATCACACTTTCAACTACATCTCTTCCCCGTTTTTCACACGTTTCTTCCTCATCGTTATGATCACAGAACATCTTTCCCGCTGTCGTGAGACATTGCTGCATCTGGCGCATATGATAAAGGATCATTTCATGAAAATTTTGAAATAACCGGTCTTCTTCGAATTCTTTTTTTCTTAAGATTTCCATAGTTTTCCCTCCTGCAAGATTATTATAGAGGATTTTGTATGCAATTTCTGTCGAAATAAAAAATGTTATTTTCTGGAAATTATTATCAAAAAAATCCGATGTTTTTATAAGAACAATCCTATGACTATTCTTATAAAAACATCGGATTTTATATCTTTATTCTTTACTCTACCGGATGTAAATTCTTCAAAGAAATGTCCATAATAGGAGCTGAATGCGTTAAAGCTCCACAAGATACATAATCCACTCCGATCTCACGGATCGTCTTTAGGCGTTCTTTTGTAACATTTCCTGAGCACTCTGTTTCAGCTCTTCCGTCGATCAGTTTGACAGCTTCTTTCATTGTCTCATCATCCATGTTATCTAACATGATAATGTCTGCTCCTGCTTCTACAGCTTCTTTTACCATGTCAAGATTCTCTGTCTCTACTTCAATCTTTCTGACAAATGGTGCATAGTCTTTTGCCATAGCTACCGCTTCTTTGATTCCACCTGCAGCACCGATATGGTTATCTTTTAACATGACTCCATCGGATAAGTTGTAGCGGTGATTATGTCCACCACCAACCGTCACTGCGTATTTTTCAAATGGGCGCATGTTTGGTGTTGTTTTTCTTGTATCTAATAACTTTGTTTTATATCCTTCAAGCTCTTTGGATAACTCGCTTGTCATTGTTGCGATTCCACTCATTCTCTGCAAGTAGTTTAATGCAACTCTCTCTCCAGATAAAAGGGCACGGATATCTCCTTTGACAACTCCCATTAGCTGTCCTTTGGTTACTTTATCTCCGTCTTTTAATTCTGTCTCAAAAACAACAGTTTCATCTAAAAGTTTGAAGACTCTTTCAAATACTTCTAATCCACAGATGACCCCATCCTGTTTACAGATTAAATTTACTTCTCCCTGTTTTGGTTCTGGCATCACTGCGTTTGTACTGACATCTTCCTGAGTGATATCTTCTTTTAATGCATTCATCAAATATTCATCAATGTTAATTCTCATCGTTACACCACTGATCATAAAAACTTCTGTCCTTTCGTTTAATTTCGTCAAGAACAAGCTGTTCATTCTCTTTCTCACGCTGTTCTTCGTTCTGATACTTACTTAAATCTACTTCGACTGTCTCGGCTTTTGATGGATGTTCTGTGATGTCTTTCGCTGCTGCCTTGGCAAATACAAGTGCTTCCAATAATGAATTACTTGCCAGACGGTTCTTTCCATGAACCCCATTACAGCTTGTCTCACCGACTGCATATAAATGTTCCATAGATGTCTTGCTGTCTAAGTTTACTTTAATTCCACCCATGAAATAGTGCTGTGCCGGTGTTACTGGAATCGGTTCTTTTGTCATGTCATATCCTTCATCCAAGCACTGTTTGTAGATGTTTGGGAATCTATGTTTGATTCTTTCTCCATCTAAATGTGTAACAGATAAATAAACATGATCACTTCCGTCTTTCTTCATCTGTTTGCAGATTTCTCCAGTTACAACGTCTCTTGGTTTTAACTCATCTGTAAAACGTTCTCCATCTTTATTCAGCAGATAAGCTCCTTCTCCTCTGACTGATTCAGAGATTAAGAATCTTCTTCCTGGTTTCTTTGAATAAAATGTTGTTGGATGGATCTGGATATAGTTAATATTCTCTAATTCTACATTATGGCGCAGGCAGATAGCCAGACTGTCTGCTGTCAGATGTCTGAAGTTTGTAGAATGTTTAAATAACCCTCCAAGTCCTCCTGTTGCAAGAACAGTATCCGGAGCTTCGATCGTATCTAAATTACCATCTGCATCTTTATATACAATTCCTTTACATTCTCCGTCTTTCTCAATGATATCGATCATCGTACAATTTTCCATGATCGTAATATTATCACGTTTCTTCGCCTCTTCGTATAAATGGCTTGTGATCTCTTTTCCTGTCAGATCTTCATGATGAAGAATACGGAATGTGGAATGTCCACCTTCTCTTGTAAACTCGATCTCTCCATCCTTCAAGTCAAATCTTACACCAAAATCTTTCAGATCCTGAATAATCTGTGGTGATTCTTTGATCATCTTCTCGACGGCACCTTTATCATTCTCGTAATGTCCGGCTTTCATAGTGTCCTCGAAATATGAATCATAATCTTCCGGATTCTTCAGCGCTGAGATTCCTCCCTGCGCCAAAAATGAATCACTTTCTTCAACTTCCTTCTTTGTAATAACGATTACTTTGTAATCCTGCGGAAGAAATAATGCATTAAATAGCCCTGAAGCACCACTTCCTACAATGATCACATCTGCTGTTTTCATAATTCTCTTTGCCTTTCCTTGGAACTTTCCTGTCTTACTGCGCGATTCTTAACATCTCATCTAATGCTTTCTTAGCATTTAATCGCAGTTCTTCTGGTAATTCTACCTGATTCTTCATGTCTCTTAATGTGTCTCTTACATTCTCTAAACTGATACGCTTCATATTTGGACAGAACTGACGATGTCCTACAGAGTAGAATGTCTTTCCTGGGTTCTTCTGTTTTAATTCATATAAAACACCCATCTCTGTACAAATGATAAATACGTCCTTGTCAGATGCTGTCGCATAGTCAATGATTCCTGATGTACTTCCTACATAATCACCTAAAGCTACAACGTCTGGTGTACATTCTGGATGCACTAAAACTTCTGCTTCTGGATGTACTTCTTTGGCTTTCTTTACGTTCTCGGCTGTGATACTTCTATGTACATGACAGAATCCGTCATTGTAAATAAAGTTCTTCTCTGGAAGTTTGCTTCCGATATAACGTCCGAGGTTCTCATCTGGTACGAAGAAAATATTCTTCTGTGGAAGTGCTGTTACAACTTTCAGAGCATTGGATGAAGTTACACAGACATCAGAATGTGCTTTGATCTCTGCTGTAGAATTAATGTAACAGACAACAGCAAGATCATCATATTTCTTACGCATCTCTTCAATCTTCTCTACATCGACCATATGAGCCATTGGGCAGTCTGCCTTCTGATCTGGCATGATCACTGTACGGTCTGGGTTTAAGATCTTGGCACTCTCACCCATAAAGTTTACGCCTGCAAAACAAATCACATCTTTGGATTCTTTTAATGCAACTTTGGCAAGATAATAAGAATCCCCAACATAATCAGCAATTTCCTGAACGGCATCGTCTACATAATAATGTGCTAGTAAAACAGCATTTTTTTCTTGTTTTAATTGTTCGATCTCTTTTTTTAAATTTTCCATCTTTCTCTCCTTGTTATTAAATTTTAATATACCACGACCACCCCTTCTGTTCAAGTATTTGTGATGTTTTTATATGATAAATACCAGTGATTTTACCTCTTTTTCAGATGCTTCAATCACTGGTATTATTATAAATTCTATTTATTTTATATGGTCACTATATATTTTCATATGCATTTGCTGTTTTCGTCCGATCATATCTTGTACATTGTCTCGTAATTATTTTTTCACATAGCATGTGTTCTTTCCTCTGCCTCTCTGCATGATCAATCCTTTTTTAACCATCTGCTTCAAAATCCTTCCACTCGTTGTCTGACTGATTCCTAATCTTTCCTGAACTTGTTTTCTTTGAATTCTTTTTTCTTGATCGATCATTTGCATGATCTGTGTTTCTTCGTCTTCTGGTTGTATATGTGTATGGTATTGCAGTTCTTCTCTTAATTCTGCCTGTGCATTTGTGTTTGGTAATATGATCTTAAATACATTATTACTGACTTTGATCTCTGGTTTTATAAACTGATCTTGATAAGCATTCATGATCTTTTGTATTCCTGTTCCATAAGCTTCGATCAATTCTAAACGGTAAAAAACATTCGCTAATCTTTTATTCCTGCATACAGAAATCCCCATCATCACATCTTCTAATGTAACTCCTTTTACCAATCCCCCAATGGATGTGAATTCTAACCGATCTTCGTACATACTGATCAGAATACTAGAACTATATCCGTAATCTCTGTGTACAAGACAGTTTAGCAATGCTTCTCTTACTGCTACTTCTGGATAATCTCTATTATCAATTCGATAAAGTTTTTCAAAAGTTGAATGTGTTTGATTTCTGAAGTCAATGTAATCATATACTGCTTCCATTTGTGCAAATAGTGATCCTGTAAATTCTTTTCTATCTTTAAATATATTTTGATTCTTTCCTTCAAAAACTGCTGTTTTAATCGTATGCACGCATTGGTCTGAAAGTAATAAAGCAAGATTCGTATAAATTCCATCTTGGTTTATAATTCCTAAAGTTTTCATCTGTGGCTGTTCTAATGTGATGTTTCTCTTTTGGAATTCTTTTTTTGTTTCGCAAAAAGTCAATTCTTGATCTAATGATCTCATATCTTCAAAATGATCACCATCTGTTTCTTTAATCATCTTTCTAATAGCTGTATCCGTTGCTGGGACAGAAGAATATCCTTGTCTTACATATACGCCTTCTGGTCTTAACCCTTTCTTCGCTATATAGTATGGGCGTTCTGTTCCTCTTTGAATATCTATGATCACAACTTGTTTTTGTTCTATCTCTTTTGTCTCATAATGCAAGAACATGGTTAAATCTGGTTTAATCGCATCTCTAACCATATTGCTTACTTGCAATGCTACACTGTCTGAATCTTCTACCCCGATAACTGTCCCATCATCTTCAATTCCAATATAGATTTTTCCTCCATCACAATTGGCAAATGCTATGATTTCTTTCTTGATGTCTGTGACTACAATGGATTTGAATTCCGTTCTCTCAGATTCTTGTAACTTCATGAAAAACCCTCCTTGAAATTATTCTGTCTGTTCTTTCTAACTTTATTCTAACCATTCTAACCATTCTTGTCAATTATAAATCACAGTGTTTGTATGCTGTATAGTGGTTTGAATCACGTAAATTATTTGAATATTATAAAAAGAGATTATGTGTCGGCAACCGTACGGACACGTCTGCACTTAGCGAGTGGATGGTCGTTAGACCATTCAGGAGCTTAGTACAGCTACGTGGGAGTCCGAATGCGAGTAGGTTGCAGGCACATAATCGCTTTTTATAATATTCCACCAATACTTTCCGTTATTCAAATCAGAATTTAATAGTTTTCTTCATGCACTTCAAAATAGCTCTGTGGATGTGCACAAACAGGACATACTTCCGGTGCTTTTGTTCCAACTACGATATGTCCACAATTACGACATTCCCATACTTTCACTTCACTTTTTTCAAATACCTGTGAAGTTTCGATATTCTTAAGAAGTGCACGGTATCTTTCTTCATGATGCTTCTCAATCTCTCCGACTGCTCTGAATTTTGCTGCAAGTTCTGGAAAACCTTCTTCTTCTGCAGTCTTTGCAAATCCTTCATACATATCTGTCCATTCGTAATTTTCACCTTCAGCTGCTGCAGCAAGATTTTCCTTTGTATCTCCGATTCCTGCTAATTCTTTAAACCACATTTTGGCATGTTCTTTCTCATTATTTGCCGTCTTAAGGAACAATGCAGACATCTGCTCATATCCTTCTTTCTTTGCAACAGATGCGAAATAAGTGTACTTATTTCTTGCCTGTGATTCTCCTGAAAATGCTTCTAATAAATTCTTCTCTGTCTGTGTTCCTACATATCTATTACTTCCCATGATTCTTCTCCTTACTGATTCCTTTACAATCACTTTATATATTTCCCTAGAAATTGATAATTTCTATACTTCAGATTTCCATAATCCATGCAGATTACAATACTCATATGCTGCTATGAATTCACCAAGACATCGAAAAAGAAAAGATTTTTTCTAGGAAAAGAGGAATCCGATAATCTGATTGATTTCCGATTTACGGAGGCCGTTTCCAAGGAATCGAACTTACTTATGGATGTTCTGGTCTTAGGCTTAACAGAGATTTATAAGCAATACGGTGATTCGTATCTTACACTAAAATTTGAGGAGGTGTAGACATGTTAAAGTTGAATCTTCAATTTTTCGCCCACAAAAAGGGAGTTGGTTCTACTAAGAACGGACGTGATTCAGAGTCTAAGAGATTAGGCGCAAAGAGAGCGGACGGACAGTTCGTTAAGGCTGGAAATATTCTTTACAGACAGCGTGGAACAAAGATTCATCCGGGTACTAACGTAGGTATCGGTGGTGATGATACATTATTTGCAACAGCAGATGGTATTCTTCGTTTCGAAAGAAAGGGCCGCGACAAGAAGCAGGCTAGTGTTTATCCAGTAGCAAGCGAAAACTAAGAACATTTTGGTAGACTCGACTATTGTTTAGCCGAGTCTACTTTGTTATATAATAGTATTTAGAAAGCGGATACTACTATATAACAAAGTAATGTATACCAAGTATTTTTTGAAAGGTGTAATCATATGTTTGCAGATCGTGCACCTCCACATGGAACACCTGCGCTATCTGGAACACCTCAAGCTTTTCCGCCGCATTGATGTCTAATACCTTCGCAAACAGAATCTCTTTCATATGGATCGGCACATCGGTGAGATCAATGACCTTGATGACCTCTACCATGCGGTTTAGCTGCTTTTTGATCTGCTCAAAGGTAATGTCGTCACTCGTCACGCAGATCGTCATGCGGGAAACGGTCTCGTCCTCCGTCGTGCCGACGGTCAGACTCTGTAAGTTATACGATTTGCCGGAAAACAGACCGGACACCTTAGCCAGAACACCGACCTGATTTTCCACATATAATGCAATCCAGCGATTCTTCATAGTAAGTCTCCATTCCTATTTCAAGATCATTTCACTCATCGGATTCCCGCTCTTCACCATCGGAAGCACGATCTCATCGGTGGCGATCATAAATTCGATGATAGTCGGCGCATCTTTGTATGTGCGCGCCTCATCTAACGCCGCCTGGATATCATCCTCGTGCTCCACACGGATTCCGTGTGCCCCGTAACTTTTTGCAAGTGCGATAAAATCCGGCGTGTACGGCGGGCAGGATGCATTCGGTCCCTTGCAGTTCGCCGGGCACCCCTTTCTTCTGCGCAGACAGGTTGCCTCGTAGCGCTTGCCGTAGAATAACTGCTGCATCTGCCGTACCATTCCCAGATAATAATTGTTAAACACGCAGATGATGACCGGCGCCTCCTGCACGACCGCCGTCGCCATCTCCTGAATGTTCATCTGCAGACCGCCGTCCCCGGAAAAGCAGACCACTTCCTTGTCCGGATTGCCGATCTTTGCACCGATCGCCGCCGGAAGCCCGAATCCCATCGTGCCAAGTCCTCCCGAGGTAATCAGCTGATGCCAGGAATCCAGTTCCAGATACTGTGTTGCCCACATCTGATGCTGTCCCACATCCGTCACATAGACCGCCTCTCCGAACGTCCGGTTCACATGCTCAAAAATCATCTGCGGTGTCATGCCGTGATCCCTGCGCATCTC
>OGZG01001428.1_pt1 | contig 18007 bp, 10 predicted proteins | sample 1576781 | NCBI WGS metagenome assembly OGZG01 (sample SAMEA3541502, study PRJEB24748) | human gut metagenome | biome: human gut; feature: human-associated habitat; material: faeces | place: China | collected 2012 | reverse complement strand
GGCCCGCGCCGAGGCCGAGGACGCTGCCCGCCGCGCTGAGGACGCAAGAGCAGAGCTGGAGGGCCAGCAGACTGCCCTGCACACCGCGCAGAGCCAGCTGGAAGCCGCCCTGCTGGATGCCAACAGCACCCTGACCGCCCAGCAGGCCGCCGCACAGGCCCAGACCACCGTGACCGATGCCGCGAAAAAAGCCTACGAGGAGGCTACTGCCGCGCTTGATGCCTATGTGCGTGCGCAAAGCCGCCGCTACACGACGGCAGAGCTGCGGCTGACCAGTCTTGATTTCCGCTGCCCGCTGGACAGCTACGGGCGCATCACAACACAGTTCGGCGAGGCGGACCCATGGGGCATTCCCCACAGAGGTACCGACTTTGCCGCGCCGGGCGGCACACCGATCTACGCCATTGCGGACGGCATCGTCAGCGCCGCGCGGGCGATGAACAGCTACGGCAACTGCGTACAGGTCAGCCACGGCACAGCGGATGACGGCTGCCGCTACGACAGCCTGTATGCTCACATGAGCAGCATCGCCGTGGCGGAGGGCACCGCCGTGCGGCGCGGTGATCTGCTGGGCTATGTCGGCAACACCGGCAATGTCTACGGCACCGGCGGCGGGTATCACCTGCATCTTGAGCTGCGGGTGAACGGCAGCCGCACAGACCCGCTGGGCTATGTGCCGAGCCGATAGGGATGGATTTTATCGGCGACCTGCGGAAACACCCATCTCCCCTGCGGACGATTTGAAAACGAGGTTTCCTATTTTGACCTTCTGTGATTTTTTGTATTTTGTCGGCTTTCAGGTCGAATATACCGCCGTGCGCCTCGCGCGCAGGGTGTGGGCGGCAGCACAGTGGGCTGCGTGGGCCGCGCTTACGCTGCTGGCCGTGCTGCTGCGGCCTGTGGTGCGGGCGGCGGCAAATTTCAAGGCGGCGCTCTGCGCCCCGCGGCAGCTGGCAGATTATCTGCTGCCTGTGCTGGCCTGCGCAGCGCTGGCCGTCTACCTGCACACAGCGCTTTCCCAGCCCTTTGTGCTGCGGGTCGAGGTAAACGGCCAAAGTGTCGGCTATGTGGCCGGTGAAGCAGCCTTTGAGGCAGCGCGCGCCGATGTGCAGGCCCGCATCAATGGGGTGGCCGACTGGCAGATACAGCCGGAGTACACCCTTGTCCGGGGCGGCGCAGATACCCCTACTCTGACCGAGCGGGAAATCGCCGATGCCATCCTGCGCGCCTCCGGCGGGGAGATCACCGAGGGGACCGCCGTCTACATAGACGGCGCGCTGCAGTTCATCACCACCGAGGGCGACCATCTGCGGCAGTTCCTCTATGCGCTGCGCCGCCCCTGGCAGCGCGAGGGTGTGCAGACAGCCTTTGTGCATGGGCTGCGCATGGTGGACGGCATCTACCCTGCTGCAGCGGTCACACCCTACCCTGATCTGATAGAGGCGCTGCAGCGCGGGGACGGCCTGTTGCAGGTCAAGGTCGTGCGGTATGAGACCGTGACAAAGGCGCTACCCTTTGAGACACAGACCGTTGAGGACCCCGCGCTGGACTTTGGCAAGACCGAGACCGTACAGGACGGGCAGGACGGTGCCGAGCAGGTCACAAGCGAGATCACCGAGATAGACGGAACGGTCGTGGCTGTGCAGGCCGTGGATGTGCAGCTTTTACAGCCCGCCGTGCCGGAGATCATCCACCGGGGCACACGGCTGAAAAGCGGCATGATCGGCAAGCTCGGCACCGGCAGCTTTCTCTGGCCTGTGCCGGGGTATTCGGGCATCAGCCGATGGGCTAATCTACCCTATGGCCACCGCGGGGTGGACATCACCGCAGCCTACGGCACACCCATCTACGCCGCCGATGCCGGCACCGTCATTGCCGCAAAGTGGCATAACCACCCCACCATGAGCTGGGGCTACTATGTGGAGCTCGACCACGGCAACGGCTACAAAACGCTCTATGCGCACATGTGCCGCTTTGTTGTACAGGCCGGGCAGACCGTGGAAAAGGGTCAGTTGATCGGCTATGTAGGCGCTACGGGTGCCGCCACCGGCAACCACTGCCATTTTGAAATGTATTACAACAACGCCCTGATCAGCGCACGGAATGTGTTCCCGGATATATAATTAAATTTATTTTGCAAACCACTTTACTTTTTTGTTTTTCCGTGGTAGAATACTTTACATAGTAAAGCTAACTAAGCTCTCGTTCAGGTGCAATGACGCACACGGACGGGAGCTTTTTGCCTAAAATGAGGTACTGCTATGGATCACATCGACCGCAAAATCATCGACATTCTGCAAAATAATGCCCGTTCCCCGCTCAAGGAGATCGCCGACCATGTGTTTTTGTCCAGCCCTGCTGTGTCAGCCCGCATCGCCCGGCTCGAAAGCTCGGGGACTATATCCGGCTATCAGGCGCAGGTCGATGCCCCCAAGCTGGGGTACATGGTCAAGGCCTTCATCAATCTGGATATGGACCCCCAGCGCAAACCGGAGTTTTACCCTTATATCCAAAACTGCCCCCATGTGGTGGAGTGCAACTGCGTCACCGGCGATTACAGTATGCTGATCGAGGTGCTGTTCGGCACAACACAGGAGCTGGACCAGTTCATCAACCATCTGCAGCAGTTCGGCCGCACCCGCACCCAGATCGTCTTTTCTACCCCGGTAGAGCACCGCGGCGTGCCGGTAGCAGTGCCGGAGGAATGATTACAGGTATCCCCCGCAGCGCAGCAGGAAGATCCAGCCCGTCAGCGTCAGGGCGGAAAGCAGCGTTGTCAGGGCGATGCAGCTGGATGTCAGCACGCCCTCGTGGCCCATATTCTTGCTCATGACATAGGCGCTGGGGGTCGTAGGGCTGCCCAGCATGATGAGCAGCGCAACGAGTTCTTCATCCCGGAAGCCGAGCGCTACTGCACAAGGCAGAAACACCGCCGCCAGACCGACCGTCTTGATGAAGGCCGCCGCCACCGTGGGACCGAGCTTTTGGATGGCCTTTGTGCCCTCAAACGATGCGCCAATCGACAAAAGCGACAGCGGCGTGGTGAGGGACGCAAGGCTGCTCATGGTCTTGGTGACCATCTGGGGCAGCGTGAAGGGCAGCAGCGCATAGACTGTGCCAAAAATGATGCCCAGCAAAATTGGATTGGTGGCAACCCCGCGCAGCAGCTGCCCGGCGCTCGGTGTGCTGCGCTGCAAGGGAGATTCCATCATCAAGATAAGCACGGCAAAAATGTTGAACAGCGGCACGCTGCCCAGAATCATCAGCGGGGCCATGCCCGCATTGCCGTATATATTCTGGATAAACGCCACGCCCAGCACGGCGGCGCTGCTGCGGTAGCCCGCCTGCACAAACTCCCCTACCAGAGCTTTGTCCTTCAGGAAGCGCTTGGCCCCTGCCCAGACGGCCAGAATGCCGACAAGCGTAGCCGCGAAGCAAAACAGCACAAATCTGGGCTGGAAATCATGCAGGATATCCACACTGCCCATATCGAGAAACAGCATGGCAGGCAGCGTGACCTTAAAGCAAAGCTTATCCGCCGCCTTGCAGAATGCAGGCGGCAAAAAGCCTGTCTGCCCCAGCAGATACCCCACCACCATGACAAAGAACACCGGCATGGTGGCATTCAGACTAAACAGCAGGTTTTGCATTGCGGCACCCCTCATTTCTTTATAAAAGCAAAAAAGAAAAGCCCTACAGCGAAAAACTGTAGGACTTTTCTTGGTGCGGAAGATGGGACTTGAACCCACACGTCATAGACACACGCACCTCAAACGTGCCTGTCTGCCGATTCCAGCACTTCCGCTCAAATCGCATTGACTGCGAGAGATATAATACCACAATCCGCACCCAAAAGTCAAGCCTTCTGCGAAAGTTTTATTCACGAATTGCCAAAAAACGCCCTGCGCCCCCGGAGGTTTCCTTCCGGGGGCGCAGGGCTGTTTATGAAGAGAAAAGAAAATGGCAAATCAGGCGCGGTAGCTTTCGGGCAGCTGGTCAAGGGTCTGCCACTTCTCCATGGCAGCCTCCAGCGTCATACCGTTTGCAACGGCATCGCGGCGGCAGGCGTTGACAGCCTGGATCTCCTTCATCTTCTCACCGGTCAGGGCGTAGCCCTTCATGGCGATGAGGGTGGCCGCCCATGCGACCATCGGGATGACGCAGAACAGGACGATGACAACGACATTCATGCCCGGCGTGTAGGGGTCATACTGGGTAGGCAGGTTGTTCAGGCCGATGAAGGTCACAGCGATGCCGACGACTGTGGCAGCCAGACTGGACACCAGCTTATCGACAAGGCTGAACAGCGTACCCATGATGCCGGGGATATACTTGCCGGAGCGGTAGGTCTCGTAATCGGAGCAGTCGGCGACCATCGGGATAGGCATATCGGCAGTGGCGTAGTATGCACCGTAGCCGATGCCGAAGAAGAGGACAAACAAAACCGTGTACAGATTGATGGACAAGCCATTCTCCCCCAGCAGGCTGAGGTGGAATGCATCGCCGTGGCCCCACAGCAGCAGCAGGACCAGCACGCCGACATAGCAGGCCAGCGCCACACCGACATACTTTGTCAGGCTTGCCTTCTGGCCCTTCTTCTGGCTGGTGCGCACAGAGAGCAGGAAGAACGGCACACTGAACAGATAGCCCAGCACCATCATGGGCAGATACAGCCCATCGTAAGCGCCCATCATGCAGCCGTACAGCATGCAGAGGACCGTTGTGTTGTTGGCGATGGAGAGCGCCAGCTTGGTGCCGGCACCCGCGATCATCAGCCGCTGCATGGGCTTGTTTTCCTTGATGATCTGGATATATTCGCTGACCTTGACCTTCTGGGGCTTTTCGCCGCCGATGCCGAAATACTTGGGCTGGTCCTTCTCCCAGATGCCGATGATGGCAAGGATGGTCAGCACAACGGACATAGCGATGCCGACCGGGGCCAGCGTGCGGAAGAACCCTGCGGAGGAGTAGCCGCCCTCATAGCTTTTGGCCAAAATCGGCGCCAGAAACTGCATGATGCCCATGCCCAGCAGGGAGCCGACCGTGTTAAAGATTGTGAAGAGCGGGCGCTGCTTCGGGTCGTTGGTCAGCACAGTCTGGCCGGAGCGGGTGCAGCTGGTCTGGAACGTATAGCCGATGACCCAGACGAAGTACAGCCCCACAAACGCGGCATAGCGCGCCCACATCATGGTATCAGGGATCATGGGGGTGATGCCGTACAAAATCAGGATGCTGACGGCCATGATGATGTTGCCGATGGCCATAAACGGACGGAACTTACCGAATTTGCCGTTCGTGCGGTCCATCAGCGCGCCGATGATCGGGTCGGTGATGGCGTCGCACAGACGCATGGCCGTGACCATGACCGAGGCAAACAGGGTGCCCAGCGCCAGCACATTGCTGCCGAAGGTAGCAATGTAGGAAAGCACCAGGACATAATAGACATTGGTGGCACCGTTGTTCAGCGGAAACAGTACCAGCTGGTAGAGTTTGGCGCGGTTGACATTCGACGCCTTTGCATTTTCGCTCATGGGCTGCTCCTTTATCGGTATTTGTTATGGCATTGCCGCCCCCGGCGGCCTTTTATACCCAGTTTGCGCTGGAGGATTTTGCCTTGCCCAGCTTGTAGGCGGGGTTCGGGGTCTCGACCTTGCGGAATACCGCATCATCGATGCAATCCCCTGCCACGGCCTGAACCTTCGTCTCGCCGTCCAGCTTGACGCGGAACTTGAAGATATGCTCGCCTGCCTGCTCCTCCAGCTTTTCGCCGTTGACATAAAGGCTTACCTGCTTCTGGTTTGAGTAGACCTTGACCTCGATCTCGCTCTGGGTGCGGTCCGCAAAGCGTTTGGAGCAGATATGCACAAACGGCTCATCGCTCCACCACGCCTTGTAGATATAGAAGCTGTCCTTCTTCGTCTTGCGGTCAAAGGTGACAAGGCCCTTGTGGTTCATGCCCGGCTCGCCGCCCTGATCGCGGGCGTCTGCAGCAAAGTCGTACATGTTCCATACATGGGTCGACCACAGCCAGCTGTGGCGTTCAAAGCAGCGCAGCATGTACTCATGGTAGATTGCCTGATATTCCTCGGTATGGTCGCCGCGGCGGGGATGCTCGCTGTGCAGGTTGGGCATGCCCTCGGCGCCGTATTCGCTGAAGCCCAGCGCGCGGTTCGGGTAGCAGAGATGGAAAAAGTCCATCCAGAGGTCATTCAGGAACAGGCCCGGCACATACCAGCCGAGGTACAGGTTCCAGCTGACCAGATCGGTGATGTGGGCCACCGGGTTGAAGGGGCCGCACATTGCATAGCAGGCCAGCGTGGTCAGGCGGGTCTTATCCATCTCATGGCAGAGGTCGTTCAGCACGCGGTGGTTGTCCAGCATGTCGCGCTTGTCTTTTGTGGAGATCGTGATCTCGTTGGAGACGCCCCAGCAGACGATGCAGGCATGGTTGTAGTTCTGGACGATCAGCTCCTTCATCTGGGAGATCGTGTTCTCACGCCCGTTGGGCATATGCTCAGAGATATAGGGAATCTCTGCCCAGACGACCATGCCCGCCTCATCGCAGAGGTCGTAGAAATACTGGTCGTGCTGGTAGTGTGCCAGACGGATGGTGTTCGCGCCCAGCTCCTTGATAAGCTGCATATCCTCGTCATGCATTTCCCGGGTGATGGCATTGCCGAGGCCCTTGCGGTCCTGATGGCGGGAAACACCGTGCAGCGGGTAGGCGCGGCCGTTGAGGAAGAAGCCCTTCTGCGGGTCAACATGGAAGCTGCGCACGCCAAAGCGCTGCCGCACCTCGTCCTGTACGGCCCCGTTCAGCACCAGACGCACCGCGCAGGTGTAGAGATAGGGGTCGCGCACGCCGTCCCACAGATGGGGATGCGCAAGCGTGACTGCGGCGTCACTGCCCTTGCCGGTCAGCACCTCAGCCCCGGCGGCATCGAGGATCGAGAACTCGATCTCGCCCTCCCCCTCAACGCGGGTCTTGACGGTTATGTCTGCATTTGCGCCGTTGACGGTCGGGGTGATCTGCACGCCGCAGCTGCCCAGATAGTCCAGCGCAATGTGATTTTTGCTGACGACCAGCAGGCTGACATCGCGGTAGATGCCGCCGTAGAAGGTGAAGTCCGCCTTCTGGGGATAGACGCGGTCGTTCTTGCTGTTGTCCACCGCCACGGTCAGCTCGTTCTCCTCCGCCAGCAGGCCGGTCACCTCTGCGCGGAAGGTCGAATAGCCGCCGTCATGGCGCATGACCTCCTGACCGTTCAGCGTGACCCTTGCGCTGGCGTTGACGCCCTCAAACTGCAGCCAGACCTGCTGCGTTTCAGCGTCATAAGCGGGGGCCGCAAACTGCGTTGTATAGGTGCAGGTGCCGCGCCAATAATCATTGCCACCGTCCTGACCGTCGATGTTGTTCCAGGTATGGGGCAGATTCACCGCAGCGGTTTTGCCGTCCGGCCCGGTGAACTGCCAGTTTTTCATCAGCTTGGTCGTGCTTCGCATTGCGCCCTCCTGTGTTGTATTTTATACTATAAGCATTGTACAGGAGTGCAAATTTATTCGCAATAGGTTTGCGAAAAGCGGTACTGCCTGTGCGAAATTCGGTTTTTTCGCCACAAAAAAAGTCCCCGCTGCTTTGTACAATCTGCACAAATTCGCGGGGCTTGTTTTGTCTATTCAGCTTTCGGGGGCGGCAGCACGATCTTGACTGCAAACAGCGCCCCGCGGGGTTCCGTTGCCATGGTGCCGCTGTATTTGTGCACGATGCGGCGCGCCACCTTTAGCTCATAGCTGTGGCGGCGGCCGTGATCCGGCTGCTCCGCCGGGTGCGGCCCGATGACATTGACGACCGCAAAGCCCTGCCGTCTGCAGACCAGCAGGTCGATCATACGGCGGTCGGTATCCCGCTGCTGGGCAGCGGCGTCAATGGCCTGATCCAGCAGGTTGGAGAAAAGCGCATACAGGTCTCCCGGCTCAATGGCCGCCAGACAGGTGCCATCGGCCACACAGTTCAGCCGGATGCGCTGGGCCTCGCACAGCAGGCTCTTTTCGGTCAGCACAACATCCAGCACCTCGTTGCCGGTGGCGGCGTTGGCGTCATACATCCGGGCGGCCTGCTCGGCCTCGTCCAGACTTTGCGAGACGGCTGCATCGGGCTGCAGGCGGCGCAGGTCTGCGATCTGTACCTTCAGCTCATGGCATTTACGGTTGATGATCTGCACATTCTGCCGCGCGATCTGGTACTGCTTGCGCTGGCGGTCGTACAGCAGGTTGAGGGCATCCATCTCCTTCTGCAGGGCGGCCTTTTTGAAAAGCTCCGTCTGCAGATAGAGCAGCGTCACGCAGTAAAATTGGGTCAGCAAGGACGGTGCCACCACCGCCGAGGGGCGCAGCCCGATACGCAGACTTGTCTGCAGGGCAAAGAACTGAAAGACGAACATGACCCCCATCAGTCCGGCACTGCCAAGCTGGCGCGGGCCAATGTGGTAGGTCCCGTCCTCCGGCATCGTCCGGGCCACGGTAAAGCGGACCACGATGCAGCATACCACCGTAAAGCCAAGCTGGCCGAGCAGCATTGGCGTGCTGTACAGGGAAAGATGCCGCATGCCGAGTGCCTCGGCGGTCCAGATCAGAACCCGCCACAGCTCATACACCGACTCTGAGGTCAGCACGATCCAGACGCTGCAATAGGCGCTGGCTGCCCAGTCCAGCCGGGTACACAGATGTGTGGATACCGCAGCGCAGGTAAAATAAACGGCATAAATCACAAGAAGCAGCAAGGCGTCCAGACAGCCGCTGTTGCCAAAGACCATCAGCCGCGAAAGGGGGATCACCATAATAAGATCCAGCAGGGCGCGCAGCCGGAAGCGATCCCGCTTTTTCAGCGGCAGCCAGTAGGCCAGCTGGGCGCCGCAGATGCCTGCGGCGCAGACGGCCAGACTCAGGATGGAATCCACCTACAGCGCACCCCCGACATACGCCGCCACGGCGGCCAAAAACGCTGCGCGCTGGCGGCGGCTGATCTCCAGCCGTTCCTCCCCCACCTGCACAAAGTCGTCCTGCACACCGCGCACATGGCGCAGATTGACCAGATAGCACTGGTTGCACCGGGCAAAATGGTAGGCGGTCAGGTCCTTCTCCGCCTTGAGCAGACTGCCGCGCACCGACCATGTCCCGGTCGTGGTGTGGTAATGCAGCAGCCGGTCGCGCGTTTCCAGATACAGGATGTCATCGGTGGCCAGCAGCTGCACGCCGCCGCCCACCTGCAGGGTAATCTGCCCGCCGCGCCGGCGGCAGATACGCTGCAGCGCGCGGTCCAGCTTTGTGCTGAACTGGTAATAGCTGACGGGCTTGAGCACAAAATCCAGCGCATCGACCTCATAGCCGCGTATGGCATACTGCGCCATATTCGTCACAAAAATCAGCACCACATCGGGGTCCAGCAGCCGGATGCGCTCCGCCGTGGGCATGCCGCCCAGCGTGGGCATCTCAATATCGAGAAAAATAATATCAAACCCGGGGCGGTAAGGCTCCACGATCTGGGAGCCGTCCGCAAAGGGGGTCACTTCCAGCAGCTGGCCGCTCTCCTGCGCGTACTGCGCAATAAAGCCGCACAGCTCCTGCCGCACAGCAGCGTTGTCCTCGACAACGGCGATCTTTGCCACGGGCCGTCTCCCCCTTTCTTACATATATTCTTATTATGACAAATATCCATAAAAAAAGCAACACCCTTTATAACAAAAGGTGCCGCCCTGACCGGAAATTATTGGCTGCCGGCACTTTACCGGTCCGGCTCGCAGTCCAGAATGGAGGGGATATTTTCCCAGCGGGCCGCCTCGCTCCGGTAGCGCTCCTGCAGCCATGCCACCGCTGCATCCAGCCCCGCCTGACTGCCGTCAAACTCAGCGGACTCGATTTTTTCCTCCGCCGTATGCTCAATGCTCCACGGGCCGGGCCAGATCTGGGCGGTCAGGTACTCCAGCTTTTTCTTACCGCTTTCATCGTTGGGGTCTGCTTTTTTGCCGGGCGTGATGACATACCGCATACCGCCCTCGGCCCCGGAATAGGGGTTGCCGTTATGGAACCAGTGATAGATCGGGAAAGCGTCAAGCATGGCGGGCACCTCACAACAAAAAATGTCCTGATGCAAGAGCATCAGGACATTTTGGAGCGGGATACGAGTCTCGAACTCGCCACCTACTGCTTGGGAAGCAGTCACTCTACCGGATGAGCTAATCCCGCATCAGTGACTGCTATTATAGCGCAAATCAGGTGGGTTGTCAAGGGGGGCGGGCGGCATATATGCCGCCCCTACTGCGGTGGATTTTGTAGGGGGCGGCGTCCCCGACGCCCCGCGGATGGGTAATCCCTTTACATCATACTGAACAGATCGACCTGACTGGTTTCGGGCAGATTGCCGAGAGCGCCGACTGCGCGCAGCTTGTCAAAAACCGACTGCGCAACGCCGCTGGCCTGCTGCAGCTCCTCGACCGAGATATACTCCTGCCCGTGCATCGTGGCCTGCTCAAGCGCCACGGCGGCGGCATCGCCCAGACCGCGGATGGCCGTAAACGGCAGACGGACCTTGCCGTCCTCGACCACGTACTTGCTGGCATAGCTCTTGCCCAGCTCGATCGGCAAAAACTCGCAGCCGCGCTGCAGCATCTCGTTTTCCAGCTGCAGGCTGACCAAGGCGTCATCGTCCTTGGCGGTGCGCTCGTCCTTGGGGATCTTTTCGTTGTCCTTCAGGTGCTGCTTGGCCACGCGGACGCCGCCGACGGCGGCCTCATAGTCGATGTCCGCACCGCGCACCGTAAAGTAGACGGCATAAAACACCGCCGGGTGGTAGACCTTGAACCACATCAGGCGGATGGCCGCCATCAGGTAGGCTACGGCGTGGGCCTTGGGGAACATATACTTGATCTTGCGGCAGGATTCGATATACCAGTCGGGCACATCATGCTCACGCATGGCCTCCTCCCACCCGGGCTTGAAGCCGCCCTTGGCGACCTTGCCTTTACGCACGGCCTCCATAATGTCAAACGACATCTTCGGTTCCAGCCCCTTGCGCAGCAGGTACAGCATGATACTGTCACGGCAGCCGATGACCTCTGCGATCGTGCAGGTGCCCGAGCGGATCAGCTCGTCCGCATTGCCGGTCCAGACATCGGTGCCGTGGGACAGGCCCGAGATCTGGATCAGCTCAGAAAAATTCTTCGGCTGGGCGTCCAAAAGCATCTGGCGCACAAAGTTCGTGCCCATTTCGGGGATGCCGAACGTGCCGGTCTTGGAGCCGATCTGCTCCTCGGTCACGCCGAGCGCGGCCGGGCTGGTCAGCAGACTGTAGACCTTTTCATCATTCATCGGGACCGAGTCAATGGGGATGCCGGAGTATTCCTCAAAGAATTTGTAGAAGGTCGGCACATCATGGCCCAGCTCGTCCAGCTTGAGCAGCGTGTCGTGCAGGTATTTAAATTCAAAGTGGGTGGTCAGCAGACCGCCCTTGACATCGTCCGCCGGGTGCTGGATGGCACAGAAGTCGTAAATATCAAAGGTATCCGGCACAACGACCATGCCGCCGGGATGCTGGCCGGTCGTGCGCTTTACGCCGGTGCAGCCGATGACAAGGCGGTTTTCCTCTGCACGGTTGACGGTACGGCCGCGTTCCTCAAGGTACTTTTTGACATAGCCGTAGGCCGTTTTATCCTGCAAACCGGAGACAGTGCCCGCCTTGAACACATTCTCCTTGCCGAAAAGCTCCTCGGTATAGCGATGCACGCAGGACTGATACATGCCTGAGAAGTTCAGGTCAATATCGGGCTCCTTGTCGCCGTAGAAACCGAGGAAGGTCTCGAACGGGATGTCGTGTCCTTCCACGATCATCGGCTTGCCGCAGACCGGGCAGTTTTTGTCGGGCAGGTCAAAGCCGTCAAAGTGGATGCCGTCATTGATCCACTCGCTGTGCTTGCAGTTGGGGCAGAGGTAATGCGGCGGCATTGAGTTGACCTCCGAAATGCCGGAGAAGTGCGCAACAGCAGACGAGCCGACGGAGCCACGGCTGCCGACCTGATAGCCGCCCGCGTTGGAGTAGGCCACCAGACGCACGGCGATGACATACAAAACGGCGTAGCCATGGCCGCAGATGGAATCCAGCTCCTTTTTCAGCCGCTTTTGCAGCACATCGGGCAGCGGCGCGCCATAGTCCCGCGCGGCATGCTTCCATGTGTCATCGCGCAGCTCCTGCTCGGCGCCGGGGATGCTGGGCGGGTAGGTGCCCTTGGGGATGGCGCGCAGGTTGTTGTCGATGGTGGCCGCGATCTTGTTGGGGTTCGTCACCACAATTTCATACGCCTTTTCCTGCGGCAGGTAGCTGAAATCCTCCAGCATATCGGGCGTAGTGCGGAAGTAGAGCGGTGCCTGATTGTCGGCGTCCTTAAAGCCGTTGCCGGCCTGCAAGACTGCACGGTAGATCCAGTCCTCCGGCTCCTGAAAGTGGGAGTCGCCCGTAGCCACGACCGGCTTGTGCAGGTCCTCGCCCAGCTGTATAACGGTGCGGTTGAAGTTCTTGATCGCCTCGATCGAATCCACCTGCCCGTTGCGCACCATAAATTCATTGTTGCCGAGGGGCTGCACCTCGAGATAATCGTAATAATCGGCGATGCGCAGCAGCTGCTCATAAGGCTGGCCCGCGACGATTGCCCTGTAAAGCTCACCTGCTTCACAGGCCGGGGAGAGCAGCAGTCCCTCGCGGTACTGGTTGAGCAGGCTGCGCGGTACGCGCGGCTTTTTGAAGAAATACTGGGTGTGGGCGGCGCTGACGATGCGGTAGAGGTTCTTTAAGCCGACCTGATTCTGCACCAGAATAATCAGGTGGTAGTATTTCTTTTTCAGCACCTCTTTGTTGCCGCCAAGGCCGGTGTTGATGGCCTCGACCGCGTGGATGTCCTTCTCCTGCAAGTCGGTCAGCATGACCTCAAAGATGCGGGCCAGCGCCATGGCATCATCAACAGCGCGGTGGTGGTTGAAGGGCGGTATCTCAAGGTGCTTGTTGATGGTGTCCAGCTTGTAGTTGCGCAGCCCCGGGAACAACGCCTGTCCCATCGGCAGCGTGTCGATATAGGTGTTCTCGTCCCAGCTGACGCCCGCTTTCTCCCCCGCCTTGCGGATAAAGAGCATGTCAAAGCTGTGGGCATTGTGGGCCACAAGAATGTTGTCCCCGCAAAATTCTTTAAAAGCGCGGATGGCCTCCTCGGGTGTCGGGGCATCGGCCACCATGGCATCGTTGATGCCGGTCAGGTCAACGACCTTCTGCGGGATGGGCTTGCCGGGGTTGACGAAGGTGCAGAACTTCTTTTCCTCGTTGATCTTACCGTTTTCCACATAGACGGCACCGATCTCGGTCAGCCGCTCGGTGTTGGCGTCAAGGCCGGTCGTCTCGGTGTCGAACACGACAAACGAGCCGGACAGCGGCATCTGCGCTGCGCCGTAGACGGCGGGGATCATATCATCGACAAAATAGGCCTCGCAGCCGTAGATCAGCTTAAAGTTCGGGTCTGTTTCGTGGATGGCATCGGTGGCCAGCATCGCCTCGGGGTAGCCCTGACAGACGCCGTGATCGGTGATGGCCACAGCGCGGTGGCCCATGCGGTGCGCCAGACGCACGATCTTGCCGGGGTCGTTGAAGCCATCCATTGAGCTGGACTTGGTATGCAGGTGCAGCTCGACCCGCTTTTGCCCCTCGGGCGCAGTGTCCTGCCGCTGCTCGCGCTCGACCTGCAGAACATCGTAGGGCAGGATGACAAAGTCATGCTCGTACTTGTCATACATATAGTTGCCGCGCACGATCAGGGTGGTGCCGGGCTTGAGACCCTCCCACTTGGACATATCGGCGTCCTCGTCCCCCAATACCTTGAGGTTGACTGAACCGGAATAGTCGGTGATGGAGGTAAAATAGATCTTGCGGCGGCTGCCCTTGACCTCGGTGGCAAACACATCGCCCCAGACCGTCACCTTGCCGCCGTCCCCCAGATCATTCAGATGGCGGATGTCGGCAGGCTTGAAGGTCTTGCCGTAGAACAGCTTGACCGGCTTATTGGTAAGGGCCAGCCCCTCGATCGTAAAGTCGGGCGGCGTTTCCTTGGCTTCAAACTTGACGGTAGGCGCTTTCTCCTGCAGGTACTGTTCAAACTCCTCCTCGGTGCGGGTGTTGCCGGTATCGGCCAGCCGCACGATGGGCAGTGCGCCGGTGCGCTCCTGAATAAGCTCTGCCAGCACGCGGGGCAGCTCCACGCTCTCCAAAATCTGGCGGCCCGCATTGACATGGATGGTGATGCCGTCCTCCCCGAAGGTGACAGGCTGGGCCTTATCGAGAAAGCCGTTGACCGGCATGCCCCGCTGCTTCAGCTCCTCCAGCATAAGGCGCACCGCCTCCGGGGTGATGCTCTGGTACGCAAAATAGCTGCGAACCTGCAGCTCATACCCGGCAAACACCTCGGAAAGGGACGCACAAAGACGCCCGCACAGCGCCTGATCCAGAGGTTCAGCACTGCGCAGGCAGATCACGACCTGTCTTTTTGTGCGGTAAAGCTCCACACGGTCGACCAGCACACTGCCGAACGCCGCACAGAACTGCTGGTCCGCCGTAAACTGCGGCCAGACTTGGGTGACGAATGGTTTCAAAGGAATTTTACCTCACAAGTGGGTGTAGAGACAAGGCTTCCCCCGAGGGGCTGCGCCCGCAGGCGCGTGTCGGAGTGCAACCGCCGTAGGCGGCTCTTGGCACGGAGACTGAAGCTGTCCGCGAAGCGGACTGATGAGGGGCGGGCTTACCATCATTGCCCGGTAAAAGGGCGGCAAGGCAGACGCGCCCCTCATCCGGCCCTGCGGGGCCACCTTCCCCCGCGGGGGAAGGCTTTATGGGTTACAGCTTATGAATTTCTTCCAGCAGCTGCCCTACAATATCGCCCTTCAGCATACGGATCTTTTCACCGCGGATGAAGAGCAGGGCCTCGTCCTTGCCGCCGGCAATGCCGATGTCGGCATCGGACGCCTCGCCCGGGCCGTTGACAACACAGCCCATGATGGCGATCTTGAGCGGCTTTTTGAAGCCCTCGTCCCGCAGACGGCGCTCGACCTCGTTGGCGATCTCGATCATCGGGTACTGGGTGCGCCCGCAGGTCGGGCAGCTGATGATCTCGGGGCCTGCCACAGCGTAACCTGCCGCGCGCAGGATGTCATAGCCGGCATAGACCTCGTTCTCGGGCTCATCGGTCAGGCTGACACGCAGCGTATCGCCAAGACCCTCCATCAGCAGACCGCCGATGCCCATGCCGGACTTGATCAGGCCCATCCGGTTGCCGCCTGCCTCGGTCACGCCGACATGCAGGGGGTAATCGGTCTGGCTGGCCAGCAGGCGGTAGGCCGCCATCATGCGGGGCACATTGCTGGATTTGATCGAGATGACGATGTTGTCAAAGTCGAACTTCTGCAGCAGGCGCACATGGTACATGGCGCTCTCCACCATGGCCTCGGGCACGGGGGCTCCGTACTTGGCCAGAATATGCTTTTCAAGGCTGCCGCCGTTGACGCCGATGCGGATGGGTACATTTTTGGCGTTGCAGGCATTGGCCACCGCCTTGACGCGGTCATCATCACCGATGTTGCCGGGATTGATGCGGATCTTATCGGCACCGGCATCCAGCGCGGCAAGCGCGGCGCGGTAATCAAAGTGGATGTCCGCCACGACGGGGATGTCCACCTTCTCTTTAATAGCAGCCACAACAGCGGCATCCGCCGGGGTGGGCACCGTCACACGGACGATCTGGCAGCCGGCGGCCGCAACGCGCTGCGCCTGCGCCACATTGCCCGCAATATCCTTGACGGGCACATTCAGCATCGTCTGTACGGCGATGGGGTTTGTGCCGCCGATCTTGAGATTGCCGATCTTGACTTCTTTTTTCAGTTGACGCTGCATCGTAGTTCTCCTTATAAGAATCGTGTTATGTCCTGCATCGTTACCAAAATCATGAGCCACAGCAAGGCAACCATGCCCGCCGTGTTGATAAAGCTCTGCGCGCGCAGGGGTACAGGATGGCCGGTCAGCCCCTCCCACGCAAGAAAGAGCAGCTTGCAGCCGTCCAGCGCGGGAATGGGCAGCAGGTTGAAGATGCCCACATTGATCGTCAGCAGAGCCATCAGGGAAAGCACATCCCGCCAGCCGTACCGCACAGCCTGCCTGACTGCCGACACCGTGCCGATCGGGCCGGAGAGATCCTCCATGCCCGCCTTGCCGGTAAACAACTGCCAGAAGCCGCCCAGAATCGCACCACTGTAATAGCGGAACAGCTCCCCCGCCATGGCCAGAGTGCTGTGCACCGATAAGGGCTGCGCTGCCACCCGAAAGTCTGTGGCGTACTGCACACGGCCGTTTTCATCCAGCGTTGGGCTGACCGTCACGGCGGGCAGGCTCACGACCTCGCCGCCGCGCAGCACCTTCATGGTATGGGTCTTTTCGGTACCGTCGAACAGATCAGACAGTGCGTAGACCGTGCGGCAGGGCTTACCGTCCACCTGCAGAAGGACATCCCCCTTCTGCAGGGCAGCGGCACTCTTGGCGTTCTCGCCGAAATCCGCTACCGTTGTGCTGCCGAGCCGCCCCTGCGAGAGGATCAGCACCAGCAGCACCGCCATGCCAAGCAGAAAGTTCATCAGCGCACCGCAAAGCGTCACAAAAAAGCGCTGCCATGCCGTGGCCTGCTCAAACTGCTGCCCACTGACCGTCAGCGGGAACAGCGCAGCTTTGCGCGGCGGGGCGCTCTCCTCTGCCGGCGGGTCTGCGTCCTCCTCCGGGGGTTGACTGAACAGGTTGTAGCCGCCCAGCGGGAAAAGGCGCAGTGAATAGGTCGTACCGTTTTTTTGGACCGCCCACAGGCGCGGGCCAAAGCCGATGGAAAATTCCTCAACATGGATACCACAATGCCGGGCCGCCATAAAGTGGCCCAGCTCATGCACCAGAACAACGCCGCCGAACACGAGCAGCGATGCCAGCCCGGTCAGCAATGCAGTCATAGGCACCTCGCAAGTAAAGTATTGGACATAGAGTCGTAGGGGCCGGGCATGCCCGGCCCGCGCGTGTATGGCAGGCAGGAGTCTGCCGGAAAGCTGAGGGCCGCACATGTGCGGCCCCTACCGGGCAGTTCCAATCAGATATGTGCCTCCACATAGGCCCGCGCCATGCGGTCGCACTCATGGACATCGGCAAGCGTGTAATCCCCGCCGAAGGAATCGCTGTCCACGATACCCTCCACAAGGCGGCCGATGTCGAGGAAGCCGATCTCATCCCGCAGGAAGTGCGCCACGGCGGCCTCATTCGCACCGTTGGCGGCGCAGGGGGCCAGACCGCCCTTGCGGATTGCCTTCTTGCAGGCCTTGAGACAGCGGAAGGTCTCGTCATCCGCAGTGGCGATGCTCAGCTTGGTCAGTGCCGTGAAATCCAGCTCCGGCACTGGGCTGGGCAGACGCTCCGGCCAGGTCAGCGCGTACTGAATGGGGATGCGCATATCCGGCACGCCAAGCTGCGCGATGATGGAATGATCGGCAAACTGCACCGCAGAATGGATGATGCTCTCCCGCTGGACAACGATCTGGATCTTGTCCTCCGGCAGGCCGAAGAGCCACGCAGCCTCGATCAGCTCAAGGCCCTTGTTCATCAGGGTGGCAGAATCGATGGTAATTTTTGCACCCATGTTCCAGTTGGGGTGCTTGAGGGCGTCCGCCTTCGTCTTGGTGCGCAGCTCCTCGGTGCCCATGCCGAAGAACGGCCCGCCCGAGGCGGTCAGCAGGATCTTTTCCAGCGTTTTGGCGCTGTGCTGATCCTGCAGGCACTGGAAGATGGCGCTGTGCTCACTGTCCACAGGCAGCAGGTGGACACCGTTTTTCTTGACGGCATCGGTCACCAGATGGCCGCCGGTGACAAGGCTCTCCTTGTTGGCCAGGGCCAGATCGTGGC
>OGZG01001417.1_pt1 | contig 18088 bp, 17 predicted proteins | sample 1576781 | NCBI WGS metagenome assembly OGZG01 (sample SAMEA3541502, study PRJEB24748) | human gut metagenome | biome: human gut; feature: human-associated habitat; material: faeces | place: China | collected 2012 | reverse complement strand
CCAAGGGCAAGACCAACATCGGCTGCATCTTTACCGGCAAAAAGGACGGCAAGGATAAGACCTATTACATCTACAACGTCTGCGACCACCAGGAGTGCTACCGGGAGGTGGGCAGCCAGGCCATCAGCTACACCACCGGCGTGCCTGCCATGTGTGGTGCCCTGATGCTGCTGACCGGCAAGTGGACCACCAAGGGCGTCCACACCGTAGAGGAGTTTGATCCGGACCCGTACCTGGAGGCCCTGGATCAGTACGGCCTGCCCCGCAGCGAGAGCCACAGCCCGGCTCTGGTGGACTGATGCGGCTGGAGGATCGCCGCCCGCCCTTTGCGGGGCTGGCAAACCTGACGGAACAGCAGCTGCAAAGTCTGCCCACCCCCTGCTACCTGCTGGACGAGGCCCAGCTGCGCCGGAACGGTCAGATCATGCTGGAGCTGCAGCAGCGCACCGGATGCCGGGCTCTGCTGGCCCAAAAGGCCTTTTCCAACTTTGATGTGTACCCGGTGCTGGCCCCCTACCTGGCAGGCACCGAGGCCAGCGGCCTGTACGAGAGCCGCCTGGGCCGGGAGGAGCTGCCGGAAAAGGAGAACCATGTGTTCTGCGCTGCCTACCGGGCAGACGAGTTCGCAGAGCTGTTGCAGTACGCCGACCACATCGTGTTCAACTCCCCGGGGCAGCTGGCAAAGTTTGGCCCGGCAGCCAAGGCCGCCGGCAAAAGCGTGGGCCTGCGGGTAAACCCTGAGTGCTCCACCCAGGAGGGCCATGCCATCTATGACCCCTGCGCCCCGGGCAGCCGCCTGGGCACCACCCGGGCCCAGTGGGACGCCGCCGTGGCGGCCCACCCGGAGCTGCCGGAGCTGCTGGATGGCCTCCACTTCCACACCCTCTGCGAGCAGGACGCCGACGCCCTGGCTGTGACCCTGAAAGCGGTGGAGGCAACGTTCGGGGACCTGTTGCCCAAGATGAAGTGGGTGAACTTTGGGGGCGGCCACCACGTTACCCGGCCCGGCTATGACCTGGCCACCCTGGAGCAGTGCATCTGCCAGGTGCAGGAAAAATACGGTGTGCAGGTGTACCTGGAGCCGGGCGAGGCCTGGGCGCTGAACGCGGGCTACCTCGTCACCACCGTGCTGGACACCTTGCAGAATGGGGACACCCGCCTTGCCATCCTGGATATGTCGGCGGCTTGCCACACCCCGGATGTTATCGAGATGCCCTACCGCCCGCCCCTGCTGGACGCCGGAGAATCCGGCGAAAAGCCCTGCACTGTGCGGCTGGGGGGCCCCACCTGCCTGGCAGGGGATGTGATGGGAGACTACAGCTTCAAGGCCCCTCTGGCCCCGGGCCAGCGGCTGGTGTTTGGAGATATGGCCATCTACACCACCTGCAAAAACAACACCTTTAACGGGATGCCTTTGCCGGATATCTGGCTTTTGCGGTTCGACGGCAGCCTGGCCCGGCTGGCCCACTTTGGCTACCAGGATTTCCGCTGCCGTCTGGGAGGCCGGGGAGAGGTCACCTTGGGCACAGCATCTGTCCAAATTTAAGAGCACTGTCTCTGCCAGAAAAACAGCCCCTGCCTCCGGGCCGGTGGCAGAAAATTCCAAGCGGCAAAGGTTCTTTGCGAAGTTTGGTATGGCAGTTACAATAGCGCAACAAATATCACCTGTTTTCGTGACTTTTTCACGAATCGGCCTCTGATTTTTTAGGGAACTCCCCCATTGACAGCCCTGGCTTTTGTTCGATATAATTGAGACAAGGAAAGCGTCCCCCGCCGGGGATGTAGCTCCGTGAATCACGAAACATATCCACAAAAACAACTAGACTGGAGGGAGATCCTATGAAAAACCTGAAGAAGTTCGCAGCCCTGTTACTGGCAGGTGCCATGGCTCTGCTGATGCTTACCGCCTGTGGCGGCGGCGGCGGTGACTTTGGCAAGAGAGACCCGGACGCAGAGGACAAGGCCTTTAACAGATTTACGTCAATGACACAGGCAAGTGGCCTGAAGGAGAATGATAAGAGCCTGCAGGCTGTTGCAGAGGGACATCTGAGAGAGGATCTGAACTCGAGCATTGAGATCCTTGGCGCAAAGCTGGTTGGCAAGGTCCATGTGGAAGGCAAGGAAAAGGAATACCTGACCATCACCGTGACTGGAAGATATGACTACGGCCTTATTGTATCTGCGATTCTGAATGAGATTCAGAGTGCTGTCGGCAAGGAGCTCCCCGGCACGAAGGTAGACGTGAAGGGTAACGGCAGCTGGACCAAGATCGGCGTGGTCGTCCGGACTGACGGCACCCACAGCTACATGGCAGTGGCATTCCAGATTCGGAACCTCGACCACAAGTAAACAATAATTCCTCATCCTTTTCCCCGGAGTGTGGCTGCAAAGCTGCCCTCCGGGGCTTTTTTGTGCCGGTTGGCCGGGGAGAGGCCCCGGCCCTTTTTGCGTTGTGACAAACCCTGCTGGCTGTGGTACAATAAAAGAGCATTGAACACAGACAGAAAGGACATTTCCATGCAGCTGTTTGTTACCGGGCCTACCTGGAGGAGGGGCTGGATGCCTGCGAGGAGCAGCATCTGCCCCGGCTGGTATAACCTCCGTTTCACTTCTCCCACCGGGCCTGACCGCCCTGCGGCAATGAGCTGTCGGTAAAGCAAAAGCAGCCGTGTGCCTTCCAAAAGGTACGCGGCTGCTTTTTGTCTGCCTTGCCCATAGACACAGAAAACCGCCGGAGGTTTCCCTGCCGACGGTTCTCTGTATGATGATAGGAGGATCAAAAAATGATCGTCACATAATTGCAGCTTAGTTCAGGATGGTCTGCTCGGTCTCGATGTCGAACAGGTGGACCTTGTGCGGGTCAAAGGCAACGCGGACGGTGTCTCCGTTGCGGGCCTTGGAGGTGGGAGCCACACGAGCGGTCATCTTGTTGCCCTTGTACTCCAGGTACAGGTAGATCTCGGCGCCCATCATCTCAGACACTTCGACCTGAGCATCCAGCTGGCAGTCGGTGTGCTTTGCCATGAACTCGGGCTCGTCGTCGATATCCTCGGGACGGATGCCCATCTTGACCTTCTTGCCAACGTAAGCATCCAGCTTGCCGTCGGCGGTCTTTTCCTTGGGCAGGGGGATCACGTCGCCGCCCAGGTCAATGCCGTACAGCTCGCCCTTCTTGATCAGGGTGCCGTCCAGGAAGTTCATCTGGGGGCTGCCGATGAAGCCTGCAACGAACATGTTGCACGGCATATCGTACAGGTTCTGCGGGGTATCGACCTGCTGGATGATGCCATCCTTCATGACGACGATGCGGTCGCCCATGGTCATAGCCTCGGTCTGGTCGTGGGTAACGTAGATGAAAGTGGTAGCCAGCTTCTTGTGCAGCTTGATGATCTCGGTGCGCATGCTGGTACGCAGCTTAGCATCCAGGTTGGACAGGGGCTCGTCCAGCAGGAAGACTGCCGGGTTACGAACCATTGCACGGCCCAGAGCAACACGCTGACGCTGACCACCGGACAGAGCCTTGGGCTTGCGGTCCAGCAGGTGCTCGATCTCCAGGATCTTAGCAGCCTCGTGGACGCGGCGGTCGATCTCGTCCTTCGGGGTCTTGCGCAGTTCCAGACCGAAAGCGATGTTCTTGTAGACGGTCATGTGGGGGTACAGAGCGTAGCTCTGGAAGACCATGGCGATGTCGCGGTCCTTCGGGGGAACATCGTTGATGAGGCGGCCGCCGATGTACATCTCGCCCTTGGAGATCTCCTCCAGACCGGCGATCATGCGCAGGGTGGTGGACTTACCGCAGCCAGAGGGGCCGACGAAGATGATGAATTCCTTGTCCTGGATCTCCAGGTTGAAATCGGTGACGGAAGGAGCCGTAGCACCGGGGTAGATCTTGTAGATATGCTGGCAGCTGATAGAAGCCATAAAGCTTTTTCCTCCATTGATGTTGTTGCACTCAAAGGCTCAGCTTGACGATGAGCCGTTTCATTGCTATTATAATAGCAGATTATTTTGTGTTATAAAATAGCATTTTATTGATTTGAGGTGTCAGATATTGATTTACTCTCCCAGCACGACTGCCGCCCTCGGCATCGTGGAGGATGCCCAGCCGGAAGAGTCCCTCACCCTGCGGGGCGAAGGGCTCTGGGCCTGCCTCGTTTCCAGCGGAAAATGTGTCGTCTCGCTGTCCGATCTCGAACTGATGCCGGCAGGTCCTGCCCTGTTGCTGCCGCCCCAGAATGCCGCAGCGGGCCATCTCGTGCTGAGCCGGGGGCCGCTGACCCTCGCGCCGGAAAACGAGTGCCATCTGCTCTGCGTCCAGCTCACCGGGCAGGCAGCGGAACAGTTCCTCGCAGGGCTTTCCGAGATGCCCTTCCTCGCCCGGGGCGAGACCTGCCCGGCGGCGGCAGAGCTGATGGGGCGCCTTGCCGAAGAGCGGGACGCCTCGGAGCGGGTGCGCAGTCAGCTGGCCTTCGCGCTGCTGTGCGAGCTTTCAGACGCCGACAGCGCCGCCCCTTCCCTGCCCCCGCTGGTGGCCGCCGCCATCGAGGACATCCGCAGGAACTACGCCGGGCTCTACGGCGTGGAAGAGCTGAGCGAGCGGCTGGGCGTCTCCAAGAGCCACCTCGTCCGGGCCTTCACGGCGGCGCTGGGCGTCTCGCCGGGGCGGTACCTCACCAGCGTCCGCATAGAAGCCGCCATGCGTCTGCTGCTCCACCGGGAGTACACGCTGGACGTCATCGCCAGCCTCTGCGGTTTCTCGGGGGCCAACTACCTCTGCCGCGTCTTCAAAAAAACGACCGGCCAATCTCCCACGCAGTGGCGGGCGATGGCCGGTCGGAGCGCACTGCCCGAGCTTTCGCCCGAGCAGCAGCGGTTGGAACAGGAATTGTTCATTTAAGCGGTTCGTTTTTTCCGCTTCAGCAGGAAGAGGGTCAGGCAGGCCGTGATGGCCTCAGAGGCCGGGAACGCGGCCCAGACGCCGTTCATCCCGAAGAGGGCGCTCAGCACCAGAGAGCAGGCCACGATGGCCACGATGCCGCGGGAAAGCGACGTCGCAGAAGCCTCTGCGGGGCGGTCCACCGCGCCCAGATAGCCGGCGGCCACGATATTGAAGCCCGCGAAGAAATAGCCGAGAAAGTAGATGCGCACCCCGCTGAAGGCATACTGCGCCATGAGGGCCGAGTTCTCACTGTTGAAGACCGCGACGATCGGTCCGGTGAATCCGAACAGAACTGCATACAGTGCCGCCGCCAGCGCAAGCGCTGTTCCGCTGCCCAGCAGCAGGAGCTTGCGGGCACCGGCGGCATCGTTTTTGCCGTAGCACCTGCTGACCAGCGGCTGTGCGCCCTGGGCCACGCCGTTGAAGATAGCCGTCGCCACCAGCGCGTAGTTCGCCACGACGCCGTAAGCCGCCACAGCCACATTGCCCGCCAGACGCAGGAGCAGCAGGTTGAAGACGGTGGTGGTCACGCCGGAGGACATCTCTCCCACGAAGCCCGAGACGCCCAGCTGGCAGCTCTGGGCCAGCAGCTTCGGCGAGGGCAGCTGCCGCACAAGGCGGACGGTGCTGCTCTTTTTGAAGAAGTGGCGGCTGCAGATCGCAATGCTCAACACCGGCGAGACCGCCGTCGCCAGCGCCGCGCCGGGCAGACCGAGACCCATGGGGAACATGAAGATGTAATCGAACACCACGTTGAAGAGGCTTCCGCAGAGGGTCGCCACCATGGCCAGCGAGGGGTCGCCGTCGTTGCGGACGAAGGATGCGACGATGTAGTTGCACATGAAGAAGGGCGTGAACAGCAGGAAGATGCGGGCGTACCCCACGCCCAGTGCAACGATCTCCGCGTCGCCGCCCATGAACCGCAGCAGCACCTCGGGGCAGAAGATGCCCGCCAGCATGAAGGGCAGGGCGAACACCAGCGCCCAGAGCAGGGCGTTGGAGAAATAGCGCTCCGACCGCTCATCGCCCTGCGCCCGGAGGATGGCGTAGCGGGTGGCCGCGCCGAGGCCCAGCATGGAGCCGATGGCGAAGATGAAGTTGTAGATGGGCAGACAGAGGTTCAGCAGAGCCACACCGCTGGTGCCTGCCGCCTGCGAGATGAAATAGGTATCGGCCAGGATGTAGCAGGACGTCCCCAGCAGGCCGAAGATGTTCTGGCTGACGTATTTGAAATACTGTTTGGTAAGGCTCATGTTCTCCTCGTCAAATGTCACATTTTTATCATTCAAATTTCAGATATACTGCCATATTGCGTCAGTTTATCACAATCCGACCGAAGCTGTCAAGCTCTCCATTTGCACAAACGCCCGGATGGGTGTATACTGTAGTTTGTTTTTGAAAACAGGCAGAAGGGAGGGTGCATCATGCCGGGCAAGACTTTATACTGTCTGGGCGAAGCGTGGCTGGAATTGAACAGCACCGCGCCGCTGGCGTCGGCAGAGACCTTTTCTCCCCGCATGGGCGGAAGCGCCGCCTCGCTGGCACTGGCTTATGCCGCACAGGGCGGCAGAGCCTCTCTTTTAACGCAGCTTGGCGAGGATGCTTTCGGACACCGCATCGCAGACGCTTTATCTGCTGCCGGTGTGGACATCCGCCGGGTCTGCTTCACCTCCCGCGCCCCCACGCCGCTGCTGTTCGACGGCGGCGGCGAACAGCTCGGCTGCCGCACCCGTTCTTCGGAGCTGCTCTATGCACCCGAACAGCTGGGCGCTGACTGGGCTGCAGATGCTGAAATGCTGGCCTTTTCCAGCGCCTGCCTCGTGGACAGCCCCTGCCGCTACACCCACCTTGCCGCGCTGGACACCGCCTGCACCGCCGGTGTGCCGGTCTGCTTTTTCCCCTCTCTCCGCCCGGCCCTCTGGCCCAGCGAAAAGACCCTGCGGGACACGGTACTGCAGTTTCTCCCCTTCGCAGACATCCTCCTCCTCACCGCCGACGAGATGGAGCATCTGCTGGACACCCGGGAGTATCAGGTCGGACTGTTTGCCCTGCTGCGGGGGCATACCCAGCTGGTGGTGCTTGAGACAGAAGAGGGCGTCCACGCCTTCACCCGGGCGGCGCACGCCTTCCGGCCCGGGCTGTCCGCCCCGCCCGAGGAGCTGGCCGCGCGGCTGCTGTATCAAATCTCTCAGCAGGAACTGACCCTGAAAAAGCTCATGAAATGCAGTGCTCCGGCACTCCAGACACTTCTATAACGCCGGAAAGCCCCCGCCTTTGCAGGCGGGGGCTTTCCTTTTACCATCCGGAGGAGGATGAGCTTATCAGCTTATCAGTGGATGAACACCGGGCCAAGCGGGTTGGTGATGGGGCTGACGTAGCCGCCCAGCAGCTTGGGGATCGCAAGGCTGATGTCAGGCACGAAGGTCAGCAGCAGCAGAGCGATGAACATGCACAGATAGAACGGGAGGGTAGCCTTGACGACCTTCTCCATGGGGCGCTTTGCAACGGCAGAGCCGATGAACAGAACCGCGCCGACAGGGGGAGTCAGCAGGCCGATGCCGCAGTTCAGGACCATGATGATACCGAACTGGATGGGGTCGATGCCGATGGAGGTGGCGATGGGCAGCAGGATGGGGGTAGCGATCAGGATGATGGGAGCCATATCCATGATCATGCCCAGCACCAGGATGATGAGGTCGATGAGCAGTGCGATGATGTAGGGGTTGCTGGTGACGCTGGTGATGGCGTTTGCAGCCAGATCAGGCACGTGCAGCATGGTCAGGCAGTTGCCGAACACTGCAGAGGTGGCGATCAGGATCAGGACGATGGACAGAGTGTTGACGCACTCGTCCAGAGCGTGCCAGACGCCCTTCCAGTCCAGGCCCTTGTAGACAAAGACGGAGACCAGCAGAGAGTAGATAACTGCGATAGCAGCGGACTCGGTAGCGGTGAACACACCGCCGACAACGCCGAACACGACGATGACGACTGCGGCCAGAGCCCAGATAGAGGTACCCAGCTGCTTGATGAAGCCTTTGATGGTGAAGGGAGAGCCCTTGGGATAATTCTCTTTCACGGAGATGATGTAGGAGCCGATCATCAGGACGATGGCCAGCAGAGCGCCGGGCAGGTAGCCGGCCAGGAAGAGGCTGCCCACGGAGATGCCGCCTGCGGTGGTGGCGTAGATGACCATGTTATGGCTCGGGGGAACCAGCAGGCCCTCGCAGGAGGAGGTGATGGTGACAGCGGTGGAGAAGTCGGCATCGTAGCCCTGATCGACCATCATGGGGATCATGATGGAGCCGATGGACGCGGTATCTGCGGAAGCAGAACCGGAAATGCCGCCGAAGAAGTAGGAAGCAACGATGTTGACCATTGCCATGCCGCCGCGCATCCAGCCGACGCAGGCATCAGCCAGAGCGATCAGCTTTTCGGAGATGCCGCCGCTGCCCATGAGGACGCCCATGGTGATGAAGAAGGGGACGGCCATCAGGCTGAAGGACGAGATGCCCTTGACCATCAGACGGCAGACATCGGTCAGTGCCTGACCCTGCACCATCATGCACAGCACGCTGGACAGACCAACGGCGTATGCGATGGGGAAGCGCAGGAAGATCATGACGAAGAAGCTGACAAGAAGGACAACGATTGCCAGTGTCTGGACTGTCATATTAGTTCTCCTCCTTTACAAAAAAGCTCTTGATGTGGTTGTACAGTGCCTCGATCTCGAAGATGATCATGGCGACACCGGCCAGAGGCACGGGGAAGTACATCCAGAAACGGCTCAGCCAGGGCATCGAGACATAGAAGCCGCGGCCGCCCAGGGTGGTGGCGTAGTTCCAGCCCACAACCAGCATGATGAGGCCGAGGATGCAGACCGCCAGATCGGCGAGGATGTCCAGCACCTTGACGGCGATCTTGGGCAGATAGACGTCAAATGCGGTCATGCGGATGTGTGCGCCGCGGCGGATGGCCAGAGCAGCACTCAGCACGGCCATGTAGCTCATGCAGGTCAGAACGACTTCTTCAGACCATGCGGGGTCCGGGATGAACGGGACGTAACGACCAACGACCGACATGGTGGTGATGAGAATATCCACGATCAGCAGAATCTTGCAGATAAACAGGACCACTTTGTAGGTGACGTCGTACGCCGGCTTGATCTTATCCAGAGTGGTAAAGATTTTCGGCATAGGATCTCCTCCATACTCTTATAAAAAGCCCGGCGGGTCTGCGGGCGTATCCCGTAGTCCCCGCCGGGCTATGTACTACTTCAGGATAAAGGCGCTTTTATCAGGCCTTCATATCCAGCAACTGCTGATACAGCTCAGCCTGATCCGAGGTGTTCTCGCTGATGACCTTAGCGCAAGCCTCCTGCCAGGGAGCCTTATCGGGGACATCGATGACGTTGCAGCCGGAAGACTTCAGCTCGTCGAGGACCTTGTTCTCAGCGGTCTCGGACAGGTCAGCGTTGAAGGCCTGCGTATCCGCAGCAGCCTCCATGACGGCAGCCTGCTGGTTCTCGGTCAGCTTGTTCCAGGCGTTGTCGGTGATGACAGCCTGCACAGCGCCCAGAGTATGGCCGTCGAGGATCAGGTTGTTAGCGACCTCGGGGAAGGCGTTGGACTTGTAGTTTGCGATGGGCTGCTCAGCGCCATCGACAACGCCGGTCTGCAGTGCGCTGTACAGCTCGCCGAAGGAAACGACGGTGGGGTTAGCGCCCAGACCCTCGACCATGCCGTTCATGACGGGGTCGTTGGACACGCGCAGCTTCAGGCCCTTGAAATCAGCGATGCCGGAAACGGGCTTGACCGTGAAGAAGTGACGGAAGCCCTCCTCGCCGTAGAAGATACCACGAACGGGCAGGCCCAGCTCCTGAGGCTCGTTCAGGAACTCAGGTGCCAGCTCGCTGTTGGCGAAGTTCCAGAAGTGTGCGCGGTTCTCGAAGGTGAAGGGGATGGACAGCAGCTTGGACTTGTTGCAGCCGTAGCTGGTCAGTGCGAAAGCGGAGATACGGCTGATGTCGATGGAGGTGGAGCCGCCGAGGATAGCGTCCAGAACGTCGTTCTCAGAGCCCAGAACGCCGGAAGCCTGCACATCGACGACGACGGAACCGCCGGTCAGCTCCTCGACCTTCTCCTTGAAGTGAGAACCGGTCTGGCCGACGATGGTATCCAGCGGGTTGACCTCGGCGTAGACCAGAGTCACCTTCGGGTCGGAAGCAGCAGCTGCGGCATCACCAGCGGGAGCGGTGGAAGCTGCAGCAGAGGACGCGGTAGAGGCAGCAGTGCTGTTGCCGGAGCCACCGCAGGCGGTCAGTGCCAGAGCAGCGGCGGAAACACCGGCTGCTGCCAGAAAGCTGCGACGAGAAATCTTCTTCATGATAAAATCCTCCTTAGATTTTCCTCATTCAGGGCAGTGTGCTCTGCACGGGTCGCACACCGTCCGTTCATTTACTGTACACACTTTAGCAAATTTTTTTAGTCAGAACAAGGGCTTATGAAAAATGTCCTGTTTTTCAAAAAAATGTGAGAAACACTTTTGTGCAGTTCTTACAAGTCACAGTGCGGCTTATTCAGCACACTGCCCAACGAGATGAATACAATGTAATATCTCTTGCACTTTTCAGGCTTCGCGGATGCGCTGGATGAGGCGGCTCTGCTCCTCAAAAGCCGCGTACACGGGCTCGACTGCCGCCCGGAAGCGGGCTTTTTCGGCGGCGGAGAGGGTCGTCACCTCCACGCCCCATTTCCTCATATGCTTCTCGGCGCTGGCCTCCCGCTCCGCCCAGAGGCGGCGTTCGGTCAGAGCGCTCTCCTTTCCGCAGGTGCGGATGATGTCCGGGAAGCGTTCGTCCAGCTCTGCCAGTTTTTCCATCGCGGCCTCACTGGCCAGCTGCAGCTCCGGCACACGGGTGTGCTCATCCTTTAAGAAATAGGGGGCCACCTCGTAGTGGCCCATGGCCTCATAGCTGGGCCAGTTGTTTTCCGCGCCGTCTATCTCGGCGTTGTGCAGGGCTGCATAGACCCGGCTGTAGACCACCTGCGCCGGCTTTGCGCCGAGGTCCAGTATCATCTCGCTCATCATGTCCGACTCCTGCACCCGGAGCGTCAGCCCCGCGAGGTCCGCCAGCGTCTCTACCTTTTCGCGGGTATAGAAGCTGCGGACGCCGGCGTCGAACCATGACAGGCCCACGAGGTCCATCGCGCCGAGGCCGGAGAGGAATTCATCGCCGATCTCACCGTCCAGCACCCGCCACATCTGGGGCGCGTCGGTATAGAGAAAAGGCAGCTGCAATACGCTCAGGGCCGGCTGATACTCGGCCAGCTGGCTCAGAGAGACGCGGGCAAAGTCGATGCCGCCGTACTGCATCTGCTCGAGGACGCTCTGTTCGGCCCCCAGCTCCCCGCCGCTGTAGACCACGACTTTGACTCTCCCCTCCGTCCGCTCAGCCACAAGGTCGGCGAAGGCCAGAGCGGCCTGAGTGGTGGGATAATCCTCGGGCTGGTTCTCGGCGTAGCGCAGGATGAGCTCCGGGCCGGTGTACTCTTCCGTCTTGCTGCAGCCCACAGCGCCCAGCGCCGTACAGGCGGCCAGCGCCAGCACACTGCGGCGGGAAATCATACGCCCGCTCACAGCCCGGCCTCCGGGTCGGCCTTTGCCTTCTGGCTGGCCTGACGGCGGTACTGGGTGGGGGTCATGCCGGTGCGTTTCTTGAACGCCCGGGCGAAGTAGCTGGCATCCTCGTAGCCCACCATCGACGCCACCTCCGCCGAGGAGCGGAAGGGGTCGGCCAGCAATTCCTTTGCCGCGTTGATGCGCAGCTCGGTGAGGCAGTCGAGGAAGTTCATCTTCTGGTATTTCTTGAACTGCGCCGACAGGTAGGCCGGGCTGATGTGCAGGATCTCGCCCACACTGTCCAGCGACAGATCGAACATATAATTATCCTCGAGGTAGCGGCGGACGTGGGCCATGACAAGGGCCGTCTGGCTGTTCTCGCCCTCCTCGGGGGCGTCTTCTGCCTCTTCTTCGGTCTCCGTCTGCTCCGGCTGGGGCTGGGCGGCGGCCAGCTCTTCCAGCTTCCGCTCCGTCTCGATCTGCCGCATAGCCCGGCGCACCGAGGCTTCCAGCTCGTCGGGGTCCACCGGCTTGAGCAGATAGTCGCAGGCCCCCAGATGCACCGCCTCATGGGCATACTGGAACAGGCTGTAGGCTGTGACGAAGATGACCCGGCAGGAAGGCCGCTGGGCCAGCACGGCGCGGGCAGCGTCGAGGCCGCTCATGCCCGGCATCTCAATATCCATCAGGATGAGGTCCGCGCCCCACAGCACCGCCGTGTCGGCAGCCTTGCGGCCATTTTCCGCCATCTCCAGGACCACTTCCCGCTCAAAACGGCGCTGGACCAGCTCTGCAAGCGCCTCCCGCTCCAGCTTTTCGTCATCCGCGATCAACAGGCGTATCATCGTCCAAATCCTCCTCCAAAAGTTCTACAAGGGGCAGGTACATCCTGATGGCCGTACCCCGGCCCGGGTGAGAGCGGATGACCAGCCGCCCCCGTTTATCCAGAAGCCGCAGCCGTGCGGCCACGTTATAGACGCCCATATGCTCCCAGCGCTCCCCGGGCTGGGCCAGCGCGGCTTTCAGCTGGGCCAGCTGTTCGGGCTGGATGCCCACGCCGTTGTCGCAGACGCTGATATAGAGCAGCCCCTTATCCCGCAGCGGGTTGATGCGGATGCGCACCACGCCGTCCTCTTCCTTGGGCGAGATGCCGTGCTTGAAGGCATTCTCCACGATGGGCTGCAAGATGAAGGACGGCACCATCGTCTCCGTCAAATCGAGGGAGTCGGAGATGCGCCACACCATCTTCACCCGGTCGCCGAAGCGGACGTGATAAATGGAGTAATACTCATCCACGATGCGCACTTCCCGGGCCAGCGGCACCTGCTCGTCGTTGCTCATCAGGCTGTAGCGCAGCAGGTGCGACAGAGCCGTGATGAGGGCCTGCGTGCGGTAGGCTTTTTCCTGTCCGGCGGTCTGTAAAATGACGTTCAGGGTGTTGAAAAGGAAATGGGGGTCGATCTGGCTGCGCAGCTGCTGCAAACGGCTGCGCTCCATCCGGTTCTGTAATTCCAGAGCTTCCGTCTTCTGGCGGTGGAGCTCCCGCTCCATCTCGTTTTTCTCCCGCAGGGTGGTCACCTGCTCTGCCATCGAATGCTTCATGTGGTTGAAAGCTTCGGTCAGCTGGGCCATTTCCGGCTGACGGGACGCAGGCAGGTCGGGCGAGTCGAACTCGCCCCGAGTGACCTCCCGAGAGGCGCCGATCATCTGCTGCACTGGGGTCAGCAGCGTCAGCACTGAGAAGGCCATAACGCAGCCCAGCGCAAGGCAGAGCGCCACCACGACGGTCTGTGCCCATTTGACCCGGTCGCTGAGGGCCGACACGGTGGTGTAAGTTCCCTGAGCGTCGGTGATGGCCGTGTTCAGCAGCTGCTGGGTGTACTGGCGCAGATAGCCGCCGCAGGGTACGATCTTATTATAGTAGAGCTGGGCGGCTTTCGTGTCCTGACCGGCGGCTACCGCTTCTTCCAGCTGGTCCACCAGTGCGGTGTAGCTGTCGTAGGTAGTGGAAACGGCATTGTAAAGCAGATACTGCTCCTCACTCACAGTGCCAAGGTCGCTCTCGATGCGCCAGAGCCATGCGTTGGTGACGGAAAAGGCGCTGTGGAGCTCCTCTGTCAGCGCTTTGGCGTCGCCGTACTCCCAGCGGTAATCTTCCATGGCCGAAAGGCTCCGCTCCACGCCGTTCTGGAAGCGGCTGATGGCGTTGAAGTTGCCCATCTGGTCGTCCAGTTCCCGCAGCACGGTGCCGGACTGGTAAAAGCTCAAGAATATCTGCCCCGCCAGCGCCAGAAAAAACGCCGCCAGGCAAAGACTGATCTGCCCTTTCAGGGTCATCCTGCGCCCCACGCATCCATCCTCCTTCTCTGTGATATTCTGCCGCGCATCTTCCGCCTTATCCGGCCTGTCCGCCGTCAGAGCGAACGCTCCATAAACTTTCTTTTTCGTCCTATTTTAGCACATTTTAGGGTATCTGCGCAATATCATCCTTGATTGTTGGAAAATAATATGGTACTATGACCAAAAAGGAGGGTATTTTTATGTCTCAGCCGATCTCCGTTTCCGTCCAGATGGATGCTGCATCCTTCCACGATTTTGCCGCCTTCGACCTGCTGCGCCACCGCAAGGCGTGGCACCGGCCTCTGGCGTTCACGGCCATTTTGCTGGTGTCTGCCTGTGTCTGCCTGTCGCAGGTGGGCCAGAAAGATGGCGCAGCCCTGCTCACGGTGGTGCTGGCCGTGGTGGCGCTGGGCGTGCCGGCCGTCTACTTCTGGACGTTTTTCCACTCCCTGAGCCTCCAGATCAAAAAGATGGGCCTGCCCCGCCCCTTCTACCGGCTGCTGCTGGACGACGAAGGACTGTCGGTCTGGATGGCCGGCGAGCAGGACAAGCCTGAGGCGAGCCGCAAGTATGCGTGGCACGATCTGCATCTGGCCTACCGCACTCCCAACGCCATTTACCTCTATATCCAGCAGAATCAGGCCTATCTGCTGAACGACAGCCTCGACGCCGCATGGAGCCTGCTGCAAGCCTCCCTCCCGGCAGAGCGCCTGCATGATATGCGCTGAAGAAAACAAAAACCGCCCTTTTCAGGGCGGTTTTTGTTTTCAACCTCTCAGTCTGCTTCGCAGACAAGGCCGGGTTGCGGCCCCCAGCATCCGCTTTGTGCTTTAAAAAGCACTTGCGTCTTGCTGGCCGCTGCCCCAACAGCGACTCCCTGTTTCCGCCACCGGCGGCGGTCGTCGCTGTTGCCCCTATCGAGGGGAGCCTATTTGGAAATGGATTTGCAATACAAAAACAGGCAGCGCCGTGGAAAGGAGGAGAAAGCGGCGCTGCCTGTGTATGAGAACTCCTAAACATTTGCGGCTGCTAGGAGGTTGTTGGTAGTCTGTCCGCCGCCGTGGCTATTGCCTCGCATAGGTGGGGGACAGTATTTTTTTAGGGGCGCGGCACCCGCTGCGGGGCTGCGCATGAATCCTGCCTGCATGGCATTTATGGAAAGTCAAAAGCCGGAGATGGGGGATCTCGTTCTTGTCTTCCCGACTGCACCTTTATTGTACCGGATAAAAATGGAGTTTCTTTGAGTTAGTTTTGAACAATCTGCAAACAAGATGTGGAAAGTCGGAGGGCTTTCTTTTTCGTTCTGCTTGACATTCGGCACAGAACGATGTATTGTTAAGTTTATTGTGAAATACCTATGAAATTCCTGCATTTTTGAGGGAGGAGACACTATGGCCGCACCGGCACAGCCGCAGCAGAAAAAGACCCTGCTCATGACCGAGGGCAGCATCTGGAAAAGCATCCTGCTCTTCTCGGTGCCGCTCATCCTGGGCAACCTGCTCCAGCAGCTTTACAACACCGCCGACTCCATCATCGTCGGCAACTTTCTGGGCAGCAACGCTCTGGCCGCTGTGGGTTCCAGCGGCTCGCCCATCTACCTGCTCATCGGTTTCAGTCAGGGCGTGGCCGTCGGCGCAGGCGTCGTCGTGAGCCAGTATCTCGGCGCAAAAGATAAAAAGGAAACGCGCATCTCCGTCCACACCTCGCTGGCCATCGCGGTCATCCTCGGCCTCATCCTGACGGTGGGCGGCATCGCCGTCAGCCGCAGCCTGCTGGTCTGGATGAACACCCCCGAAGAAGTCCTCGGCGACGCCGTGACTTACATGAAGCTCTACTTCGGCGGCGTGCTGTTCAGCGTCGTCTACAACATGGCCGCCGGCATCCTCAACGCGGCGGGCAACTCCCGCCGCTCGGTCATCTATCTTGCCTGCGCTTCCATCACCAACATCATCCTCGACCTCGTGCTCATCGCCGGGCTGAAGATGGGTGTGGCGGGTGCGGCCATCGCCACCGACATCAGCCAGCTCGTCTCCTGTGTGCTGAGCCTCCGCTTTCTGATGAAGGTGGACGCCGACTACAAGGTGGAGCTTTCCGCCATCCGGCCCGATCAGCGGATGACCTCCCGCATCATCCGCATCGGCCTTCCCACCGGCATCCAGAACATGGTCATCTCTTTCTCGAACGTGCTGGTGCAGTCCAGCGTCAACAGCTACGGTGCCGCCGCCATGGCAGGCTTTGCGGCCTATATGAAAATCGACGGCTTCAACATCCTGCCCGTCACCAGTTTCAGCATGGCGGCGACGACCTTCGTGGGCCAGAACTATGGCGCAGGCAACCTCAAACGAGTGAAGAATGGCATGTGGGTCACGCTGGGCATGGGCGTGCTCTACACCCTCTGCACCGGCACGCTGCTGCTGGCGTTCCAGAATCCCATCATGCACCTGTTCACCTCCGACGAGACGGTGGTGGCCTTCGGGTGCAGCGCCATGCACTACTTCTGCCCCTTCTACTTCCTGCTGGCCATCCTCCACGGCATGGCGGGCGCAGTGCGCGGCACCGGCCGCAGCGTACCGCCGATGGTGGTGCTGCTCATCTCGCTCTGCCTCTTCCGTGTGGTGTGGATCCAGTTCGTCCTCCCCTTCTTTGCGGGCATCGAGGGTGTGTTCGTCCTCTACCCGGTGTCGTGGGCGCTGGGTGCCGTGCTGATGGCCCTCTACGCATGGAAAGGCAGCTGGATGACTTACGAGCATTCCTGACAGGAACCGGGAACCATTCCATTTTTCCATTCGCCTTTTGGGGACGTCTGTGGTATCCTATAGGGAAAGAAACAGCAAACCCGGTATCTCAGGAGGATTCATGCAGACAACAAAACCCGAAACCGCACAGCAGCGCCCCACCGGCGCACGAATGGCCCTGCTGATGCTTCTTTACTTTATCAAAATCGGCGCGTTCACCTTCGGCAGCGGATGGAGCATCATTGCCCAGATGGAGCGGGAGTTTGTGGACGAGCGCGGCTGGATGACCAAGAGCGATCTGCTGGAGCTCATCGCCGTGGGCAAGAGCCTGCCCGGCATCATGGTGGTGAACATCACTCTGCTCTTCGGCTATCAGATGGCCGGGGCGCTGGGCGGCATCTGCGCGGCCATCGGCCTGTGCATCCCCGCCGTCGTCACCCTTACCATCGTGACGGCCATCTACGACGCCATTAAAGATAACTACTGGGTCTGGTCGGCCCTCAAGGGCGTCCAGTGCGCCGTGGCCCCCATCATCGGCGGCGCGGCCATCTCCCTGGGCAAAGATGCTCTGACCAGCGCAATGCCCATCATCATCTGTGCTATCGCCTTTGTGCTCTGTTACTTTACGTCCATCAGCAATCTGACACTGGTGGTGGCCGGTGTGGTCATCGCGCTGGTCTGGATGGGGGTGAGCGAACATGGCCATGTTTGAGACCCTCGTTCAGCTCTTCGCCGCGTTTGCGAAGATCGGCTTCACCAGCTTCGGCGGCACCTCCATGATCCCCCTCATCATGGATGAAATGTCTTCCCACGGCTGGATGACGGACGCTGATCTGACGAACCTCATCGCCATCGCCGAGATGACACCCGGCTCTCTGGGCGTCAACGCCGCCACCTTTGCAGGCACCAAGACCGCCGGGATGCCGGGCGGCGTCTTCGCGGTCCTGGGCGTCCTCAGCCCCACCCTGACGCTGACGCTTCTGGCGGCGGCGTTTTTCCAGAAGTTCCGCACCAGCAAGGTGATGAGCTACATCATGAAAATCGTCAAGCCTGTCTGCATCGGCATGGTGCTGGGCGTGCTGGTGGGCCTCTGCCGCCAGACCTACATCACCGAAGCAGGCGGCATCAGCCTGCCGGGCATCGCCATCGGCATCCTCTGCTTTGTGCTGCTCCAGAAATTCAAGCTCAGTGTGCCGAAGGTCATCGGCATCGCGGCGGTGCTGGGGCTGGTGTGCTTCGGGGTGTTTTGACCAGCTTTCCTTCAGCTCTTAGGCTCTCCCTTTGGGAGAGCTGGCGCATAGCGCCTGAGAGGGCAAGGCCGCTGACAAAAAGACAGTCCGCTTTGCGATAGCATCGCCCTGACAAAGCCTCTGTTTATCGCCATGCTGTGCCACTTTCTCTCCGGGCTTGCCCTCTCCGTCACCTTCGGTGACACCTCTCCCAAAGGGAGAGGCAT